>OFDC01000577.1_pt1 | contig 26035 bp, 23 predicted proteins | sample 1520941 | NCBI WGS metagenome assembly OFDC01 (sample SAMEA94258168, study PRJEB24077) | hot springs metagenome | biome: Aquatic biome; feature: Water | place: India | collected 2012-12-06 | depth 5 m | reverse complement strand
AACAACGGCATGTGAACGGGTGAGGGTGGGAAGGGGTTTTTCTACAGCCTCAACGCCCTCGTCGGGATCGTGGGTCGTGTGTTGCGCGTGATCAGGCTGTTGCCGTCCGCGGCGGCAGATGCGGGCCGCGCCGGCCTCGATCACGTCAGAGAGTTGAGTAACCCAGGGGCAGTTCCACCCGTCAGCAGGTGGAAAATCTCGGTGTCGCTTGAGCCCGTGGCGCGAAAGCGGGTGCGGTAGGCGGGCGGACCGAATCGTGAAATTGCAGTGCCGTGAGCACCTTAATCGCCGCTTGGAGCGCTTCGACAGCGATGGTGCCAGGGCCCTCTGCTCCGGAAACCTGCGCCTCCGGTCGGCACTTTGCGCCTCGTCCCACCTTCTTGCGAAGCCCTGCGGTAGTTGGGGGTCAGGACGAACTCCGGTGCGCGGAGAGCGCGCGGAATGCTGGCGATAGCGCTTCCGCATGTTCGGAATGTTCGAAGACTCGCTGGATGCGCTGCAGACAGCCAGTGTGGCCACCAATCGCCCCCGGATCATAAACCCCTCCGTCGTCGGCGCCTCTTCCTAAGGCAGCTGGTATGGGCGGTTCTGTCTTTTTTTTAACAACCTGGCGCCTCCTTCTAAGCATTGTAAGTATGCACAAGGGAAGTTAAAATGATCGCGTATATTCCGATGCGTTCGCAGAGTGTTAGTAGTTGTTAGGAAACTGCGATTTACTACCTCTCATACGGTCCCGAATTCAAGTGCTTCCGATGTCGTTGTTGGCGCTTCGAGCGACGGGTACTGGTGGAAGCAAGTTGACGAAGCTGCACATAAGTGAGATTGATGCTGACGGCGCAAAGAAAAAGTTTTTTTGAAATAGTTGCTCGGTCACGAAACGGGGGGGGGCGGTTGCGTTGCCGATAATTGACGTTCGAAATGGATCTTTTTCAGGTGAGCCCAAAGTGGCGATTTTGCTTTGCACCTATCAAGGTCAGGACTATCTGGCGGAGCAGTTAGATTCATTCTCTACTCAGACGCACAAAAACTGGGAAGTTTGGGCGTCTGATGACTGCTCGACCGATAGGACTCACGATATTTTGAAGACTTATCAGGCGGTATGGGGGCGTCAAAAACTTTCAGTCGTAACCGGACCGCAGAAGGGGTTTGTGGCTAATTTTTTGTCCCTTCTCTGTAATCTGGGTATTGACGCCGACTACTATGCATTTTCCGATCAGGACGATATTTGGGATGCAGATAAGTTGAGTGCGGCTGTTTCGTCTCTCAGTGAAGTGCCGTCAGAAACCCCGGCGCTTTATTGTGGAAGAACGCTACTTGTGGATGAGGATAATAGGGATATTGGTTTTTCTCCGTTCTTCGGTAAGCCTCCGTGTTTTGAAAATGCATTGCTGCAAAATATTGGCGGAGGAAATACCATGGTGATAAATAGATCTGCTCGTAATCTTTTGGCTGCGGCTGGCTCGCAATTGGGCGTAGTGTCGCACGACTGGTGGGCCTACATGGCCGTTACGGGGTGTGGCGGGCGGGCTATCTATGATCCGGTTCCTCGAGTCCGTTACCGACAGCATGTCAATAATTTGGTTGGAACGAATCGTGGCCTTTCTGCTGTGCTGATGCGTCTAAGAAAAATATCGCAGGGAAGATACAGAGAGTGGCTTGATATCAATATGGCTGCGCTGGATACTATCAAAAGCCACTTGACCGCTGAAAACAGAGCTGTTTTTGAGTCGTTTTCTCGTGCTCGGAAAAAGCCATATCTAGTAAAGACGCTAGCGATTCTGTCGTCGGGGGTTCATCGCCAGACGGTCTTAGGGGATGTGGGGGTTGTTTTGGCTTCGCTTTTTAACAGAATCTGAGGCGGGTTGATGCTGAAAATCTACTGCAAGATGCAGGGGGTAGCATGAAGGTGCTTGTGACGGGCGCAGATGGGTTCATCGGCTCCCATCTTGTCGAGACTCTCATGAACAAGGGGCATGACGTTCGTGCATTTGTGCTGTACAACTCCTTTAATTCATGGGGGTGGTTAGATCACGCTCCAAAACACATACGCGAGAATCTTGAAGTGTTTGCGGGAGATGTTCGCGATCCTCATGGGGTCAGGGCAGCTATGCTTGGCTGCGACGCAGTCCTGCATTTGGCGGCGCTCATTGCCATCCCTTATTCATATCACTCGCCAGATACTTACGTTGAAACCAACATCAAAGGTACCCTGAATGTACTTCAGGCAGCCCGCGAACTTGGTGTCAAGCGCGTGGTTCACACTTCGACGAGCGAGGTCTATGGCACGGCACGTTTTGTCCCGATCACCGAGGAGCATCCATTACAGGGGCAATCACCTTATTCGGCCTCTAAAATCGGTGCCGACCAACTGGCCTATTCATTCTACGCGTCTTTTGATTTGCCGGTCGTGATTGCCCGCCCGTTTAATACCTACGGGCCCAGACAGTCGGCGCGCGCAGTCATTCCGACTATCATCACGCAAATTGCCAGCGGAAAGAATGTTCTTAAGCTTGGTGCCGTGTCACCTACTAGGGATTTCAATTTCGTCAAAGACACCGTCTCCGGTTTCGTGGCGGCGCTTGAAAGTCAGGCCGGCGCCGGTGAGGTTATTAATTTTGGAAGCAACTACGAAATCTCAATTGGTGATACGGCGCAACTCATCGCTGACGTGATGGGGAAGGTTGTCGAGATAACCACCGACGAAGTGCGTCTACGGCCTAAGAACTCAGAAGTGGAAAGGCTTTGGGCAGATAATCGAAAAGCAAGGGAAATCCTTGGTTGGCGGCCCGAATACGGCAGTGGAGATGGGTTTAGAAAAGGAATTCTGGAGACGGTTGAATGGTTTCTGGATCCGGCGAATCTTTCGGCTTATAAAGCCGATCAATATAACATCTGAAATGTCCGATAATTACGAAGTCCAGGCTTCTGACTTTGTTTCGGCGCTGCGAGAAGTGCTCGGAACTCCAGCCGGTCCTATACCGTTGCATGAGCCCGAGTTTTCGGGCAATGAATGGAATTACATAAAGGAGTGTCTGGATACGGGTTGGGTTTCTTCGGTGGGGAAGTACGTCGACGAATTCGAGCGTCGAGTTGCCGAATACACTGGTGCAAGACATGCCATAGCTGTTGTGAATGGAACCGCGGCTCAGCACATCGCATTGCTGGTGGCGGGTGTCGGACCTGGCGATGAGGTGATCATTCCGTCTCTTTCTTTTGTCGCGACAGCCAATGCAGTAGCTCATTGTGGCGCAATTCCACATTTCGTCGACAGCAATGAGAATACTCTTGGTTTAGATCCAGAGGCGCTTGCCGAGCATCTGGAAAAAATCTCTGAATCAAGTGCAGGCTGCCTGCGCAACACTAAAAGCGGCAGACGCATTGCTGCGATCGTTCCGATGCACACCTTTGGGCACCCGGTGGACATGACAGGATTGCTGCAGGTAGCGGCGCGCTTTCAGCTTCCTGTTGTCGAGGATGCTGCTGAATCGCTGGGAAGTAGCTATCAAGGTCGTCATACGGGCACCTTCGGTCGCCTTGGCGTGCTCAGTTTCAACGGCAATAAAGTCATTACGACCGGGGGCGGCGGCGCGATTCTTACCGATGATCCGGAGTTGGCGCGCCATGCGAAGCATCTGACCACCACCGCCAAGCTGCCCCACCGATGGGAGTTCGCCCACGACGAGGTTGCCTTTAACTATCGCTTACCTAATCTTAATGCTGCGCTTGGATGCGCGCAGATGGAGTCCCTGTCAAGTTTGCTTCGGCGCAAAAGGCTATTGGTGGAACGCTATCAAGAAGTGTTTCGCTACAGGAGCGGGATGAAGTTGGTCGAAGAGCCCTCCGGCTGCACCAGTAACTATTGGCTCAACGCGGTATGCCTACATAAGCCAGATATGGCGGCCCGGGATGTCCTGCTGGCTGCTGCGAATGACGCGGGATTCCAGTGCCGCCCGGCGTGGAGATTGCTCCATACGCTCCCGATGTATCTCGATTGCCCGCGCGCTGATCTGTCAGTAGCTGCTGCGCTCGAGGCAAGTCTTATCAACATTCCCAGTAGCGCCAAGCTTGCGGAGTTGCGACCGTGAGTGTTCGTCGCAGGATTTGTGTCGTCACCGGCTCGCGGGCCGAGTATGGCCTGCTGTACTGGTTGCTGAAGGACATCGCGGCCGATCCGGAGCTTGAACTGCAACTTGTCGCGACCGGCATGCATCTGTCACCCGAGTTCGGGCTTACCTACAAGCAGATTGAGTCGGACGGATTCCACATCGACGCCAAGGTCGAGATGCTGTTGTCAGCCGACACCTCGGTTGCCGTGACCAAGTCGCTCGGTCTCGGGGTGATCGGTTTTGCTGACGCGTTGGATCGCCTGTCGCCGGACATCGTGGTTGTGCTGGGTGACCGTTTCGAAATTCTGGCTGCCGCGCAGGCGGCCATGCTGGAGCGCATCCCGCTTGCCCATATTCACGGCGGCGAGACATCGGAAGGCGCTTTCGATGAAGGCATACGCCACGCAATCAGCAAGATGGCGCACTGGCACTTCGTCGCTGCCGAGCCCTACCGTCAGCGCGTGGTGCAGTTGGGTGAAGCCCCGCAACGAGTGTTCAACGTAGGCGCGCCGGGTTTGGATCATCTTCGGCGCACCCCGCTGCTCTCCCGCCATGAACTGGAGCAATCGCTGGGCATGCGCCTGGGCGAACCATTGCTGCTGGTCACCTATCACCCGGTCACACTGGGCGAACGCGCGCCGGAAGCCGCCATGGAGGAGGTGCTGGCGGCGCTGCAAGAGTTCGGCGATGCCTTCGTGGTGTTTACCCACCCCAACGCCGATACGGGCGGGCGCGCGGTACGAGAGGCCATCGAACGATTCGTGAGCGACAACACGCCGCGCATGCGATGCTTCGCGTCGCTCGGTCAACTCCGATACCTGAGCCTGATGCGGCAGGCAGACGCCATCGTCGGCAATTCATCGAGCGGACTCACAGAGGCGCCCGCGCTCAAGAAGGCGACGGTCAACATCGGCGACCGCCAGAAAGGACGCCTCAAGGCAAGTTCGGTGATCGACGTACCTGAACAGCGCGCGGAGATCGCTGCAGGGATACGCCGCGCACTGTCACCCGAGTTCCGTGGACAGCTTCCGCAGACTCAGTCCTTCTATGGCTGCGGTGATGCAAGCGCAGCCATCGTGCGGCAACTCAAGGCTGCACTGCCTGCCATTCAGAAACCCTTCTTCGACATCGCACATGGCTACTGATAAGAGCACTCTCGTCATCGCCGAGGCGGGCGTTAACCACAACGGCTCGCTCGAGCTTGCGCTCCAGCTGATCGATGCTGCCGTCGAGGCCGGCGCAGACGCGGTCAAGTTCCAGACGTTCCGCGCTGAGGGCCTGGTAGCGAAGCATGCCGCCAAGGCGGCGTACCAGATGCGCTCAACCCCTCCCGACGAAAGCCAGTTCGACATGATCCGTAAGCTCGAGCTGAAGGAGTCTGAGCACGAGCGGCTGATTGCCCGCTGCAAGCAACGCGGTATCGCCTTCATGTCGACACCTTTCGACAGTGACAGCCTGCAGCTACTGACTGGCCGTTTCGGGCTGGACACCATCAAGGTTTCGTCAGGCGACCTGACCAACGCGCCATTCCTTCTCGAGATCGCCCATGCGGCTGATCAGGTCATTCTCTCAACGGGCATGAGCACGCTCGCCGAGATCGAGTCGGCTCTCGGCGTACTGGCCTTCGGCTTCACGGCCGCGGTCGATGCAGTGCCATCGCCTGCTTCCTTCGAACTGGCTTATGCCTCGATTGAGGGTCAGAGCGCCCTGCGGCAACGTATCTCGATTCTGCATTGCACCACCGAATACCCGGCCCCCGTGACTGAGGTCAACCTGCGCGCAATGGACACCATCGCGCAGGCCTTCGGCCTTCGCACTGGCTATTCCGACCACACCCCGGGTATCCATATTCCGATCGCCGCCGTTGCACGTGGTGCCTCCATCATCGAAAAGCACTTCACGCTGGACCGCAGTCTGCCGGGGCCGGATCACCGCGCTTCGCTGGAACCGCGCGAGCTCGATGACATGGTGCGTGCCATCCGCGACGTCCAATGCAGTCTGGGTGACGGAATAAAGCGGCCCACCGCCAGCGAATGGAAGAATCGGCAGATCGCGCGCAAGAGTCTAGTGGCTGTGCAGCCGACCAGCCGAGGCGAACCGCTGACGCTTGCCTGCAAACGTCCGGGCAGCGGCATCAGCCCCTATCGCTATTGGGAGCTGAACGGTTCGCCGGCGAAGCGGGATTATGCGAGTGACGAGTTCATTGATGGCTGAACGACAACTTGCCATGCTGGCAGGCGGAGGTCATGCGCGCGTACTGCTCGATGCGCTGGAGCGATCGGGAAAGCGCGTAAGCGCTATCATCGACCCCGCCATCGCGACCGGGCAGCATGTGTTCGGAGTACCCGTCGCAGGCGATGACAGCTGGTTGGACACCGTATCATCTTTTGATTATGCGCTTGTCAATGGCGCAGGGGCGCTTCCGCATTCGATACTGCGCCGGCGTTTGTACGAGTGCGGCAAACAGAGAGGTTTCTCTTTCGTTAGGGTGGTGCACCCCGCGGCCATCATCGGTGGCCACGTAGAACTACGGGAAGGGGCGCAGATCATGGCGGGTGCCATTCTTCAGTGCTCCATCCGAGTATGCGCAAACGTTGTCATTAATACCGGTGCACGACTGGATCACGACTGCGAGATTGCAGAGCACGCCTTTGTCGGGCCCGGCGTCATCCTCTGCGGCAACGTGCGGGTAGGTCCGCAGGCTTTCATCGGTGCCGGCGCAGTCGTGCTGCCCGGAATTGTAATTGGCGCTGGCTCAGTCATCGGTGCCGGCGCAGTAGTCACGCGAGACGTTGGAGAAGGTGAGTTGGTTATGGGAAATCCCGCTGTGCTGAAGACGGACGAACAGGCATGAAGAACTTCAGGTCCGTTATGGTCACACCACAGACCATGCTGCGAGATGCTATTGCGCGCATCGACAGCTCCGGTCTTCAGTTGGCCGTAGTGCTGCTCGACGATGGACGGCTGGCCGGCCTGCTCAGCGACGGTGACGTGCGCCGGGCCATCCTGCGCAGCGTCGATCTGACTACTCCGGTCGCCGAACTGATGAACTGTCATCCGGTGACGGCGCATATCAATACCTCGCCGCGCGAGCTGTTGGCGCTGATGCGCCGCAAGGGGTTGCATCACATCCCGCTGCTCGATGACGAGCTGAAGGTGGTCGACCTGGCCACTCTCGATGCGCTGACCGGGGTGACCGAGCGTCCCAACTGGGTGGTGTTGATGGCCGGCGGGCTGGGAACGCGGCTACGGCCGCTCACCGATAACTGCCCGAAACCAATGTTGCACGTGGGCGGTAAACCGATCCTGGAAAATATTATTGAAACTTTCACCGAGCAGGGATTCCGCCATTTTTTCTTGTCTGTTAACTACCTTGCAGAGGCCATTCAGGATCATTTCGGCGACGGCAATCGTCATGGCGTGGACATTCGCTACCTGCGGGAAAGCAAGCGTCTGGGCACGGCCGGCGCGCTGTCGTTGTTGCCCTGCCAGCCAAGCGAGCCGTTGATAGTCATGAACGGCGATCTCCTGACCCGTGTGCGCTTCGACCAGATGTTGAAATTCCATGAGAATCACGCCGCGATGGCGACCATGGCGGTACGCGAATACGATTTCCAGGTTCCTTACGGCGTGGTCAAGATCGACGGGACCAGCATCACTTCAATCGATGAGAAGCCTGTGCACCGATTCTTCGTGAACGCAGGCATCTACACGCTCGCGCCCGAGTCGTTGGCGCACATTCCGGCGGATACGTTCTTTGATATGCCCACGCTGTTCGAACGGCTGCAGGCCGATGGTCGGACAACTTCGGCTTATCCGCTGCGCGAATATTGGCTGGACGTCGGGCGTCTGGACGAGTTCGAACGGGCCCAGAGTGAATGGGTGACTGATGGAGGAGGCAAGTGATCGCGGGGGGCAAAGTGCTGGCGGTGATACCCGCCCGCGGTGGCTCCAAGGGTGTTCCCGGCAAGAATATCCGAGAGGTCGGTAGCAAACCGTTAATCGCTTGGAGCATCGATGCGGCCAGAGGATCGCGTTTTGTAGACCGAGTGATACTGTCATCCGACGATGCCGAAATCATTCGCGTCGCCCGAGCGCACGGCTGTGAAGCGCCGTTCGTGCGCGAGGCCCAATTGGCGCAGGACGACACGCCCACCATGGAAGTGGTGCTCGATGCACTGGATCGCTGCCCCGACTACGACTGGGTGCTCTTGCTGCAGCCCACTTCACCGCTGCGCACGGCTGAGGACATCGACAGGGTCGTGGAGCGCTGCCTGTCGCACGCGGCGCCAGCCTGCGTATCGGTCTGCCGTGTGCAGGAAAGCCCCTACTGGATGTTCACTCTGTGCGCAGACGACCAGCTCCAGCCGCTGCTTCCAGATGTCACTGTCACGCGGCGGCAAGATCTCCCGCCGGTCTACATGCTCAACGGTGCGATCTACCTCGCTCGCACCGACTGGCTCCGGCAGAACAAGAAATTCGTCTCGGAGGGTACCGTCGCCTACGAGATGCCTGTCCAGCGTTCTATTGACTTGGATACCGAGTCGGACTTTCATCAACTCAAGATAATTCTGGAGAACCGATAACCATGTTTCGTTATCCCCGCCGTCGGGAATTTGACATCGAGCCCTTCAAGCGAGACTCCGGACCGCACGACATCCGCTATGGCCTGCCGCACGACGTGGCTTTCTGCAAGAAGTGCGTGATTTCCAATCAACGGCCTAACTCGGCGGTGGAATACGGGCATACCAAGGACAGCAAGAAAACGACCATTCATTTTGATGAGCATGGCGTGTGTGACGCCTGTCGAATGGCGGAACAGAAGCACAGCACGATCGACTGGGCCGAGCGCGAGCGCCAACTGCGAGAGTTGTGCGATCGTCATCGCAGCAAAGATGGTTCCTACGACTGTGTCGTACCCGGGTCCGGCGGCAAGGACAGCTTCTACGCTGCGCACATGCTGCGGACAAAGTACGGCATGCATCCGCTGACCGTGACATGGGCCCCGCACATCTACACCGAGTGGGGGTGGAAGAATTTCCAGAGCTGGATTCACGCAGGTTTCGACAACTTCCTCTGTACCCCTAATGGCCGCATTCACCGGCTGATCACACGCCTGGCAGTGGAGAACCTGTTCCATCCGTTCCAGCCGTTCATGTTCGGGCAGAAAGCGTTGGCGCCCAAGATGGCACTGCTGCACAAGATCCCGCTCGTGTTTTACGGCGAGAACGAGGCCGAGTACGGTAACCCGATCGCTGACACGCTTTCCGCCAAGCGCGACTGGTCATACTTCACTGCGGCCGACAAATCCAAAATCTATCTGGGCGGCACATCACTCGCGGACCTCACGGAACATTTCGGCGTCGACGAATACGAACTGCAGCCCTATCTGCCGGCCAATCCGGAGCATATCGAGCAACAGAAGGTGGAAGTGCATTATCTCGGCTACTACCTCAAGTGGCATCCGCAGAGCTGCTACTACTACTCGGTCGAACACGGCGGCTTCCAGGCCTCCCCCGAGCGTACGCCCGGCACTTACAGCAAGTACAACAGCATCGACGATCGTATCGACGACTTCCATTACTACACGACCTTCATCAAGTTCGGTATTGGTCGCGCCACCTATGACGCGGCACAAGAGATCCGCTCGGGCGACATCACGCGCGAGGAAGGTGTGGCGCTCTCCAAGCGCTTCGATGGCGAGTTTCCGGAACGTTTTGCCGACGAGATATTCCGTTACCTGAGCATCCCGGAGAAAGAGTTCCCGGAGGCCTTTAAAATGTTCGAGCAGCCCATCATGGACTACGAGTACTTTATGCATCTGGCCGATACGTTCCGCTCCCCGCACCTTTGGAAGTACGAAGATGGGGAATGGAAGCTGCGTCACCAAGTCTGGCACCAAGGCCTGTAATCCATGGCGGGTATCCGACTGATCCCGCGACTGGACATCAAGGGTCCAAACCTGATCAAGGGCATCCACCTCGAAGGTCTGCGCGTGGTGGGTGACCCTCAGGAGTATGCGCGGCGCTACTACGAACAGGGCGCCGATGAGCTCATCTACATGGATGTCGTCGCAAGCTTATATGGAAGAAACAGTCTGCGAGATATCGTAAGCCGAACCGCTCACGATATCTTCATTCCCTTGACGGTAGGCGGAGGCGTTCGTTCAGTTGACGACGTGAGAGAACTCTTGCGTGCTGGAGCGGATAAGGTGGCGATCAATACCGCCGCAGTACACAGGCCGGAACTGATATCGGAGGTATCACGAACATTTGGCTCCCAATGCGTCGTGTTATCAGTAGAAGCGAAGAAAATCGCTCCAGAGAAATGGGAGGCCTTTACTGACAATGGCCGAGAGCGGACGGGCATGGACGTTATCGCGTGGGTACGCGAAGCCACCAAGCTAGGTATCGGTGAAATCCTTCTGACGTCAGTCGACCAGGAAGGGACAAGGAAGGGCTTTGACGTTGATCTGGTGCGGGCGGTAACGGCAGCTACTACCGTACCGGTGATCGCCAGCGGTGGAATGGGTGAGGTGGGGCATTTGCTGGATGTTTGCGTTCGTGGCAATGCCGACGCGGTCGCTATTGCGGATGTCTTGCATTTCGACCGTTTAGCACTGCCAGAGATCAGGCGTCAAGCTCAGGAAAGTGGCCTGTCTGTTCGCTCTGCTTGATTCTTCAATATAAAGAGAACAGACCGATGAGGTTAGTCGCCGTATTCAAATTTCCGGCTTGTTGGTGTTGAGCGGTTGCGACAAAGCCAGGATTCCAGCTGCTGACCACACCGTGGTCAACGCCGTGTCCTCACCAGGATCCTTTTTACGGTAAACGCAACCGCTTTTGTACAATTGGCTGTTGCCTCCGCCGATGCGGCGTCTGAATCGATCGCCGCACGTGGCACTACAGCGCGGACCTATTCCCGAACGAGTGTTGACGAAGACCTGACCAGTCAAACGCAAATAGAAAACCAGAAATTACTCATGACGAAAACCGTAACAATCGTAGATTATGGCCTGGGTAATATATTCAGCGTATCGCGGGCGCTTCAGCACTTGGGTTTCTGTGTGCAATTGACCGATCGGCCCGTGGATATTGCCAACGCATCCTATTTAGTTCTGCCGGGCGTGGGCGCGTTCGAAAATGGGATGCGAGGACTTAGGGAGCGCAACTTGATTAATCCTCTTTGCGATTACGCTGCGAGCGGTCGACCTCTTCTTGGGATCTGCCTAGGAATGCAGCTGTTGTTTTCGCATAGTGAAGAGTTCGGAATGCACGAGGGGCTTGGAGTAATTCCGGGTACGGTTGTCCCCATCCCCGAAAATGACAGCGAAGGTGCCTTCCTGAAGAGGCCCCACATTGGCTGGAGTCCTCTGCGCCGCCCCGAAAGTAATGCTAACTCGGACAGTGCGGTGATGGCTGGTATTGCCGAGAATTCCGCGGTCTATTTTGTCCACTCTTTCTGCGCACTTCCGGAGAAGGACGAGCATCGGTTGGTGGATACCTATTACGGCGGAAATAGAATCACTGCTGCGGTGCAAGAAAATAAGGTAATCGGATGTCAATTTCATCCAGAAAAGAGCGGCTTGATTGGTCTCCGCATTATTCAGAACTTTGTTAACGAGCTCTAGCGCAGCTTAATCTGATGAGTCTTTTGCTCGACACCCCCCCTCATTCATTGCTGCTGATCTCATTTCCTCACCAGCTGCTGCATGCATTGAGTGCGCTAAGGTATTACCGAATGCGCGAGGGGGTGCCAGCGCAAGCGCCCGTAATCATATTGATCTGGGCGCACCAATCGTCAGAACATGCCGCTGACTCATCATTCAGAAAAATTCTGGACTATACTATTCGAGAATTCACTTTTGTTTCCCTTGTTTTTCCGACACTAATCGAGAGGCGCTTTCATCTTTCTCCGTTTCGTACGCTGATCGACCGAATTAAGTGGCTCAGGAATCGGTTTATTAATTTCTCAATAGACGCGGTCTTCTTTGCTCACGATGCCAGCGCGGATCAAACCGCTCAATTGCTCCTGCAATCATTCCCAAATGCGACTGCAGTTTGTTTTGGCGATCCCCCGGGATTTCTATACCCGCCATTCCATCTGCATTATCAGGGCGCTTTGTTCAAGAGAGGGTTTTGGAAAAGCCGTGCGCGGGGTATTTCATCTCAGCGCATCCCGGATCTATCAATAGTTGCAGTGGATTTCTACGATAATCGGCGATCAGCTGGCGGTAATGTCCTTGTTCTCCCGCGTGACGTAATTTTAGAGACGCTTGCCACCCTTCAAAGCGGGCTTGAGAAAGCAAAAGACAATCTCGAGTTCCGTCATGAGAGTATCGTTAAAAAAGAAGGGCCTTTGGATATCCTGCTGTTAAGCAATTTCTCCGAAAGCGGGCTTGCTGATGGTGACAGAGAGTTGGAACTATACGGCGATATCTGTGAAAACTTCTGCGCGCCTGGTGGGAGATTGCTGATAAAACCTCATTTTGGAACCAGTTCCGGATTTCTGAAGAAGCTGAGAAGTCGTTTGGCGTCGCATGAAACGGAGATTTTTCCGGCGTTCGAAGCGCGGGTGCCAATCGAACTATTTCCTGGTTTGGTTCGGCGAGGAAATGTCATATCGGTTTCTTCTTCCTCGATTCTTTTATCGAGTATTTTCCAAAGTAAAGTATGTCATGCGTTAACCGCTGAGCGAATTCGAAAGTATTTTAAAGCCGACCGTGTTGCCTATATGCTCGAAGCCAATCGTCTTATAGAGAAGTCGCTTTCCGATTCTTTCGATTGGGGGCGGCGCGTTGTCTAAGATAGCCTCTTCAATACTAATCAGGAATTTCTGGGGTGTGCGGTTGACAGCGCGTCGCTGCGGTGAATTTACATTGCGAGTGTTTCGAATAATATTTTTCTGTTTTCTGTGCTGCTGCGCTAGCTTCAGATCATCGATTGAGTATTGACGTCTCGGAGCCTGGTGCCTTGCTTCTGCTCGCTACTATAGCTATTCGCACAGTGTTGTCTGCGGCGGTGCTATCGAAAGATCTGATCGAAGCGCCTTTTTAGGCGGGAACCTCAATCCAATTTCCATGGGTAGAGGGGGGATCTCCGTGGAGACGTTCGTACTTCGGTTACATGTCTTGGGCATAAGCGCGTCTTATCGCGAAAACTAACAGCTATTCGTGCACTGAAGTGGCTGAGCGTGACGAGCATATACTGGCTGCATGGTGGAGCGATGAATGGTGTGAGGCTGCCATTACGACGAGCACCTCGACGGTGGCGTCCACTTGACTTTTCGCGTTCCGACGCAGCCGGTCGCGGCAGTTAGTTGGCTTCGCTGATCGGCCCTGCGAGGCACGCAGGTGCCGTGGCGGGCTATCGATATGTCCGCATTGAGGGATTGGTGCTGGGCATCGATAATGACTAAGGATTGCGTAATGACGGAAATAGTTACCCCGATGACATTAATTGCAACGGCATGCTAGGTTCCAATCGCAATTCATTCCGTGGAAATGGAGCCGATGTATTGATCGACGGCTTAGATAGTGATTCCCTACAAGGTGGAAAGGGGGCGGAATGATCGGAGCTATTGATTTCGTTAGCCCATTCAGTGCCTTCAAAAACTTACGTTAGCAAGCGCCTAAGTGGCTTAGGATTTGATCATATTCTTGTTGCCGCTCTCACTTATGACTTTTGGTAACCCGAGCTTGGGTAACTTATACTTCGATGATCTCATTGTCTGAATACTCCGGCGGTCACAGAAACAACGAATCTCATTTTTCGGAGAATATTTCGACCTTTGAATGTAAAAGCGCTCTGTTCTCCGTAAATACGCAGGACGAAATGGAAAAGACCTTACTCTCGATTCTCGAGGATGTCGCTCACGGACGTTTGCTGGATGCTGCCTCAAAACTTACGTTAGTTTCTGGGTTGGCGCGCATCGCATCTTTGGTTGATAGAATCGGTATGTTGAAAGGCGCAGAATCTATTGCGTCGGGATTAAACGTTGTTTCCTTGGTTCTCGCGGATAGGCCAGATTTCATATGGTCGTTGGGCCATCGAGAAGACGCGAGAAGCGTCGCTCGATCTCGCTTTTCTACTTTTGAGAGTTTTAAATCTGCGGACGAATCCCCAGCGGGACTCTCGATCAACGTGGCGAGTGGTGAGCGGACGCAGTTGCGTTACGATTTTCCAGGCGGGCAACAACCATCGGTTTTCGTGCATTATCTTGTTAGAAGAAACTTCGATGGTGTTTCCGAACCTTTTGTTGCGATTCGGTGGGTGCATGATGGGGCTAACGAAGAAGTAATTGTTCGCTTCCGGCCATCGAGTGTGGTTTTAGGCCAGTGCATCGAAGTTCCGGTCGCTTCGGACGACACGTTCATACATATTTCTGTTGGAAGGCGAGGAGGAAAAGACATTGTATTCGTCAATGGACTCCCCGCTTTTTTCCGTGACGCGACCTCGCCGTCGCCGACGGGAGTCACGTTTGATGTAATCGGCGCACACCTGTCGCCCAGCAAAGTGGAGATTCCCCTTTTCATTGTCGATTACGAACAAGAGGTGCCGTTTTTCACCGATGAAGATGTAAAGCTCTGGTTTCGACTTGTGCTTGAAGCACTAAGTATTGAAGGTCAGTTAGATCGTCTAGGTCGTTGGCTCTACGCTTTTGCGGGTCTTGATACTCCCCTGTCTTATGATTTGTATCAACTGGCGCTTTCTTTAAATCTAAGTCAGTCTTTGGCGTACCGCGATTATCTTACTGATTCTTTGATCGAGATGCTGCCAAAAGAGTTGCAGCGGAAAGCACTGTCAGACCTCGATGGAAAAGAGCCGAACGCAGCTCTCCTCGTGGAGGACGTGGCGGTCACTATCGCTGCAAATCCTTCGCTCCATGCCTCATTTGGGCGCCTGATTGGGGGCGGACATCAAAAGATAACGCTGTTGGACGGAATCAACTTCAGAGCTTACGCTGGGGATATTGTCGGAATAATCGGGAAGAATGGGGCGGGTAAGACGACATTCCTAAAAACACTAGTATCGGCCATGCCTTTGTCTAATGGGCGAGTTTGTGTTGATGGGCGCCCCATCCTGCTACGTCCAGGAGCAGGGATGCAAGGTGATCTCACCGGGCGCGAAAATATTCTGAAAACCGGGTTATATATGGGTTTTCTTCCGAGTGAATTGAACGAGTTGATGGATGAAATAATCGAGTTTTCTGAATTGGAAGATCATATTGATCGACCGTTTCGTTATTACTCGGACGGGATGCGGGCGCGGCTGATATTCTCCCTTGCGACTGCAATTCCCCGAGATATATTGCTGCTTGACGAGTTGCTTAGTGCCGGCGATATGGGGTTCCAGCGGAAGGCGATGAAGCGACTAGATGATTTTATTGCGCGCGCAAAACTGGTATTTGTGGTTCAGCACACTTTTGATTTTGTCCTGTCGCGCTGCACTAAATGCCTGCTGCTTGATCACGGAAGGCCAGTTTATTTTGGTGACCCGGTGATTGCCACCGAGCTTTACAAGGAAAGTCTTTGATGCTGCCGAGATCTACAGGGCAATCATTCAGTTTGGTAATCACGCCTAATGGCGAAGTGTTGCGACAGGTTAGTTTCGCAACACGAATAGCGACGGCATCGCGTGACGTTATACGCGCGCTTCATCTTATCCGACTGGACCTGCGGCAGCAGGTTTACGGGCTTACCTTAGGACATTTGTGGCTGCTTCTTGAGCCAGCACTGATGGCGGCAGCGTACTACTTTTTGCTAACATTCGTTTTTCGGATGCAAGGTGCTGATACCACGTTTGCAAATTTTCTTGTCGCGATCATATATTGGCGTAGCCATGCAATGCTTACTACCAGTGCCCCGTCTTTTCTGAGCAGCAAGGGGTATCAGTACATTGACCAAGGTTTTGGTCTGAATATTGCGTTTCTGGAATTCTCGGCCCAAGAGTTATTTTTGTTTGCCGTTCGCTATTTTATTCTGCTCTGCTTTTTGTTGGTGGCCGGTTATTCTCCTCATATGACCTGGCTGGCAGGTTTGTTTGTCGCTGCCTGCATGTTCTGTTTTACGTTGGCGGTTTCTATTTGGCTTGCGATTCTTGGTATGTTTCTCAAGGATATTGGTAAGTTGGTAGGTCATTTTGTATGGTTGTGGTGGTATCTGTCGCCTGGCCTCTACAGTTTTGGCCGCATTCCAGAATGGGCTCAGCCGATTTTTGCGCTTAACCCATTCGCGTATATTCTACCCGCAGCACACTCGGCCCTCCTTGGCTACGAATTTTCCTACGACCATTTTCTCAGTAATTTTGTGCTCGCTACGATTTCGCTGGGTGTCATTGCGTTTGGCTGGCGAGTTATGAAACGGTTGGGCTATAGTGTTCCTCACTACGTATGATTGTCTACTTGAGAACTAGTAAATGACAACAGTTGAGAACAGATCAGTCCTGGTTGGGGTGTCAGAATATGGTGAGTTTGGGTCGCTGCTACCACTTGCGAAAGAGCTGGAGAGGCGGTTCGGGCTACATCCTGTATTTGTTTTCTCTTCCGGTTATGGTCTGCCTCACGAACACGGTCGACTTGTTGAGATCGAAGGCTGGTCCTGGGTTCAGTTGGGTTCGCGTAATAATGCGTTCAGGACGTTGATGGATGCAGATTCAGGCGGCGGATATATCCCGACTGCCCTGAACTCGAAAAATGGAGGTCGCGATAGAGAGAACGGCGGAAATTTAGCCCCGGTTCGCGCCCGTTGGTTTGAGTTTATCTTTTTGAATTTTCTTTCTGTTGCTAACAGAGTGCTGAAAAGGGCAGCGAAGTTCCGACGTGCTTCGGTGGGTCCCGATTGGTCGGTTAGTCGAATCAAGAAGCAACTGGAACATGCAGAGCATATTTTCGAAGTGCTACGACCTCGCCTCGTTATAAGCGGGCAGGATTTCGCGTTGTCCGTCACATCGTTTTTATCGAAGGTGGGAGAGAGGCGCGGAGTCGAGACGGCTATCGTCCCGTTTTCCATGCCACCTACGACAAAAGAACTTATCGAGACGTTCACCTACCATGGTTACAACAAGCTGACAGGAATAGAAAAGTTATTGTGTCAGCGGAATATCCCACACTGGTTGAATGAGAGTCGGGGACATGTTTATTCACGGGTGCCGCCGCCCGCGGCAATTGCCGCGGATTCACTTGGTTTGACACCACCTCAGCCGTGGTTGCCCAATTCCGGCCGGGGGATTATCTGCGTACCTTCGAGGTGGGCGCGAGAGTACTACGTAAAGGCTGGTATCCCGCCGTCGCAATTGCGTCTTACTGGAGCTCCCTGGAGTGACAGGCTCGTGCGTTCGACAAACACGAGAGCAGCGCGGAGACAGCGTCTCATGGCGAACATTGAAGCGCTTTCCTCCGGAAAGTTAGGAAGCCGGAGCCTACCTGATAGATTGGCTGTTCTTTCGTGGGCACCCAATCAGTACCCTCGAAAAGCCCTTGGGTGTTCGACTTACGAAGATCTATGCGATCAGTTCATTACGACCGTCCAAGAGCTGGAAAGCATGGGTATCGCGCGCGTCGCAGTTAGTTTGCACCCTACGTTGGTAGATTCAAAACTTCTTTCGAAATTAAATGGCTCGAAAATATTCGTCTTGCGCTCATCTCTGATTGATTGTATAGACTGTTCAGATGTCTTTATTTCGACCGTGTCGTCAACGAACTTTTGGGCGCTGCAGTGCGGTATTCCAACTATCAATTTTGATGGATATCTGTACGGATATACGGAATTCGACGACGCAGGGGCGATCACTGTTAGGACCCCATTTGACATTTTCTCCGTCTGTAAGAATCTTTTCGAAGACGAAGTGTATCTCGGCGACGTGAAAAGAAGAATCGCGAACAGATCGCTGGATTTTTGCGAGACTGGGGGAGAGAATCTTGAGCGCATAATGTCGACAATGGCGGGGCTTCTGTCCGAATAAGAGCAGACGAACCCGTGACTTTTTGGCCAAATCTCCCGATTGTCTTTTCGGGTATTAATCGACATCTATGACCAACAGGCTTCAGCGACTTCTTCTAGCGGCCCGCGACGCGGGCTCCGCGGGGCACGTAGCCGCAATGGCTGCAAATTTTGCCTCGCACGAGATTGAGAGCCTTATCGTCGCGGAGGGAGCGGCCCACTCTTACCTTGAAAGTCGTAGTGTTCCGCATATGACCTCGGATTCTTGGCTGTCTGGGATCAAGCCAGGCGATAGGTCGATGGACATTGTTGCTGCGGCTTGTGAGAAGCTTGCACAGTTTGGAGCCTGTGCCGTGGTTTGCGGCAGGTCGCCGGTACAGGAAGAAGGTATTGATCGGATCGCGATATCCGCCGCGCGGATGTGGAAAATCCCGAGCTTCGTTATCCAAGACTTCTGGGGAGACGTGTGGCCAGAAGACTACCGTCCCGATCACTACCTCGTGATCGACGAGCTCGCTGCTCATCTGACGCGGAATAAGACCTTTGCAGATGTTCATGTCATCGGCTCCCCTAAGCACGCGCATTACGAGTATATTGATTTTCATTCGCTGCGACGGACGGGACGCGCTTTTCTTGAACTTGGCGCTGACGCATCGCTCGTGGGCTTCTTTGGTCAAGATCTTCTTTGGGTTCCCGGATACCGCCAAGTGCTTCGAGATATTGGGGAAACGGTCAAGCATATGCACGGGGTTGAGCTGTTTTATAAACCTCATCCACGTGAGACGCCGACCTCGCAATTGCAGTCGATGGCGATTCTAGAAGAATCCGGGGTTCATCCGATCATTGTTCCAAACTTCACAGTGGAGGAAGCCATCGCAAGCGCCGACGTTGTGCTGTCGTGCTTTTCCACCGTCGCACTGGATGCGGCATTCATGATGCGATGCGACACTGAGGCCAATGTCAGTATCGTTTGTTCGGATTATCCTGGAGACGTATCCAGCTGTTGGCGCCCTGCTACTGGATTGGATGAGTTTCCGCTGGTAAGTAAGAATCTGGCTCTTTCGGCGAGCGACCGGTCGAGTCTTGAAGATGCGCTTCGTGTCGGCCTGTTGCCGGAGGAAAAAATGCGTCAGGCCGCGGCGTCCCGTTTGATCCTAGGCAGCCCCCGGAAATCTATTGATCGCGCCAGCGAACTGATTACGCGCATGATCAGGCCCTCGGCTCGGAAATTTGGGAATTGATTTTGGCCGAAAAGAAAAGACTGTTATGCGTGGTGTACGAGCCGGGAAACTTTCAGGTTTGGTTGCGGCTTGTTTATCAGGGACGCGAATCCGGTGAGTTCGATGCGATCCTGTGGTCCCCCTACAGTCTCCCGGATTCGGATCGCTACCAGACCGAGGCGCGTGCCGCAGGCACGGTCTACGTAGAGGAGACATCTCCTGCGGGGGGGATAGCGGACATATACAGCAGACTGTCGGGTTGGTTTTCCGCAAAACCGGCTCGCCTGCCCGGTGACCTGCTGCCGCACATCTCAGGAACTTCAACGACATCAACCAGCAGCGAAACGACGCTGAAAGCCTGGCTTCTGTTTGCGGAACTCGCACCGCCAGAGCGCTACGCAGTGCTGTGTGCGGTTGATCGGGTACGCCGGCGGATCAGTATCTGCGAGGACTGGCTAGTAAAGCTCGGCATCGATGCCGTGGTCTTGGCGGAGGATAACGTCGAGCGAGACAGCTATGGTTGGATAGAAGGGGCTCGGCGTCGCGGCATCAGGACAGTGGTGTCAAGTTATGGAGCAATATCGGCGCAGGAAGCGGTTACGGCATACAAGCACTGTCCGGATCACGCGCTCTGCCCGGAACTCGTGGCACTGGTTCGTTCCTATCTTCCACATTGGCTTGCAGAGGGAGAGCACTTCGCGATCACGCGCCTTCCATTCTCGGAGATGCTCGCACGCGAGATCACTGGAGTCGCCCCGTTCAATCCGTGGTTGGTAAATTCCGGGCATTCCCATGCGATCGCACTGGAAAGCGTCGCCATGGAAAAGGTGTATCGTGAATTTGGCTTCCGTCCCGAAAAGCTGAAGGTTATCGGTCATCCGTTGCAGGACGTCATCGCCGGCGCCGCTCGCGACCGCGTAGAGAAGCGTAAAACGATTGCTGCACAGTACGGTTTGTCGTCTCCTGATATGCCGCTCGCTGTCGTGGCAATGCCCCCCGATCAGTCGAGCAGCCGCCGCTGCAGTTACTCGACTTACGCGGAGCTTGTAGCGGCATTCGCCCGGTTGCCTTACGAAATGGCGGGCCTCAACGTAATTGTCAGCCCGCATCCGAACATATCAGATGAAGGGCGAGCGTTAATCAGAGCAACTGGTGCAATATTAATCGAGACTTCGGTATCCGACCTGCTTCCACTGGCAGACGTGTACATCGCCTGCGTGTCATCGACGATCAAATGGGCACTTGGATGTGGTGTCCCCACGATCAATTATGATTGTTACGGCTACGGATATTCAGACTACCTGGAGACGCCACAAGTAATCAACGTATCAAACGACTCGGCGTTCCGTGACGCGCTGCGCGTTATGGCCGAACCGGGGGAGCGTAAGCGGCTGATGGATCTGGCGCGTCAGGGTACAGCCGACTGGGGGGTGTTTGACGGGAAGGCGCTTGATCGATTAATTCGACTGCTTCTTGATGACGATATATGAAAAGTAAGTCATTCGATATTCCGGATTTCAAGCAGAGACCGGAGACATACTTAGGCGCTAGTAGAGCAGAGCCTGAGAAGGATGTTTTCAGATTTTTACTCCACGCGTTGAGTAAAAATGATTTGTTGCCGACGTCGTTTCTCGATGTCGGCTGTGCAACCGGTGACCTGCTGTCGTTCATTGGGCGAAAGTTTCCTGGGGCCAAACTCGCTGGAATTGACTTGAGCGCCGAACTAATCGAGGCTGCACGTGCGCGCGTCCAATTGAAGAATGTATGTCTGACTGTCGGGGACGGTCTGACAGCCATCCTTGGAAAATTCGATGTTGTAACCTCGTTCGGCACGCTCGGGATATTCGATTCGTTCGAGCCTCTTCTTGAGAATCTAGTCGCTAACACAGCGCCGGGCGGGCGGGTATATGTTCATGCGCTCCTGAATCCCGATGACATAGATGTCAGGGTCGCCTACCGCGACAACCTGAATGGACTCGATTGGATGCGGGGGTTCAATATCTTCTCGAGAAAGCGGGTTGAGGCCTGGGCAATCGGTCGCGGCTTGGCAGTGGGATTCAGTGATTTCTTCATGCAATCAGATCTGCCGAAACGCGCTTTTCTGCCTCATCGTGCGTACACGGTAGATTTGGCGGATGGCACTCGCCGAACGACCAATGGCCTTTGCCTGCTCCTGCCAGAGACCTTGATGGAAATCCATGTTCCCGCCTAAAGTGTCGACGCAAATGGTTGATCTTGCAGGCGCGCCCTGTGTGCAAATTGGGGCGCGGGTCTTTGGTGAGAATAGCCCCCCGCAGTTCTGGCCTGATATAGATGTGTATTTTCGAGGTGATCTGAGCCAGGCGTTTCATCTGGTTGACAGAGTCGCAGAGGCCGGGGGGCAGTATTTAAAAGGTGCCGTTTTGCACAGGGAGAGCCTGTGTTTGAAAAGTGGAAGGGAAGTCAGTTATTTCAACAAGATTTCAGGCGAATTGGCAACGGATCGCTATGAAAACGTCATTGCTCGTCACGTTGTTCCACTCGAGATGCTGCATAAAGTCATGGAATATGCGCGGGACGCGGGCCTGCAGCTGGTTCTGAGTGTCTATGACGGTGAGGGAATAGATTTTGCACGCGACGTCGGGGCGTTGGCGCTGAAGGTGCCATCCTCGAACATCACACATCAGGCGTTGATAGAAGAAGTGGCAATCACTGGTCTGCCGATCGTGCTCGACACCGGGCGTAGCAGATTTTTCGAAATTGAACGTGCCGTTGAATGGGTTCGCGGTCAAGGTGCGGATCGGCGCCTGATCATCCAGCATTCTCCGCCCGGACCTCCTGCTGCGGCCTCACTGTTTCACTTAAGAATGATGCCTTACCTGGGCAAGGTTTTCTCGTGTCCCGTAGGGCTTTCTGATCATCACCAAGGGCTCGATATGATCCCCCTTGCGGTGGCTCTTGGTGCATGTGTCATTGAGAAAGGTCTGGTGTTCAGTGATGCAGATGTGGATATTGATGTTGCTCATGCTTTGCCGCTCTCCAGGTTGAAGGAGGCTCTGGATCTGATGGGTGAAAGCTGGAATGCCCTGGGCAAAGAACTCCGGCCCGATGAGGAAGTCCCGTCTGACCCCGTGGATCGAATGTGCATTATCGCCGCCAAGGATATTCAAGCAGGGCAGACGATCGATCGAACAATGATTGATTATGCGTTTCCACCGCTTGGGGTTGGTGTGGAGCATCTGGATGCTGTTGTTGGCGCAACCGCTCTCACGCACATAGAGGCTGGTAAGCCTCTTACCATCGGGTCATTCGCTTCGGGCAAGACGACTTGACATGCGTAAACCGGCTCAGGTCGATCTCAATTCCAGCCGTCTGAAATGGGTCGCTGCCGATCCTGAAATTGCCGCGTGGCTTGAACCTTTGAATCTTAGAGTTAAAGGTGGTCTTCAAGTTGCCTATTCTGGCGCGGGGGGCGATAGGCCCGCTTACGTTCGCGTCGTGGCAGATTGTGCTGGTGAACCGCATCTTTTTGTTAAGCTTATGAAGACATCATGTGCCGATCATGAGCGGAAGACGGCGCATCTTGCGAGAAAATTGGTGGCGCGGTCAGTAATGACGCCAGCCTTCGCTGGCGAGATCGTGCTTTCGGATGGTACGCATGCGTTCGCTTATCACTGGATTGAAGGTAGGTCCCCATCTTTCTCAGTGAGCGATATGCAATTGTTGGGGGAGTCGGTCGCAGGGCTGCACGCGGCCATAAAATGTGAATCGCTCAACTTTGAGATCGAGCCCAGGACAGAGAGCAGATTGTCAGAGCTTGCGCGATTTGCTGTTTCTCCGGTCTTTCTGGCCGCTTGGCGAGGGAGGCCCGAAGAGAGTTTCGCAATTTTAATGCGTGATTCCTTTCTGCGTGATTTGGATTCAATGCTCGTCGGCGCCAACCCGTGTCATGGTGATCTAAATCCAGGGAATATTATTGTTGGCAATGATGGGGTTGCGTACTTTGTTGATCTTGAGGATGCGTTGCATACGCATGTCTGGCCCGGCCTTGATCTTGCGAAAATAATCGAACGCATTGTTTTGCCCGCATCTGGAGTAGCAGGGTATGTTGATCTTGTGGCGTCGATTGAGACATTGGTCGATTCTTATGTGGCGGCTGGTGGTCAATTGGAATGTGGCTTTCGCCTTGGTTCAGGGAAAATGGCCAGGGCGATGCGATGGCATTTGGGGCTTGCGGTTTTGATTGTCACAAAAAATTTAGGCTCCGCAGAGACATGGTGGGATATCGAGATGGAGAAATTCAGAAAAGTTGATCGGCTCATAAGTTCGTTCAATCACGTTTTGTGATGTTGAGCGGAGTTTCGAATTTGATCTTGTGTCAGTGATAAACGACCGAGCGCTCACACCGTCATCTTCTCGTAGCGCTATGCAATCGTCGCAGAGTAGGGGAGGTCCGGTAGTGCGCCCGCAAATTGATTGACACGAATCTCCGCAGATCGCTTACGCGAAATCTCTGTCCATCAAAGCGGTCGTTGAGGCTATAGAAAACCCCTTCCTTCCGCCACAACCGTTTACGTGCCGTTGTTATGATTCCGCATCGCCTCCCCGTGGTCCTGCGATGCCGCGATTCAAGACGCCCGACTACGGCCTGAACCTCATCGCGGTCGGTTTCGCACAGCAGTTGCTGCACGGCACCTTCGAGTTCGCGCTCGGTCATCTGATCGACAACGACCTTGATCTCTCCACGCTCCGAGCCCGCTACGCCAACGACGCTGGCGGCGCTCCGGCCTTCGATCCGGCCGTGCTGCTCAAGATCGTGTTGCTCACTTATTCGCGCGGCGTGGTCAGTTCCCGATCCATCGCCACTGCCTGCCGCAACAACGTACTGCTCGTGGCCGTCTCCCGCGACAGTGCGCCGCACACACCAGACAAACGGGGAGCAGGGGGAGATGGCATCGGCGTCGTCGAATGCGACGTTTACCTGCGCTACGACGACGGAATTCCGATCGTCATCATCGGGCGTGGCACGTTCCTGTGCGATGACCGAATGGCTGCTGCAGACGCCGGGCCGCGGAGCGAATTTCGCTTCCCTGCGCGAGCGGCCTATGATGTGCGCAGTGGGTGCTGCCGGGGGGAGTCCCGTTTCATGGCAGCATGGCGGATCGATTCAGGGGGTTACAGTGAAGATTGCGTACGACGCTCAGGAGACCGTGACTGCAGACGTGCCTAAGCGTCTGGTCAACATCCTTGCCGACGGCGGTGAACGCCTGCTCAAGCTGCAGGCCGAGTCGGTCAGTTCCGCGCTGACCAGCCAGATGCGGGTCATCGAGCCGCCGCAGACGGTGGCCGAGGCGATGTCCGCGCTGTGGCAGTTGCCGCAGCTTTACGGTGCGCTGCTCGAAGAGATGGCCGAACACGCGCGGCAGTCGTATCACATCCTGTCGCAGGTGCAGAACGAGCTGGTCGACCTGGCCTGTGATTCGGTGGTGCAGCAGGCGCCGGCGCTGACCGAGGCATTGAGCAGCGGCAACGTGCTGTTTGCCGATCGGCGTCACCGCTCGGTGGTGATCAACTTTCCCGACCGCCGCGGCATGATTGCACGCAGCCGCTCGCAGAGCGCCTGACCACGGCGCCGAGCGGCGCAGTTCGGTACCTTCCGGTGGTTGCCGGCGGTGTCGTTGCACGGCATTCGCCGGGAACTGCCGCGCCGCGGTAAAATCTCGACCCTTTCGCACGGGCGGCCTGTCCGACGCCGTGCGGCCCGCTATTTCCGCACCTTCCGGTTCCCCAACACGATGAGTACATTGACGCACCTGCAACGGCTGGAAGCCGAGAGCATCCACATCATGCGCGAGGTGGTGGCCGAGGCCGAAAACCCGGTCATGCTCTATTCGGTCGGCAAGGACAGCGCCGTCATGCTGCACCTCGCCGCCAAGGCCTTCTATCCGTCGGTCCCGCCCTTTCCGCTGCTGCACGTCGACACCACCTGGAAGTTCAAGGCGATGTACGAGTTCCGCGACGCGATGGCGCGCAAGCTCGGCATGGACCTGCTGGTGCACATCAATCCCGACGCCAAGGCGCGCAATATCAATCCGTTCGACCACGGCTCGGCGCTGCACACCGACATGTGGAAGACCGAAGGCCTGAAGCAGGCGCTGGACAAGTACAAGTTCGACGCCGCCTTCGGCGGTGCCCGTCGCGACGAGGAAAAGTCGCGCGCCAAGGAACGCATCTTCTCCTTCCGCACCGCGCAGCACCGCTGGGATCCGAAGAGCCAGCGACCGGAACTGTGGAAGCTGTACAACGCGCGCAAGCATCCGGGTGAGTCGATCCGCGTGTTCCCGATCTCGAACTGGACCGAGCTCGACATCTGGCAGTACATCCATCTGGAAAACATTCCCATCGTGCCGCTGTACTTTGCGGCCGAGCGCCCGGTGGTCGAGCGCGACGGCACGCTCATCATGGTGGACGACGAACGCATGCCGCTGCGTCCGGGCGAGACGCCGCAGATGAAGAGCGTGCGCTTCCGCACCCTGGGCTGCTACCCGCTGACCGGCGCGGTCGAATCGACCGCCGCCACGCTGACCGACATCATCCAGGAAATGCTGCTGACCACGACGTCGGAGCGCCAGGGCCGCGTGATCGACCACGATTCCGCCGGTTCGATGGAAAAGAAGAAGCAGGAAGGGTATTTCTGATGGCACACGTTTCCGACCTCATTTCGCAGGATATCGAGGCCTACCTGAAGCAGCACGAGCACAAGAGCCTGCTGCGCTTCATCACCTGCGGCA
>OFDC01000576.1_pt1 | contig 26075 bp, 28 predicted proteins | sample 1520941 | NCBI WGS metagenome assembly OFDC01 (sample SAMEA94258168, study PRJEB24077) | hot springs metagenome | biome: Aquatic biome; feature: Water | place: India | collected 2012-12-06 | depth 5 m | reverse complement strand
CTACGCGCGAGACCGCCTGCGGCGCAGCGCGATCGACGCGCCCAGGAGCACCCACAGCCCCGCGCCGGATGTCCCGGTCGCCCCCGCCGCGCGACAGCCGCAGCCCGAGGGATCCTCGGCCACGACCCCGCCGCCGTCGCCCTCGACCCCCGCGTCACCCGCCGCGGGCACGTCCTCGGTGACGGTCCCGGCATCCACCACGGCGGGACCCGGGAGGCCCACGCCGCGCACCCGCACGCGCACCCGCGGCGCGTCGGGGTCGCTGGTGTTCACCACCACCTCGCCCTCGGTCGTGCCCGGGCTCACCGGCGTGAACGTGATCACCAGCATCGCGCGCGACCGCGGCGGCAGCGTGCCCATGCGCGTCGGCGCCGAGAACGGACCGAAGCCCTCGACCCCCACGATGCGCCCCGAGCCCTCGCCCGTGTTCGCGATGGGGAACACCCGCTCGGCGGTCTGCCCCACGGGCACCTCGCCGAAGTCCAGCGCGTCCACCGTGCCCGCGATGTCGGGAAGCGCGATGCGCGTGGGCACCGGGTCGGTCACCGCGTCGGTGCGAAAGGGCCCCAGCGGGATCGGGATGTCGGCGACCTGCAGCGACCACCGCCGGCCGAGGAGCGACACGTAGAGCGAGGGGTACACGTGCAGCGTGCCGGTGTGCGCGAACTCGCCTTCCAGCCGCGGGGAGTACTCCACCGACGCGCCCGTGTTGTAGCGCGCCTGCGTGCGCGGCATCGTCGGGGTGATGGGGTCGGCGTCGAGGCCGAAGGTGATGCGCCGTGACTGCCAGGTCGCCTCGATCTCCGCGGAGATGTCGATGGTGAAGCCCCCCGAGATGCCGGGGATGCGCACGATGGCGTCGGTGAGCGGGATGTCGGCCACGCGCTGACGCGGGGTCATTCCGCGCACGCTCACGGGCGGCGCCCAGGCCCACGGGGTGAAGGGGGTCATCGCCGTCGCGCGGAAATCGATCATGGGCACGTAGGGGACGGCGCCCTCCCAGTTCGCGCTGCCCACGCCGGTGTCGAGGTTCAGGCGGACGCGCGCGTTGAGCTGCACGCCGTAGTCCACGGAGAGGCGTCCGCCGTTCTCGTCGCCGCGCACCTGGAGCACCATGGGCGTGGGCCACCCCGCGACGAGCTGTCCGTTCATCGCGACCTCGGTGCCGCCCACGAGGGCCGCGCGAAAGCGCGCCTGCACCGGGAGCCCCGCGGGCACCCAGCCGGTGTCGAGGTCGATGTTGATCGGGAGCCCCACGCGGTGACGAAACGCAAGGGGCGCGCTGGCGCAGTCGACGAAGCCCTCGCCGCACGCGCCGGTCTGGGCGCGGGCAGAGAGCGGCAGGAGCAGGGCGGCGAGCGCGAGGGGGAGGGCCCGGAGAGACATGCGCGCGATGCTACGCGCGCGGGGCGCGAACTAGAAGCGCGGCAGGCGCAGCGCGTCGAGCTTGAACTGCCCGCGCTGCATCGCGCGGCGGTCGATGTCGTTGATCACCCGCTCGCCGAAGGGCATCTCGGTCACGGGCGCGGGGAGCACCCGGGCGGCCCGGGGGGAGCGTCCGAGGTACGACGCGCAGGCGCGGCTGAGGTGCATCTTCAGGAGCTCGCGGGTGGTCACCTGGTCGAGGTCGGTGAGCGAGGTCACGAGCACGCGGTCGGTGCTGTGGGGCAGCGCGCGCTCGATGTCCTCGGCCGCGAGGGAGGCCGTGACGTCGTCGTCGGAGACGAAGACGTAGGGGCGACCCGGGAGGGCGTCGCAGCCGATCATTTCGGCGAGGAGGTGGATGGCGTGGGGCGTGGCGCTGGTCGACACGACGATGGGCACGCCGCCCTCGGTGTCGGCGCGGGAGACGACCTCCTCGGCGCGTCCGATGCGGGACACGAGGCGCTGCACCACCACGTCGACCGCGGTGAGGGCCTCGGAGATGGGACGGCACACGGCCGGGTCGCGGCTGGCGACGACGAGCGCGGACTGGGTGTATCTGCGGGGCACCATCGCGGGTTTCAGACGGCTCGACGCCCGCGCGACTTGAAGGAATCGGGGTTCACCCCGAGGGAGCGGTCAGCGGTTGCTGATCCGGGAGGTCACGGCGTGGAGACGGACCAGTCGAGCACGTAGTCGGGCACGGCGGCGCGGGCGGCGTCGGGGTTGCGCACGCAGAGCGTGTGTCGCCCCGCCGCGAGGCCCGCGGCCCAGGGGAACACCCGGGAGCCCGCAGAGTCTGCGCCGTCGATCATCGGGCAGCCGAAGGGCCCGCTGTTGGTGTTGCTGCCGAGCCAGCGCCCGGCGGCGTTGTAGAGGTCCACCGCGAGCACGGCGGTGCCGGTGTAGCAGAAGCCCGTGGGGGCCGAGACCCGCGCGAACACCCGGCCGTTGGCGGGCACGTCGACGGTGAAGCAGTCGGTGTCGAAGCGCCCGAGCGCGCCGCGCACCGTGCCCGCGGCGCCGGTCATCGCCTGCGCCGAGTCGCTGCCCTGGTTGGGCTCGGTCTCCATCGCCGAGGGCGCCGCGCAGCTCCCCGCCTCGTAGCTCGTCGCGCGGCAGGTCTGGTTCATGGGACACGCGCGGGTGTTGAAGCGCGGGTCACACTGGGCGGTGCTGGGCTCCTGGCAGATGCCCGCGCCGGTCATCGCGGAGCACACGAGCATCCCGTCGCAGCGGGTGCCCATGGCGCGGCACGGCGCGCCCGCCGCGGTGCCCGCCTCGCGGCAGGTGCCCATGGTGGTGCTGCCCGCGTTGCGCACGCAGGTGGTGCCCGTGGCGCAGCGCGTGGGGCCCACGAGCTCGCACGCGCCGCCCATGGCGACCTCGCGCAGGCAGCGGCCGCTGGCGGGCGTCATGGTGTTCGAGCACACGCCCATGTCACACGCCGTGCCCGTGGCGCGGCAGGGGCCGCCGATGACGCCGGGCGCGAAGCAGGTGCCGTGGAAGCGGTCGACGAGGTTGGTGAGGTAGCAGGTGTTGCCCATGGGGCAGGGCTCCCGCGCCGAGCAGCGCTCGCCGGTCATCACCGCGCGCACGCAGGTGGGCGTGGTCGCGGCGGTGTTGCAGGTGAGCCCCATCGCGCAGGTGCCCGTGCAGGGCGCGCCGAGGGTCGCGCCGGGCTCGAAGCAGCGCCCCTGGAACACGGCGGGGTCGTCGCTCACGCAGCTCTGCCCCATGGGGCACACGGAGTCGGTGGCGTTGCAGCGCCCGTCCATGTCCGCGGGGCGCCCGCAGGTGGGGGTGGTGGCGGCGCTGCGGCAGGTGAGGCCCATGGCGCACATGTTCCCCGGGGCGCACTCGGTGTTCGCGACGCTGCCGAACGCGCGGCAGGTGCCGGTGACGTTGCCGGTGCCCGCGGCCACGCAGTTGGAATTCGCGCCGCAGCGCGCCCAGCCGTCGGTGAAGCGGTCGCAGGGCATCCCGTCGGGCATGCGGCGGAAGCAGAGGTCGCGGTCGGTGTCGCACTCCAGGCCCATGGCGCACGTGGTCATGGCGCAGCGCGCGCCGGGGGCGCTGCCGTTGGCGCGGCAGGTGCCCGCGTCGGCGAGGATGTTCTCGGCCACGCAGGTGGAGTTGATCCCGCACGCGCCGGTGCTGCCGTCGCGGCGACAGGCGGCGCCGTCGGCGATGAGCGGGAGCTCCTCGATGGAGAGCTCGAAGTTCCCCTGGGGCTCGCCGCTGGCCATCTGCCCGGTGGGCACCGCGTAGCCGCCCACGCCGATGAGCACGGTGTCGCCCATCGCGAAGCCCTGGGTGATGATCCGCGAGGTGAAGCGGTTCGCGGCCATGGCGGCGCCGGGGTCGTCGTCGTTGCAGTAGAGCGTGCGGAACGAGGTCGGGCAGGTGCGGCCGTTGTAGAGCACCAGGGTGGTGTCGAAGTCGGCGCTGGTGCCGGGGTTCGAGGTCGATACGCGCAGCGACGCGTTGCCGCGCAGGGTGTAGCTGAACACCCGCTGGAACTGCGTGCGGAAGTTGCACGGCGCGGTGGTGGTGCCGCTCTGGATCCCGCGGGTGGTGGAGTTGCTCGCGCTGCGGTTGTTGTCGCTGTAGCGGAGCGTGGCCCCGCTGCGCATCCCGAGGGTCTCGACGTTCTCGATGGGCGCGCCGTTGCACGTGGGCCCGGTGGCCACGTCGCGGGGGGCGTCGCGGGGCACGTCGGCCGCGGGCGTGTCGGTCACCGCGGGGACGTCCGACGCGGGGACATCGCTGGGGGCCACCGAGGCGTCGGGGTCACCCCCTCCCCCGGTGGGGCTGCTGCACGCGGCGACGGCGGTCGCGGCGAAGGCCAGGTAGAGTCTGCTGCGCATCGAGTGGTTCCCTGCGAAGGGCCGTGACCCGCGGCACCTCCCTGCGAGGGCGCGGCGTGGACCTTCGACGGGCGCTATCGAAGCGCGACGGCGGCGACGACGTCAACGCGGGCTCAGGACGAATTCGCCGCCCTCGCCCCGCGCATGGGCCCCGCCGCGCGCTCCTCGTCGCGCACCGCGGCGATGAGGTCGGCGTGGAGGTCGGCGGGCACGTCGGCGCCGAGCAGCGCGAAGCGCAGGCGCGTGGGGTCGACCCGCGCGTCGTCGCGCACCGCGTGGGCGAGGAGGTCCGCGGCGTGGACCGTTCGCACCAGGGGATCTCCGTCGGGGTGGTGGTGGCGCTCGCACACCGCCGCGAGGCCCTCGGGCAGCCGCCACGCGCGCACCACCACGGCCCCCGCGCGGGGGTGGAGCTCGTCCACCGCCGCGCGCAGGGACGCCTCGTCGACGGCGCGGGGGAGCAGCCGCGCGGCGATCTTGATGCACCGCGCGCGGCCGATGTCGTGCAGCAGCCCCGCGAGGTACGCCGCGTCGCCGTCGAGCTGAACCCGCCGCGCGAGGCGGCGCGCGATGCTCGCGACGCTCGCCGAGTGCGCGAACACCCCCTCGACGAGGTCATGAAAGCGCGGGACCTCGAAGAGCGCCGCGCCGTACACCGACATGAACAACAGGTCGCGCAGCGCGAAGGCGCCGAGCCGCACCGCCGCCTGCCGCACCGCGGTGACCGGGCCGCCGCGGGCGTAGAGCGCGCTGTTGGCCACGCTGAGCAGCTTCGCCGCGAGGGTGGGGTCGGCCTCGGCGAGGCGCACGAGACGATCCACCGATCCCGACTTCCGGGGCAGGGTCGCTGCGGCTGCGTCCAAAACCATGCTCTCCTTAAAGCGGCCCCCCACGAACCATTGCGAGGGACAATGGTGGCGGGATAGGTCAGGGTCAAGGCGAGCACAAGGCCTGACGAGCATTGAACGACTTAGGTGTGACCGAGGATCGGGTTCTGGGCGGCCGGGTACGGCTCCGTCAGGCGCCGGATGGATACCGGCCCGGCATGGACGCCGCGCTGCTGGCGGCGACCTGCGACGCGATGCCGGGCCAACGGGTGCTCGAGCCCGGCTGCGGAGTTGGAGGCGCCCTGTTGGCGGCGGCGACTCGCCGACCGGACGCGCTGTTCCAGGGCGTCGAACGCGACGCCGCCGCCGCGTTGCTGGCCGACGAGAACGTTTCGTTGAATGGACTTACGGCGCGAGTCGGCGTCATGAAGGGCGACGTCGAGGCGGGCTTCCGCACTCTCAATCTGCCTGTCTTCGACGGCGTGATGGCCAATCCGCCCTATTTCGACGACCCCAACGCCCTGCGTGCGCCCTCGCCGACCAAGAGCGGCGCCTGGATGGCGGACGGTGGTTTGGCGGCTTGGACAGGGTTTTGCCTGAAAGCGGTGCGCGAGGGGGGGACCATCACCATGATCCATCGCGCTGACCGACTGGCCGACATTCTGGCCTTGCTGGCGCCGAAGGCGGGCTCCTTCCGAATCCGTCCCGTGGCCCCGTTCGTCGACGCGCCGGCCAAGCGCGTGATCGTACGCGCGATCAAGACCGGCAAGGCGCCTTTGGTGCTTCTTCCGCCGCTCGTCATGCACGATCGCGATGGGGGAAAGCACACCGTCGAGGCCGAAGCCATACTACGTGGCGAAGCGGACCTTCCCTGGTAGTTAGGGACGCGGCTCGCTGGGCGGAGTCGTGGCCGCCCCGCCCCGGGTCTGGATCGATTTCAGATAGGCCACGATCGCCGTCACGTCTTCGGGCGGAAAGGTCCACTCGGGCATCGGGCCATGCCCCACGGTCAAACCCTCGGCCAGCCCTTCCGCCAGGGCCTCGACATCGTATCGCTCCTGCAGTTGGCGAAAGCGGGGCGCCGTCGGGTTCGGGCTGTCGCCGCTTGTCTCCACCGCATGGCAGGCGGCGCAGTTTCGCGTCACGATCGTCTTGCCTCGGGCCACCGGATCCTGATCCGGCGCAGCGGCGCTGGCGGTCGCCATGGCCAACACGGCTCCCAAGACCAAGGCGCTGCGCAGCTTCCCGATTGCCATGGACGTCCCTCCAGCCCGTGCGGCCAAGATACGCCCTCTGAGCAGGCTCATCTTGACCCAACTCAAGCCAGACGCGCTATTCGGCGTAAAGGGCCAGCGCCTCCAGGCACAGCTCCAGGCCCGTGAGATCTCGCAACGGATCGTCGGTGACGATCACGAATAGACGCCTCGCCTCGCCCCACAGCATCACGGTCTCTGGCAGGCCATGATCCTCGATCATGCACCCCTCGGCGTCTCGCCAGATCCGATTCTCGTCCAAGGTCGCGCCAAGGTCCGCATCGACCCGGGCGATGTACTCCGCCCGCAACTCGCTGGTCACGTTCATGTAGGCGAAAGTCGGCTTGCCGAGTCCGGCCAGCACCCCGGCCTCGAACACCGTCGCGGTGTCCGCCGTAGGCCCCCGGAATGGGGTGAGATTGATCACCCCGGCGTCGGCTTGGCGCAATTGCGCCATGCGCTCGGCGTAGAACTGTCTAGCCTCCAGTTCATCGCCCGTATCGCCAACAGGCATGCGGGCGGGAACCAGGGCCTCGAGCCCGGCCTCTAGGCAAAGCGCTCGCTGGCGCGAGGCCTGGATGTCGAAATCGGGGAGCCAGGCGTCGGGACCAGCCAGCCACAGGGAACGAACAGGTTTCATGGCCCTTAGGTCTGGTCGCGAGGAGCGGGTGTCAATGCTGGGCCTGACGTTAGGCTGTTGGAGATCGAATGCGGACGATCGCGCGTAGAAGCTTGCTGACCGTCGGCCTGGCCTTGGCCGCCTCCCCGGGCCTCGCTGCGCCGGCCGCGCCATGGATCGCCTACGAGCGCCGCCTGCGCGCGCTGCTGTCCGATCCCCCCGGCGGTGACTTCGATCCCGCGTTCGAAGAGACCTTGCTCGACCTCAACAACCTCTATCGCCGCCGCCAGGGGCCTGCGGCCTTGGCCTGGGACGAGGGGCTGCGCCTCGCCGCCCGCGCGCACGCGGCCGACATCGCGGTGACGGGCGTGTTCGAGCACGTCACCCGCGAAGGATTCTCGCCGGCAGGTCGGGTCGGCCTGTTCGCGCGCGATCTGGTCGGCGCGCCGGGCGAGAACATCGCCATGCGTCGCAACGCCGCCAGCGCCGTCACCTACGATCAGATCATGAACCAGTGGAAGACCAGCCCCGGGCACCGCGCCAACCTGCTGGCGCCGGGCTTCACCCATGTCGGCTACGGCGTCTTCCGCCAGGGCCCGCGCGTGATCGCCGTCGGCGCTTACGCAGAGGTAAGCGCGCGCTTGGCCTCACCCGCGCCGCTGCGCGTGCGGTCAACCGACGAGATCGCCAGTGCTTTGTCCTTTGCGACGCCGGCGATCCGCCAGTTCTCGGTCTCGGAGCCCGGCGGCGAGGTGCTGACTGCGACCTATCTGGAAGATCGCGCGGCCTCGTCCCTGAAGCCCGGGGCCTGGCAACTGCGCCCGCATCTGTCGACCGGCGAGCGCCGCTACCAGGTGGCCTGGGGCCCGGTGTTTGTCCTAGGCTAGCCCTACTGGGCCACCGCCAGGGCTTCGATGCGGATGTTCACCGCATCACCGATCGCGCCGGCGCCGATCGTATGGCCAAAAGCCTTGCGGCTGATTTGGCCGGTGATGGTGAAGCCGGCCTGCTTCTTCTGACTGTTGCCGACGCCCATCTTGTTCAGCTTGACGTCCAGGGTGACGGGCTGAGTCACGCCCATCACGGTCATGTCGCCGGTGACCTTGGCGGTCGTGTCGCCCGTCTTCTCAACCTTGGTCGACTTGAAGGTCATCGTCGGGTTCTTGGCGGCGTTCAGCCAGCGCTCGGCCTTCAGATGTTCATCTCGCGCGGTGTTGGCGGTGAGAATGCTGCCGACCGCAACGGTCGCCTCAACACGCGACTTCTCGGGCGCGGCCTCGTCCAGCCAGATTGTGCCTTCCGACTGGGCGAACAGGCCCAGGATAGAGGTGAAGCCCATCCGGTCGATCGAGAAGAAGGTCTCGGTGTGCGAAGAATCCAGCTTGTAGGCGACTTCTTCGGCAAAGGCCGGGGCGGCGGCGACCGACAGGGCGGCGCCGGCGATCATGGCGGCGAGCAGGCGTTTCATGGAGCGTCTCCTTCGTCATTCCCAGGCGGGAGCGGCGGCGAGCTTCCCGTGCGGCGATGAACCGCGCAACCCACAAACGCCAGCCTCTTTCCTGTCGATCTCAGGCCACCAGTTCCGGCAGAAGCTCATCCAGTTGCTCGAACTGGACCGGCAGACCTGCGGCGGAACCTTGGAGCGCCTCATCGCAGGCCGCCTTGCTGGGATAGAGTTCGCTGAGCGTCAGCAACGTCTTGCCGGCCCGATCCTCGAACGTCACGGTCGTCACGGTGATCTCGCCACTCTCTTCATTCGTCCAGACGATCCGCGAGGGCGGCGTAACGTCCGTGTACTTGCCGTAGAATGCCATGGCGTTGGCCGCGTCGAGCCCGAACTCTAGGCGATAGCCGCCGCCTGTGCGGACATCCATCTCGCAGGCTCGCAGAGGCACGCCCAACGCCTTGGGAACCCACCAGCGCTGAAAGAGCCCGGCCTTAGACCAGGCCTCGAAGACGATCTCGACCGGAGCGTCGAACAGGCGGGTCACCACCAGTTCGCATTCCGACCTGCGCTCCACCACGGTTTCATTCTTGCCGGCCATTCAGGTCGCCCTTCCGCTTCAAATCTTCGACGATCTCGTCCAGCGCGTCGAACCGCAGCGCCCAGCGCTGGCGATATCGTTCGATCCACGCCGCTTCAGCCTCCAGCCCGCCGTCCTGCAGACGGCAGAGCCTGACGCGCCCGACCTTCTGAGTGGTCACCAACCCCGCCGCTTCCAGCAGACTGACGTGCTTCTTCATGCCCGTGAGGGTCATGCCGAACCGCTCGGCCAGATCCGTGATCGAGGCCTCGCCGCGCCCCAGATGCTCCAGCACCCCCCGCCGCGTCGGATCCGACAGGGCGGCGAAGGAAACATCGAGACGGGCGGCTGATTGATGAACCATTTGGTTCAGTATGCACACGAACGGATCCGGCGCAACCCGCAAACGAAAAGCCCCCGGCCTGGGAGGACCGGGGGCTTTGTGGGATCTTCTGGAAGAGAAGCTTAGTTCTTGGCCTGATCGACCAGCTTGTTCTTGGCGATCCAGGGCATCATGCCACGCAGACGAGCGCCGACCTCTTCGATCTGGTGCTCGGCCGAGCGACGACGCGTGGCCTTGAAGCTGGGCTGGCCCACGGCGTTCTCCAGCATGAAGTCGCGGACGAACTTGCCCGACTGGATGTCCTCCAGCACGCGCTTCATCTCGGCCTTGGTTTCCGGCGTGATGATGCGCGGACCGGTGACGTACTCGCCGTACTCGGCCGTGTTCGAGATCGAGTAGTTCATGTTGGCGATGCCGCCTTCGTACATGAGGTCCACGATCAGCTTAAGCTCGTGCAGGCACTCGAAGTAGGCCATTTCCGGCGCGTAGCCGGCTTCAACCAGGGTTTCGAAGCCGGCGCGGACCAGTTCGACCGTGCCGCCGCACAGGACGGCCTGCTCGCCGAACAGGTCGGTTTCGCACTCTTCGCGGAAGTTGGTCTCGATGATGCCCGAACGGCCGCCGCCGATGGCCGAGGCGTAGGCCAGGCCGAGGTCGAGGGCGTTGCCGGTGGCGTTGTGGTGCACCGCGATCAGGCAGGGCACGCCGCCGCCCTTCTGGTACTCGCCGCGCACGGTGTGCCCCGGGCCCTTCGGCGCGACCATCAGCACGTCGATGGTGTCCTTGGGCTCGATCAGGCCGAAGTGGACGTTAAGGCCGTGGGCGAACAGCAGGGCCGCGCCGTCGCGGATGTTAGGAGCGATTTCGTTCTTGTAGATCGCGGCCTGATGCTCGTCGGGCGCCAGGATCATGATCAGGTCGGCCCAAGCGGCGGCTTCGGCCACGGTCATGACCTTCAGGCCTTCGCCTTCGGCCTTCTTGGCGGTCGGCGAACCGACGCGAAGCGCGACGGCTACGTTCTTAATGCCCGAGTCCCGAAGGTTGAGCGCGTGGGCATGGCCCTGGCTGCCATAGCCTACGATGGCGATCTTCCGGTCCAGGATGCGGGCCAGATCAGCGTCGCGGTCGTAGTAGACGCGCATGTTTTTTCTCCAAGACTGGTCAATCGAGGCCGCTCGGCGCAACAGCAAAGCGACAAAGGCCGGGCGTTTGAGCGTTTTTTTGCCGTTTCGTCAAGGCGAAGCCGACATAACGCAGAAATGCGAGAGCCTTCGCGCCCCCTTTTACGCGCTCTCGAAGACCCGCGCTATGCGGCGCCGCACGCTGCGCTCTTTCGCAAACGCGAAAATTGTGGCCGCGAGACCGGCCAAATGAAAAGGGGCGGAAGCTCTCGCCTCCGCCCCAAGTCACCAGTGATCCGCTATCACCAGAACAGGTCGTAATAGACGCTGAGGATCTGGCCGCTCCAAACGTCGACCAGCAGAGCGTTGTCGCCGACCCGGATCCACTCGCAGCCGATCGGCGGCTGTGGCAGGTCATAACGCCAGTAGTCTAGATAGTACGACGGCGTGTACCAGCCGTACGGCAGGTAGTCGCCAAACGACCAGGCTCGGGCGTACCAGCCGCTGGGATAGCGGTAGGCCGGAGCGCGGTAGCGTTGAACCGACCGGAAGCTCGGACGATAGTAGCCACGATCATAGTGCTGACGCCCCCGATCGCGGTCACGATACTGGCCAGAGCCGGGGCGACGGTCGTCGCGGTCCCAACCGCCGCGATCCCACCCGCCGCGATTGTCCCAGCGGTTGTTGTCACGCCCCCGATGGTCGTCGCGGTCACGGCCGCGATCCTGACCGCGGTTTTCGTTCCGGTCTCCGCGATAGTCTCCGCGGCCATTGTTGTCCCGGTTCCAGCCGCTGCCGCCGCGAGTGTTGTCGTCGCCACGGTTCCAGCCGCTGCCCCAGCCATTGCCGACGGGCGCCTGCGGTTGGGTTTGAGGTTGGGTTTGGGGTTGGGGTTGAGGACGATCACCGCCACGGTTCCAGCCGCCGCTTCCGTCAGGTCGGCCGCCGCGATCGCCGCGCTCTCCACGATCACCGCGATTCCAACCGCCGCCGCCCTGATCCTGCTGCTGGACTTGGGGCTGCGGACGGTCACCACCCCGGTTCCAACCGCCCTGCCCACCGCGTTCGCCCCCGCGCTCTACGCCGGGCCGACCGCCGCGATCACCTCGATCGCCGCGTGGACCGCCGTCGCGCTGCTCGCGCTGGGCCTGCTGCTGTTGGGCGACCACCGCCCCGGCGGCGCCGGCCTCGGCGGCCGCACCTCCGATCAGCGAGAGCATCATCGCGGTCGTGATCAGACGTTTCATTTCCTGCTCCGAAGGGCCTTGAAGCGCGGCCCGGGCTTGTCCCTTGATAGCAGCATCGGACTCGCCGGATGAACCGAGCTTGAACGGAGCCAGGATGAGCGCGCACCCCAACGATATAGTCGGCTTCTGGCGCAACGCCGGCCCCAGCAAGTGGTTCGCCAAGGACCCAGCGTTCGACGCCGCGATCGCGCTGAAGTTCGAGCAGACCCACTATCGCGCCTCGATGCGCAAATACGACGCCTGGAATCAAACGCCGGAAGGCGCCCTGGCTTTGCTGATCCTACTCGATCAGTTCCCGCGCAACATGTATCGCGGCACGCCGCACGCATTCGCCACCGACCCGCTGGCGCGGATGTTCGCTCGCGAGGCCATCGCCGCCGGCCATGACCAAGATCCCGTCCTGCCCCTGGAACTCAGGCGCTTCTTCTACCTGCCGTTTGAGCACTCAGAGTCGCTGGTCGACCAGGAGTTCAGCGTCCAACTGTTCGCCACATTGCAGGCTGACACCGGCGACGAAGAGTCGATGAAGTATGCGCTTATCCATCGCGACATCATCGCCCGTTTCGGTCGCTTCCCGCACCGGAACCCCGGCCTCGGGCGCGAGACCACCGAGGCCGAGCAGGCATTCCTCGACGAAGGCGGCTTCGCGGGGTGACCCGCCTGGCGCCTGCCGTCGGATAAGTCCGTCCGCGCTGTGGACAGGCCAAAGCGCCGCAGTGTTCAAGTCGGCGATTCGCCGCCAAAGTGACGATCATGAGCACCGCCGTCCTAGACGCCCCAAAAGCTGACGCGAACCACCCTGAGCGGCAGTACCTGAACCTGCTGGCTGACATCCTGGACAACGGCGTCCAGCGCGGCGATCGCACCGGTACGGGAACGCTGGGCGTGTTCGGCCGCCAGATCCGCTTTGATCTGGCCAAGGGCTTTCCGGTCCTGACGACCAAGAAGCTGCATCTGCGCTCGATCATCATCGAGCTGCTGTGGTTCCTGAAGGGCGACACAAACATCGCCTATCTCAAGGACAACGGCGTGCGCATCTGGGACGAGTGGGCCGACGAGAACGGCGACCTCGGTCCCGTCTACGGCAAACAGTGGCGCTCCTGGGCCACACCCGACGGGCGGGTGATCGACCAGATCTCGACCCTGGTCGAGAACCTCAAGACCAATCCGAACAGCCGCCGCCATATCGTGACCGCCTGGAATCCGGCCGATGTCGACGACATGGCCCTGCCGCCCTGCCACTGTCTGTTCCAGTTCTTCGTCGCGGATGGAAAACTGAGCTGCCAGCTCTATCAGCGCAGCGCTGATGTCTTCCTGGGCGTGCCGTTCAACATCGCCAGCTACGCTCTGCTGACCCTGATGGTCGCCAAGGTGGTAGGCCTGCAGCCCGGTGAGTTCGTCCATACCTTCGGCGACGCCCACCTCTATCTGAACCACCTCGACCAGGCCCGCGAGCAGCTCACCCGCGAGCCGTTCGATTTCCCGACGATGAAGATCGCCGACAAGCGCGACCTTTTCGGTTTCGCGTACGAAGACTTCGCGCTGGAGGGCTATCAGGCCCACCCGCACATCAAGGCCGAGGTTTCGGTCTAGGGTTTCAACACGATCTTCCCCGCCAGCTTGGCCGACTGCAGCAGGGCCTGGGCCTCGCCGGCCTCGCTGAGCGGCAAGACCTTGGCGATCCTAGGCTGGATCGCGCCGTCGGCGATCAGCGACAACACCCGCGCTAGATCCTGGCGATAGGGCTGCGGCCGGGCATTTCGCCACGATGTGACGTTGTAGCCGACCACACCGCGGCTAGCGCTGAAGAGCTGGAGCGCCGAGAGACGATCGGCCAGCAGCATCCTGATCATCGCCCCAGCACGCGCCTTGCCGCCCTTGGTCGCGTCATAACCGCCGTAGAGCACGGCCGTGCCGCCATCGCGCAACGCGGCCATCGAGGCGGCCTTCAGGTGCGGACCGCCCACATGGTCGAACGCGGCGACCACGCCGCCGCCAGAGATCGCCAACGCGCGCTCGGCAACGACTTCGGCGCGATAGTCGATATGGATCCCGCCCTTGGCCTCGACCTCGGCCTTCTTGCCGGCCGAGGCTGTGCCGATCGCCCGCACGCCGCTGAGCCGCGCCAGATCCAGCAAGAGCCCGCCAACACCGCCGGCCGCGCCGTGGATCAGGATCCATTCTCCCGCCGTCGCGCCTGCGACGCGGTGGAACATCTGCCAGGCCGTCAGCCCGTTCAGCACGCCCGCGACCAAGGCCTCGGCGGGCGCCGCCTCGGGCGCGGCCACAAGGTAGCGCGCCTCGATGTTGCGGCGCGTCGCGTAGGAGCCCGTCACCGTCAAGGCGGCGACGCGCTGGCCAACCTCGAAGCCCTGAACATCGGGCCCAACGGCCTCGATCCGGCCGACGAAATCATAACCCGGCGTCACCGGGGCCTTTACGCCCGGATACAGGCCCGTGCGCATCACGATGTCGGCGAAGGCGACGCCGGCGGCTTCGATCGTCACCCGCGCCTCGCCGGGACCGGGCGGCGGCAGGGCGACTTCGCGCCCCTTCAGCACCTCGACGCCGCCCGTCCGGGCCATGTGCATCTCGAACGCCGTCACCGACATCGCGCCTCTCCCCGATCCCTAGTCTTCGACGCAAAGAGTTATCGACGTTCAGATTGGGATCAAGGCATGGCGCACAAAGCCGACGCTCGCTAATCAGGAGGCATGAGCATGCCCACCCTCGCCATTGTCGTCGCCCGCGCCGCCAATGGGGTGATCGGTCGCGACGGCGACCTGCCCTGGCGCCTGAAGTCGGACCTGGCCCTGTTCAAGGCCAACACCCTGTTCAAGCCCATCATCATGGGCCGGAAGACCTGGGACAGCCTGCCCCGTAAGCCCCTGCCCGGTCGCACCAACATCGTTCTCTCCCGCGACCAGAGCTTCGAGCCCGAGGGCGCGGTGGCCTGCGAGACCTGGATGGAGGCGGTCGAGATCGCGCGCGAACAGGCCGCCGACGACGGCGCTGACGAGGTCTGCGTGATCGGCGGCAGCGCCCTGTTCGAACTGGCGCTGCCCAAGGCCAAGCGCCTCTACCTCACCGAGGTGGCCGCCGAGGTTGACGGCGACGTACGCTTCCCCGCGTTTGACGAGAGCCACTGGACCGAAGTCCGGCGCGAGGACCACCCCGCCGACGAAGGCAATGACTACGCCTTCGTCTTCAGGGTGCTGGAGCGGCGCTAGAGCCTCGCGCGCCGAAACCGGTTCCTACTTTCGGCGTCACGCTCTAGTTCGACGCGGGGGCTGGCGCGAGCGGGCGCGGTTTGCGCTCGAGGTTGGCCAGTTTGCGGCTCTTGAGAACCTCGCCGGTGCATGGACGGAAGACAACCTCGACCTCGCCGCCCTTACCGGGCTCAGGCAAGGCGTAGCCAACCGGTCCGATGCGGTGCGCGGTGACCACCACATTGTCGCGGTCATCCCGGCTCCATCCGGTGCGGAACTGAACGGCGGTGTCCCGGTAACGCTTGCGCAGGGTGCGATCGAACGTCTTGTGGATGGCCGCGTCGAGCACCGGCTTCCACTCTGCGTCCTTCATGGCCGGGCAGCTGGGACGCGTCGGCATCGCCACCGCCTTCCGGGCCGGCTTCGGCGGCTTGGGGGCCGAGATCATGGCGGGCTTGTGCGGCAGGAACGGAACCTTCATCCCACACCCTGCCACCACAAGACCCATCGCCGCGGCGGCCAAAACGGAAGAGCGCATCCCAGAATCCCTTACACGCAAGTCTGGCCCCGACTCACCGCGAATAAGCACGCGGCGCAAGTCACCCTGGCCAGATTCAAACGTGCGTTTATAGTCTCAGCCACCGCCCGACAGAGGCGCGCAGGGAGACGTGACATGGATATCCAGCTGGTGGCCGAAGGCCTGCAGTTCCCCGAGGGCCCGATCGCCATGGCCGACGGCTCGGTGATCCTGACGGAGATCCAGGGACAGCGCCTGACCCGCGTCTGGCCGGACGGCCGCAAGGAGACCGTGGCCGAAACCGGCGGCGGCCCGAACGGAGCGGCTATCGGCCCAGACGGGGCGATCTACGTCACCAACAATGGCGGCAGCTTCCAGTTCTTCGAGGCCAACGGGCTAAACATTCCCGGCCCCACGCCGCCAACCCACGTCGGCGGCTCCATCCAGCGCGTGGACCTGAAGACGGGCGCGGTCACGGCGCTCTACGCCGAATGCGACGGCAAACCGCTGGTCGGGCCCAATGACCTGGTTTTCGACAAACAGGGCGGCTTCTGGTTCACCGACCATGGCTGTTCGACGCCGGATGGCCGCAAGTATGGCGGGCTGTACTACGCCCTGCCCGACGGCTCGAAGATCACCCGCTGGCGCGATCACTTCGTCTCGCCCAACGGCGTAGGCCTCTCGCCCGATGAGAAGACCGTCTACATGGCTGACACCATGCTGGGGCGGCTGTGGTCGTTCGATGTCGCCTCGCCGGGCGTTCTCGCCGACGCCGTCCCGTTGCTACCGGGCAATGTGGTATGCAACCTGCCGGGCTATCAGCTGCTGGACAGCCTGGCGGTCGAGGCGGACGGCAAGGTCTGCGTGGCGACGATCATCAACGGCGGGATCACCGCCTTCAGCCCCGACGGCTCAACTGAGCACTACGCCTTTCCGGATGTGATCGTGACCAACATCTGCTTTGGCGGAGCCGACATGCGCGATGCCTGGATCACCGCATCAGGCACCGGCAAACTCTATAAGGCGCGGTGGCCGCGCCCAGGGCTGAAGCTGAACTTCAACGCCTGAAAGGATCTATTCCTCGCGCAGGAATGATCCGGCGATCAGCAGGGCCACGGCCAGCACGGCCAGAAGGCCCGCGATATAGGGCAGCCAGGACATCGTTCACCTCCCAAGAGCGGCGGTGACGATGCGCCGGGGCTGTCCGTGCGGACAGCCCCGGAACAAGGGGGTTAGTACAGCGTGCCGAGCGCGGCGCGTTCGAACGCCTTCAGTTCGCTCGAACGCCCTTCGCGGACCTTGGTGACCCACTCCGGATCCTGCAACAGGGCGCGGCCGACGCCGACCATGTCGTACTCGCCACGCTCGAGGCCGCCAATGACGTTGTCGATCGAGGTCGGCTGGCTGCCCTCCCCGCCGAACGCGGCGATGAACTCGCCCGACAGGCCGACCGAGCCGACCGTGATGGTCGGCGCGCCGGTCAGCTTCTTGGCCCAGCCGGCGAAGTTCAGGTCGCTGCCCTCGAACTCCGGCTCCCAGAAGCGACGCTGGCTGCAGTGGAAGATATCGGCGCCGGCGTCGGCCAGCGGCTGCAGCCAGGCTTCCATCTCCTGCGGGGTCTGGGCCAGGCGGGCGGTGTATTCCTGCTGCTTCCACTGCGACAGGCGGATGATGACCGGATAGTCCGGTCCGACCGCCGCGCGCACAGCCTTGAGGATTTCGGCGGCGAAGCGGCCCCGCTCGCCGATCGTCGGACCGCCCCAGGTGTCGCTACGGACGTTCGTGCCCGACCAGAAGAACTGGTCAATCAGGTAGCCGTGGGCGCCGTGCAGTTCGATGGCGTCAAAACCCAGGCGTTTGGCGTCCGCTGCAGCCGTAGCGAAGGCCTGGATGGTGTCGGCGACCTCCGCGTCGGTCATCGGCTCGGTGAAGGGGTTGCCGCCGGCCTTGGACAGGCCCGAGGGGCTGTCGACCTTACCCAGTACATCCTTACCTTTGGCGGCGCCCACGTGCCAAAGCTGCGGCGCGATCTTGCCGCCGGCGGCGTGAACCTCGTCGACGACCTTCTTCCAGGCCGCCAGCTCCTTCTCGCCGTGGAAGCGCGGCACGTTGGCGTCGTTCAGCGAGGCGGGACGCGCGACGCCCGTCCCTTCGGTCACGATCAGGCCAACCTGGTTCTCGGCGCGGCGACGGTAATAGGCGGCGACCTCGTCGGTCGGCACGCCGCCCGGCGAGAAGGACCGCGTCATCGGCGCCATCACCACCCGATTGGGCAGCTTCAGCGACTTGAACTCGAAGGGCTGGAAGAGAGCGTCGAGCGACATGGGGGCTCCGGAGGCGAGAAAACTTTAGTCAAAATTCAAACACGCGTTCGAGACCTAAGCCAAGGCAGAAAAACTGCAACGGCTACGGTTCCGCGTGTGAAGGCTTGCGCCGGCGCAATCGCGACGCGAAAACCGGCGCGGTGGAAATGGGAGGGACGACGATGGCTCGCAAGCCAGCGAACTGGTGGATCATGCTGGCTGCGGGAATTTTCGCCGCAGTCTTCCTGTTGAAGGACTTCATGGACCATGGCCACGCGATCCTGGCGCATGCGGGTTACAAGGGCCTACTGACCTCCCCGACCATTCACCACAAGGTTGGCGAAGCCCTGATCGGGGTGATCCTGTTCATGACCGCGCTAATGCGGTCGATCTGGCCTGCAGCGCGTCTGATCGCCAACCTCAAGGCTTCGTACCCCTTGATGCTGGTCGGCGCGGCGCTGAACGCCCTGGCCTGGTTCGGCAGCGGACAGCCGGCCACCGACTTCAACAAGATCTGGTTCGCGCTGCTCGTGGTTGTCGGGGTCGCTGCGCCGCCCCTGCTGATCCGTTGGCTCGGCAAGTCCCAAGGGGCCCAAGCGCAAGCCTGAGCCCCTCGGGAGCCGCTAAAGACCGAGCACCATCTTGGCCATGATGTTGCGCTGGATCTCATTCGAGCCGGCGTAGATCGAGGCCTTGCGGTAGTTGAAATAAGCCGGCGCGGCGGGACCGGCGTAGTCCGGGCCTGCGCGACCGTCATTTGCAGCCGACCAGGTGTCCCGCACGAACGGCGCAGCGTAATTCCCGACCGCTTCCAGAGTGAGTTCGGTGATCGCCTGCTGATGTTCCGAACCGACGCACTTCAGCATCGACGAGGCGGGGCCGATGTTCTTGCCCGCGCCACGCCCGGAAAAGATGCGCAGCTCAGTGGCGTTGAGCGCCTCAACCTGGATCTCAAGATTGGCGATCTTGTTCCGGAAATCCGGGTCGTCGATCAGACGGCCGCCATCGTCAGCCCGCTCCAGAGCGGCGATGCGCTTGACCTTCTTGAGCATGTTCATCAGGCCGGGCGCATAGGCGTTGCCGCGCTCGAACTCGAGCAGGTACTTGGCGTAGGTCCAGCCCTTGTTCTCTTCGCCGATGCGGTTGGCGATCGGCACGCGGACATTGTCGAAGAAGACCTGATTGATCTCCTGCTCGTTGTCCGGCGGACCGTCCAGCGTGGGCAGCGGCTTGATCTGGATGCCGGGCGTATCCATCCGCAGCAGCAGGAATGAGATGCCCTCCTGCGGCTTGCCTTCGGTCGAGGTGCGGACCAGGCAGAACATCCAGTCAGCCCACTGGGCGTGGGTGGTCCAGATCTTTGAGCCGTTGAGGACATAGTCATCCCCATCGCGCACCGCCCGCATCTGCAGGCTGGCCAGATCCGAGCCGGAACCCGGCTCCGAGTAGCCCTGACACCACCAGATGTCGGAGTTGAGGATCGGCGGCAGATGCTGCGCCTTCTGCGCGTCAGAACCGAACGCCATAATCACCGGGGCGACCATCTTCAGGCCCATGGGCGAGGAGGTCGGCACGCCGGCCAGGCTCATCTCCATGTTGAAGATGTAGCGCTGCGAGGGCGTGAAGCCCGCGCCGCCTAGCTCCACCGGCCAGTCGGGCGCGGCCCAGCCGCGCTCGGCCAGCTTCTTCTGCCACTTCACCTGGCCGGCCTTGTCCAGATAGCCGTTCTTGGACTGGCTCATCTGACGACGAAGGTCATCGTCATAGGCGGTGGCGATCCAGTCGCGCACCTCTTGCTGGAAGGCCAGGTCCTCGGCCGAGAACGCCAGATCCATTGCGCCCTACTCCACCGCGTCGAGATATTCGATGACCGGCGCGCCCGCCATGGTCGGCCCCATGGCCGCGCCGGCAGCCTTGAAGTAGTCCGTGCCACCGTGATGCTTCAGCGCATCCATCGAGGCATAGAGCTCGAGCACCTTGTAGACGCCCTCCTCGGTCTTGGAGCGCGTGAGTTGGTATACGAGGCAGCCCGGCTCATTCGCCTTCACCTTGGCCGCAAGATCCAGGAACACCTTTTCGAATTCCGCAGCCTTGGCCGGCTGCACCTTCAAGGTCGCGACAACGCCGATCATGTCTTCCTCCCAACAAATGTTTGAATGGCAGGATGAGCGAGCGCGCGGCGCGCGGCAAGGGCGACGTGAGGGAAGTTGACGGACCTCGGCTCAGCGGCGAGCCGATCAGGTGCGCTTAGCCTTACGAGCGCTCGTTCCAGCCGTAAGCGACCCAGGAGTGGCCGCCCACATTACGCGCCTCGATCAAGCCATCGTCTGCGGGCGCCTTGGCGACCTTGCGGCCCCGGAACGCGAAAGCAGCGAGGCCGAACAAAGCGCTGCCGATGAAGCCGACAACCACCACCGTGGCCGCAAAGATGACCGCCAGCACCGCGCCCACGACCACCGCTACCGACGTCGCCAAGGCGCCGGCCAGCCAAGCCAGGTTTCGCAAGGGCGAGGCGATGGTGCTCATCGGGGTCCTTTCATCGACGCTCATGGTCAATCAGGTTGGTTCACAAGCGCTGAACGTCAACTGAACACCCCCACGCGAGGGATGAAAAGCCCTTTTCGACGCCCGCTGCGAGACGGATTGTCTCGGCTAGCCCGCAACGGCGAGACCAAGCTCACGCCGCTCACGCATGACGGTGGAAAACGCCGCATTGATCGCGGCCGCCTTGGCTTCGGCCACTTCAATGAACTCGCTCGGAAGCCCGCGCGCGCGCGCGCGATCCGGATGCGCGCTGGACAGGGCTGTTTTCCAGGCCGAACGCACGGTGGCGTCGTCAGCGTCGGGGGGCACTTCCAAGATGGCGTAAGGGTCGTTGGCGTCGACGCCCAGATGAGTCGCGCGCAATCGCCGGAACGCCAGCGGCGACATGCCGAACAGGTTCGACACGCGTTCCAGGTAGTCGAGCTCGTCCTGAGAGACCATTCCGTCGGACTTGGCGATATGGAACAGGCCGTCGACGACGTCTTCCAGCAGTTGCGGGCAGCTTGAGTAGCGCTTGGCCAGTCGCTTGGCGTAGCTTTCAAAGCCGTGCGTCGTCTGGCGCGCCAGATCATACAGACGATGAATATTGGGTTCGGACGCCGGATCTGGCTGGAAAACCTCGGTGAAAGCGGCGAACTCACCACCGTCGGCGCGGCCGTCCACCTTGGCCAGCTTGGCGCCTAGCGCCGTCACCGCCGTCGAGAACGTGGGATCCTCGCCCGGAAGGCCGCCGGGACATTCGGTGCAGTCGGCCAGGTCCAGGCGCCGGGCGGCGATGCTCGCGATATTGCGCCAGAAGGACATGGGTCGCCTCGAAACCAGCAACGGATAGGAGAGATACGCACGACGAAGCGACCGGATCACCTCATTTGGCGCTTCTAGCACAATGAGAATGATCGTTCACATGACTTTAGTGCAATGCGGCGAACGCGTGCCTGGACGGCGCCCCGGGAGCCGAACGCCGCCTTGCCCGTTAAGGCTCCGCTTGACGGTGAAGCTGCATCGCCACGCTACGGTCCCAATCCGGACCGAAATGCTTTAGTGACAAGACCCCTTAGATTGAAAGGACCTCCGCCCGCATGGCGAACGCCCTCCTCCTCGCCCTGGCCCTGCTGGCCCAAGACGGCCAGACAGGCGCTCAAAGCCCCAATGCGCCGCCGGCCGACGAGTACGGTTATGTCGCCTGGTGCTACGGCGCCCTGGGCGGCTACGCCTCGCTCTATGATCAGGTGATGCCGGAGGTGACCCGCATCGAGAAGGCCTTCCCAGGTCCTGATGGCGTGGAGGCGTCGCTGAAGACCTATCCGGAACTGCGCGCGCAAGCCCAGAAGGACCTCAAGATCTTCGCCTCGGCGATTACGGCCGCTGAAAAGGCGAGCCCGCGTCCAATCTCGGAGTATGGCGGCGCTCAGGTGAAGCGCGGAGCGGCGATCTGGCAAGGGGCCAGTTCGGTGGACAAGGCGCGTCTGGCCCAGATGTGGATGAGCTGGAGCCCTCCAGGCGATTGTGAGAAACGCGCCAAGACGCTGGAGATGAAATCCTCGATCCTGGGTCGGGCCCTGAACTTCAACGCGGCCTCTGCGACGACCCCGGCGCCGACGCCTGCGACGCCGGATCCCGTCACTGCGCCGCCTGAAAGTCCGCCTCCCGCTGCCCCGCCAGCCGAGGCTTCGGTCGCCGCGCCGGCCTCAAAGCCTGCCGCTGCGGAGGTGTCGCCGGTTATGCAGGCGAAGGCGAAGACCAAGCCCGCCCCCGCGAAGCGCGAGGCCGCAGCGTCCAACGAGATCATCGTCGATCCCGCCAACCCGGCCCCCTGCGCTGGCAGCCTGATGCCGGCCAAGCGCGGTGGCAAGGACGTCTTGATCTGTAAGGCTGACTAAGTCTCTCCTCACGGCGAGGGCGGCAAGATCCCGCTCTGCGCCAGGGCCTTGTACCAGCCGTAGGAGGCTTTCGGGATCCTGCGGCCGCTGGCGGCCTCCATCGTGGTCAGGCCAAACTTCGAAGTGTAGCCGAGGTCCCATTCGAAGTTGTCAATCAGGGTCCACTCGAAATAGCCGCCAATGTCGCAGCCCGCCTCGCGGGCGGCCAACACCGCCTCAAGATGCCGCCGCAGATACTTGATGCGGAAGGTGTCATCCAGGAGCGCGGGCCCGCTGCTGAACGGGTCCGAGCACCCGTTCTCGGTGACCAACATCTTGGGCGCGCCGTACTCCCGCCGGACGCGGTTCAGCACTTCAAACAGGCCGGACGGATCGATGTGCCTGCCGAACGCGTCCTGCTCCGCGTCAGAGGGAGCAGGGGCGGCGGCGATCTTGCTCGGCGCCGACAGGTCTAGCCGCACATAGGCGGGCGCGTAGTAGTTCACGCCCAGAAAATCGACGGGCTGACGCGTGATCTTCATGTCGCCGTCCCGGACGACGCCCTTGAGCGGCTCGTCCATCGCCTTCGGATAGGTTCCCTTGAACAGCGGATCCAGCCAGGCGAGATTCCAGATCTCATCGAGGCCGTCAGACGCCAGACGGTTCCAGAACGCCAGCGGCCCGCCCGCAGGACGGCACGGCTGCAGCGCCATGGTGGTGCCGACCGAAAGGTCGCTCCGCGCTGCGCGCAGGGCCTGGATCGCCAAGCCCTGCCCAAGGTTCATATGGTGCGTGACGGGCCCAAGCAGGGCGGCGTCTTTGAGGCCTGGCGCATGCTCGCCTAGAACATGGCCGAACACGGTGTGCACCGCCGCCTCGTTCAGGATGATGTAGTTCTTCAGTCGATCGCCCATCCGCTCGACCACGGCCTGTGCGTAGTCCGCCAGACGCAGGGCGGTCTCGCGGTTGGCCCAGCCGCCCTTGTCCTGCAAACCTTGCGGAAGATCCCAGTGGAACAGGGTTGCGTAGGGCGTAATCCCCTTGGCCAGCAGGGCGTCGACCAGTCTGGAATAGTGATCCAGCCCAGCCGCGTTCACCTCTCCCTGCCCGGTCGGCAGAATCCGCGACCAACTCATCGAGAAGCGATAGGCGTTGAGGCTTGCGCCGGCGATCAGGTCGACATCGTCCTGGTAGCGCCGATAGCTATCGGTGGCGTCCGCAGCGGTGTCGCCGTTCTTGATGCGACCCGGTATCCTCTCGAAAACGTCCCAGATGCTGGGTCCGCGTCCGTCGGCCGTTTGCGAGCCTTCGGTCTGGAATGCGGCCGTAGCTACACCCCACACGAAGTCCTTTGGAAACTGCCGCCCCTTGGGCGTGAGGTCGGTTTCATGACGCGGCGCGCAACCCGACAATCCAGCCGCCGCGCCACCCAGGGCCAGCGCGCCCAAGGTGCGGCGGTTCAAGCCCGATTCTGTCATGGTCCCCTCCCGGTGCTTCGTGAGCGACAGGATGCGGATGATGCGGGCCTTTGACCAGCTTCCGCATGGGCAGCGGGGCGTGGAGGCTTATCGCACCTTGAACGACGCGCGCGCCTCGGAGATCGCTTCGGCCGGCATGGGGCGTCCCAGCAGGTATCCCTGGAACTCCGAACACCCGAGCTTCACCAGAGCGTCCAACTGCCCTTTGGTCTCCACGCCTTCGGCGGTCGTCTTCAAGCCGAGCGACCTGGCCAGACTCACGATCGCGCTTGCGACGGCCATCGACTCCTCGTTGTTGGGCAGGCTGGATACAAAGGAGCGATCGATCTTCAGCTTGTCGATCGGGTGTCGGCGCAGATAAGCCAAGCTGGCGTAACCGGTGCCAAAATCGTCCAGCGCGAGACGGAAGCCCATGCGCTTCAGGCGGCGCAAGGCCTCGTGGACACCATCGCTGTCCTTGAGCAGAGCGGTCTCAGTAATCTCCAGCATGAAACGGTCAGCGCGCGCGCGCGTCTCAGCCAGAGTGGCTTCGATTTCATCGACATAGCCAGGGTTGGATAGCTGAATCGCGGAGACGTTGACCGAGACTTCAAGGTCGGACCAGCGCAGGCTGTCGTAGCAGGCGCGGCGGAACACGGCCGATCCAACCTGGCAGATCAAGCCGCAGGACTCCGCGAGCGGGATGAAGATCGCGGGCGAAATCTCTCCACGGTCGCCGTGGTTCCAGCGCGCCAGAGCCTCGACCCCGACCATGACGCCCTTGGCGTCGGTGAGCGGCTGGTAGGCGACGGTCAGCGCGTCCCGTTCCAGCGCGGCACGCAGATCGCGCTCAAGTCCCTTCCGAAGGCGAAGGGCGGCGTCCATTTCAGGCTCGAAGAATGCGAAACGGCCGCGACCGGCCTCCTTGGCGCGATAGAGCGCGACATCGGCCTGACGGAGCAATTCAGCCTGACCTTGGTCGGCGTCTGACACCACCGCAACCCCGACGGAACAAGACAGCTCCGCACGGCCAATGGACAGGTCAACCTCGCCCGAGAGACCCTCGACCACGCGCTGCGCCAACGCCGCAGCGCCAGCGGGATCGGTGTCAGGCTGGATGATCGCGAACTCGTCGCCCCCCAAGCGGCAGATGGTGTCGGTCTCGCGGCAGATTGTCTTCAGGCGACGCGCGACCTCGCGGATCAGCTGATCGCCTGCGTCATGGCCATAGCTGTCGTTCACTTCCTTGAACCGGTCGAGGTCGATGCACAAAACCCCCAGGTGCCCCGGCTTGCGGCGCAACAAGGCGTGCGCGTGGATCAGCCGGTCGGTGAACAAGGTGCGGTTGGCCAAGCCCGTGAGCGGATCGTGCAGAGCCAGATGCTTGGCCTCGGCCTCAGAGAGCAGGAGCTTCTTGGCGGCGCGACGGGTGACGCGGAACAGCAGGAACGAGCCAAAGGCCGCCGCCAGCACCGCGCCGCCGAGGATCGGGGTCGCGGATTTCAGAAGGTCCTGCCCCGGCCGACGCGGCGTCCATCGCATGACGATCAGGCGCCCGTCCCTCGCCTTGCCGATCACCCGCTGGGCCTGGCCTGTATCGGGGCGCCCCGCAGCGATGATCTGGATGTGGGCGTCGTGCAGGAGAAAGCGATCTGAAAAGGCCTGAACCACGCTGTCGGCGACGGAAATCCCCGACACCAGCAGCGGCGCTCTCGGCCCCTTGGTCTTGGCCTTCAGGTCCGGGCGGACAAGCGAAACAGTCGCCAGGATCGGCGTCTCGCCGACCAGGATGACGCGGCTCTTGTGGACCGTGCGCAGCTTTGCGAGCTTTCTGGGGTCTGCTTCGATCGCACGGACCTGACCCACGAGGTCCTCAAGCTGAGCCTGGTAGGCCGCATACTGCTTGAGAGGCACATCCTTGCCCGCGATGCGGCCGTAGATCGGCTGGTCGCCCGCGTCGAGCACGAAGACAACATCGTTGCCCAGCACGTCGCCGACCGAAACACCGACGTTCTGGACCGCCCAAGCCTGATCGAACGCGTTGTCGAGCTTGATGACCGCTTCGTCCCAGATGACATAGGGGTTGATGGCCGTCTGGATTTCCTGGCCACGCTGCCTCAGCCCGTTTTCCACGAGCTTCTGCTCATACTGACGCTCACGAACATCCGCTTGGCGCGTCGCGACGGTCAGGGCGAAACCGGCGAGCAGGATCATGCCCGCCGCCATGCCGGCGATCAGGCCAAAGATCTTCAACTCGATGTTTCTGCGGTCCATCTCTCTCCCCCGAGATGGCGCATGGTTCATACCAACGGTTGCGGAAATCCTTACCATGTCCCGACGCGAGACATTTTATCGCACACCGTTACACAAAATGGGTTTACGACGACCGACAGACCTTCCGCAGGGCGCTCCACTCTTGCTGCGAGAGGGCGGGGCGACCAGGCCGAATGGCGCGGCGGG
>OFDC01000574.1_pt1 | contig 26102 bp, 26 predicted proteins | sample 1520941 | NCBI WGS metagenome assembly OFDC01 (sample SAMEA94258168, study PRJEB24077) | hot springs metagenome | biome: Aquatic biome; feature: Water | place: India | collected 2012-12-06 | depth 5 m | reverse complement strand
GATTTAGGTTCCAGCGCCGCGAGGCGTGAGAGTTCGAGTCTCTCCTTTCGCACCACCTGGATTGAATGGTGGTGGTAATGAATAAAACAGGCTTCCATTCAGGGAGCCTTTGTTGTTTTAAGCATCCTATGCTTAAAACAACACTAGTCGGCTATCCATACTCTATCAGGTAATATTTTCATGCGCCCAATCGGGCTGCGACCAGAAAGGATCACTATGAATATCGTACAAACATCAAATGCACCTGCTGCCATCGGACCGTATGCGCAAGGGGTTGTGGTCGCTAATATACTTTATACCTCAGGGCAGATTGCTTTGCGTCCGGATGGCAGTTTGAATGATGGTGATATCGTGGCACAAACCCGTCAGGTGCTGGCTAACCTGCAGGCCATTATCGAATCTGCAGGCGGTAGTTTGCAGCAAGTGGTTAAAACTACCGTTTTTCTTAAGAATCTTGATGACTTTACCGCCATGAACCAGGTCTATGCAGAAGCCTTTGCCGGCCATACGCCTGCACGCTCTACCGTGCAAGTAGCCAAGTTGCCGCGAGATGTCTTGGTAGAGATTGAGGCGATTGTTGCTTTAGCCTAGGTCTTGAAGTCCAGATTTTGTGCTCCATATTGATAATGAATGAGCCGTTTTAGTGGCTTGTGCTGACTAGCAGAAAATGATTGTGCTGCTGCTTTCAGGATTGCTGGCTTGAAGTTTATTTCAATTCGGAGTTGTGTTATATTTTTATGCTCTTTTTTCATCATTTGATCACTTGTCTAACACTTTACTGTGGTCAGGTTGTGTGAAAATATGATTAATGCCCACTTGATGGCGCTCACTTACATAACCCATCGTTAAAAAAACGATTTTTACAGGAAGTTCAGCATGGCAGCAGTATCTGTTGAAACAGTCAGCAACTTGGAACGTCGCATGACCATCAAAGTCCCTTTGGCTCCGCTCGAAGGGCAAATCAGACAACGTTTACAGCAAATTTCACGTACCGCCAAATTTGCTGGTTTCCGCCCAGGCAAAGCACCTATTGGTTTGGTGAATCAACACTATGGTGACCAGGTGCGCGATGAAATCTATTCCAAAGCGGTTGAAACCAGCTTCGGTGAGGCTGTTGAACAGAATAAATTGCGCGTGGCAGGTTTTCCTAACATTGAACACATCCCATTCAAGGATGCGGCTGAAGAGTTTGAATACATTGCTACTTTTGAAATTTTCCCTGAAGTGGCTGTCGGAGATCTGACAAAAGTCAAAATTGAGCGTCCAACCCTGGAGTTGACCGATGCTGACGTTGAGAAAACCCTGGATGTACTGGTTAAACAGCGCGTAAGTTACGAGCCAGTCAAACGCATGTCTAAAAAAGGTGACCGCATCAACATTACATTGACAGCCTCTATGGATGGCCAGCAAGTTGAGAGTACGGGTGACCGCGGGATCGACCTTGTAATCGGTGAGCCAGGCCGTGTGAAAGAATTTGATGATGCATTGATCGGTGGTAAGGCCGGTACTGAAAAAACGTTTGATATCACCTATCCTGAAGATCACAACCCAGCCCAATTGGCTGGAAAAACAGTCACCTATGATGTGAAGTTCATCTCGGTTTCACAACCAGTGTACCCTGAAGTGGATGCTGAGTTTGCGAAAAACCTGGGTGTGGAAGATGGCAACATTGAGACAATGAAAGCCGAAATCAAGCAAAGTCTGGAACAGGAAGTCGACAAGCGACTCAAAGCACGTATTAAAGAAGCCGTTTTCCAGGCATTGGTTGATGAAACCAGCTTCGAACTGCCCAAAGCGATTGTTTCAGCTGAAACCAACCGCCTGATGCAGGTTGCAGCGCAAAACTTGCGTCAGCGTGGTGTTGACCCGGCACAAGTGCCTATGGAGCCTTCTGTATTCGAGGCGCAAGCGCATCGCAATGCCAAGTTGAGACTCGTATTGAGCGAGTTGGTTAATAGCAACAATTTGCAGGCAACAGCAGATCAAGTGCGTGCCATGGTAGATACTTTTGCACAAAGTTTTGAAAAGCCGGACGAGTTGGTGAGCTGGTATTATGCTGATGTCAAACGCTTGGATGAGCCAGCTGCACTTGCAACTGAAGAAAATGTGGTGGCTTGGGTGCTGGACAAGGCCAAAGTGACCAGCAAAAAAATTAAATTTGATGAATTGATGATGGCAGGTGCTTAAACCATGAATTATATGAACGCAAACGAAGGCATGATGCAACAACGTATGGAGCCGCAAGGTCTTGGCTATATTCCAATGGTCATTGAGCAAAGTGGCCGGGGTGAGCGTTCATATGACATCTATTCACGCTTATTGAAAGAGCGCGTTATTTTCCTCGTTGGCCCTGTCAATGACATGACGGCCAACCTGGTTGTGGCGCAGCTTTTGTTCCTGGAAGCTGAAAACCCGGACAAAGACATTTCCTTGTACATCAACTCCCCGGGCGGTTCTGTAACGGCGGGTATGTCGATTTATGACACCATGCAATTTATTAAGCCGGATGTCAGTACCTTGTGTATTGGCCAGGCGGCCAGCATGGGCGCGTTCCTGCTGACTGCAGGGGCAAAAGGCAAGCGTTTTTGCCTGCCTAACTCCCGTGTCATGATCCACCAGCCATTGGGTGGCTTTCAGGGTCAGGCGTCTGATATCGAGATCCATGCTAAGGAAATTCTGTACCTTAAAGACAAATTAAATGGCATTATGGCTCATCATACTGGCCAGAACATTGAAACCATTGCCAACGACACTGATCGTGACAATTTTATGAGTGCTGACGCTGCCAAGGCTTATGGCCTGGTAGACCAGGTGATTGCCGCACGTAGCGCTGTTTAATCAGCGAGCAACCAGCAGGGGAATAGCATGGCAACTAAATCTGATAGCGAGAAGCTTTTATATTGCTCGTTTTGCGGCAAGAGCCAGCATGAAGTTAAAAAACTGATTGCGGGCCCGTCTGTCTTTATTTGCGATGAATGTGTTGACTTGTGCAACGACATTATTCGTGAGGAAATCCAGAGCCTCAACGAAATCAAGTCTGCAGACAAGAAACTGCCGACACCGCAAGAAATCTGCTCTATCCTTGACCAATATGTCATTGGCCAGGTGCAAGCGAAAAAAAACCTGGCAGTGGCAGTTTACAACCACTACAAACGCCTGGGATATAATCCTTTATCTGAAGGCAACCAGTCTGGTAAAGACGATGTCGAAGTGCAGAAAAGTAACATTCTGCTAATTGGGCCAACCGGTTCAGGTAAAACCTTGCTGGCGCAAACCCTGGCGCGTTTGCTGGATGTGCCATTTGTGATGGCTGATGCGACGACATTGACCGAAGCCGGTTATGTGGGTGAAGACGTCGAAAACATCATGCAGAAACTGCTACAAAAATGTGACTACGACGTTGAAAAAGCCCAGCGCGGCATTGTCTATATTGATGAAGTCGATAAAATTTCACGTAAGTCTGACAACCCGTCGATTACGCGTGATGTATCAGGCGAGGGTGTACAACAGGCTTTGTTGAAACTGATCGAGGGCACGATTGCCTCCGTCCCGCCACAAGGTGGCCGCAAGCATCCTAATCAGGAGTTTGTGCAACTGGACACTACCAATATCCTGTTTATCTGCGGCGGTGCCTTTGATGGCTTGGAAAAGGTGATCCGTCACCGCTCCGAAAAAGGCGGTATCGGCTTCGGCGCTGAAGTAAAAAGCAAGGAAGACGTACGCGCCGTAGGTGAAGTCTTGCGCGAGGTTGAGCCGGAAGATCTGATCAAGTTTGGCCTGATCCCAGAATTCATTGGTCGTTTGCCAGTGGTGGCGACCTTGGAATCCCTGGATGAAGAAGCACTGATGACGATTTTGGTCGAACCGAAGAATGCGTTGACCAAACAGTATATGAAACTGTTCAAAATGGAAGGCGTGGAGCTAGAGTTTGAAGAGTCTGCCCTGCGTTTGATCGCTAAAAAAGCGCTTGAGCGTAAAACTGGTGCCCGTGGTTTGCGTTCCATCATGGAGCATGCCTTGCTTGACCTCATGTATGAGTTGCCATCGCTCAAGAGCCTGTCCAAGGTGATTGTAGACGCTGGTGTCATTGAACACACTTCTGAACCGATTCTGATTTACCAGGATACGCAAAAACGCGTCGAAAACGCACACTAAATCTTGCTTGCAATAGCCGTCCGGCTATTGCAAGATAGCATCTACAACATTAGATGCTGCTTCTATTGAATTCTCAAAGAATGTTCCCATCTAAATGCAAAGGGCTTGGTCCTTTGACACTTTACGAAAGAAGCTATGACTGAACACACTTTGCTTGACTCCGAGACGCCTGACACTGCTTTAATCCCGTTACTGCCGTTGCGTGATGTTGTTGTTTATCCACATTTGGTGATCCCACTGTTTGTTGGCCGCAGCAAGTCGGTCAAGGCATTAGAGCGTGCATCAGAGGGGGACAAGAAGATTCTGCTGGTGGCGCAGAAATCTGCCAATAAGGACGACCCGACGGCTGAAGATCTGTATGAGATCGGCACGCTGGCGACTGTATTGCAAATGCTGAAACTACCTGATGGCACGGTTAAAGTGCTGGTAGAAGGCCTGCACCGCGTACGCGTTTCCGATTTTGTCGAGACCGATGATTGCTTTATGGCATTGGGCGAAGAAGTCGAACAAACCGACCAGGACGATAAAGAAGCAGAAGCCTTGATGCGCACTGTCATGACGCAGTTTGACCAGTACGTCAAACTCAACAAGAAAATTCCGCCCGAAATCCTGACTTCACTGGCGACCATCAATGAGCCTGGCCGTCTGGCAGATACGATTTCTGCACACCTGACCCTCAAGCTGGAAGAAAAGCAAAAAGTATTGGAAATGCTTAGCGTGATTGAGCGTCTGGAGCATTTGCTTTACCTGATGGAGTCTGAAATCGACATCTTGCAGGTAGAAAAGCGTATCCGTGGCCGTGTGAAACGCCAAATGGAGAAAAGCCAGCGCGAGTATTACCTGAATGAGCAAGTGAAAGCGATTCAGAAAGAACTAGGCGAGCAAGATGAAAACGCCGAGATGGAAGAGCTGGAACAGCGCATCAAGAATGCCGCCATGCCTAAAGAGGCGCTTGCCAAAGTGACTGCTGAGTTCAAGAAACTCAAATTGATGTCGCCGATGTCGGCTGAAGCGTCTGTCGTGCGTAATTACATCGACACTTTGCTTAACTTGCCATGGAAAAAGAAAACCAAGATCAGCAAAGATCTGCAGGCTGCAGAAGCGATTCTGGATGCCGATCATTATGGTCTGGACAAGGTTAAAGAGCGTATCGTTGAGTACCTGGCGGTGCAACAGCGGGTAGGTAAGCTAAAAGCCCCAATTTTGTGTTTGGTGGGGCCGCCTGGGGTAGGTAAAACTTCGCTTGGACAAAGCATTGCCAAAGCCGTGAACCGCAAATTTGTACGTATGGCTTTGGGTGGTGTGCGTGATGAAGCAGAGATTCGTGGGCATCGCCGGACTTATATTGGCTCCATGCCAGGTAAGGTGCTGCAAAGCATGACCAAAGTGGGCGTGAAAAACCCATTATTCCTGCTGGACGAAGTCGATAAGATGGGCCAGGACATGCGTGGTGATCCGTCTTCAGCCTTGTTAGAGGTGTTGGACCCGGAGCAAAACCACACATTTGCCGATCACTATGTGGAAGTCGACTATGATCTCAGTGATGTGATGTTTGTGGCAACCGCCAACAGCATGAATATTCCCGAGCCATTACTGGATCGTATGGAGATTATCCGTCTGTCAGGTTACACGGAAGACGAGAAAATCAATATTGCCCAGCGCTACCTGTTGCCCAAGCAGCTCAAGGCGCACGGTTTGAAATCCACTGATATTTCGGTGGCTGAAAGCGTATTGCGCGATATCGTGCGTTATTACACCCGTGAGGCTGGCGTTCGTCGTCTGGAACAGGAAATTGCGAAGATTTGCCGTAAAGCGGTAAAAGAGCAGTTACTGGCCAAAGGTAAGAGCAAAACCGTCAAGAAAATTAACATCGCCAGCAAAAACATTGAGCAGTATCTGGGCATCAAACGCTACGACTTTGGTGTGGCAGCCAAAGAGAATCAAGTAGGGCAGGTGACAGGACTGGCGTGGACCTCCGTGGGTGGTGAATTGCTGACGATTGAAGCCGTGACTTTGCCTGGTAAGGGTAAAACCATTACCACTGGTAAACTGGGTGATGTGATGCAGGAATCAGTGACTGCTGCCATGAGTGTGGTGCGTAGCCGTTCCGAAGGTTTGGGTATTCCTACTGATTTCTACGAGAAGAAGGATATCCATATCCACTTGCCAGAGGGGGCTACACCAAAAGACGGCCCAAGTGCCGGTATTGCGCTGACAACTGCCATTGTTTCAGTGCTGACAGGCATTCCAGCGCGCGCTGACGTGGCAATGACCGGGGAAATTACTTTGCGTGGTGAAGTGTTACCTATCGGTGGTTTGAAGGAAAAACTGCTGGCTGCGCATCGTGGTGGCATTAAAACGGTGTTGATTCCATCTGCCAATGAAAAAGATTTGGTAGAAATTCCGGCCAATATCAAAAAAGACCTGGATATTCATTGCGTAAAATGGATAGATCAGGTGCTGGATTTGGCGCTCGCCAGTGCACCACAGCCGTTAGCTGTGACTGCACCCGCCGTCGAGATTGTCGCTTCTGGTGATGCGAATCCGGAACAAGCGGTCACGCATTAGTAAAATTGATGCGAATTATTGTCAAAAGGCCGGATTAGCGCTTGACAGCTCGTTTTGCGGCTTGATATAAAGACGGTACAGGATGTACCTGTCTTTTTAACTAGTTATTAGGGGAAACACGTGAATAAATCAGAATTGATAGATCATATTGCAAGTGCTGCTGGTATTTCTAAAGCCGCTGCGGCTCGTGCTCTGGATGCAACAACTGAAGCTATTTCCGGCGCATTGAAAAAAGGTGATATGGTGACCTTGATTGGTTTTGGTACATTCTATGTAGGTGAGCGTTCTGCCCGTTCTGGCCGTAATCCTCGTACCGGCGCAACAATTAACATCAAAGCTGCTAAATCTCCTAAATTTAGGGCTGGTAAAGGTCTGAAAGATGCTGTAAACTAGCATTCTTTGGTTGAGCAGCTAGTTTGCTCTACCAGTAGTAGCAACACAAGTGGTTGTTACGGGTGCTTAGCTCAGTTGGTAGAGCGTCGCCCTTACAAGGCGAATGTCAGCGGTTCGACCCCGTTAGCACCCACCAAAACAATTTAAATTAAGAGTGCGAAGTTTGCGCTCTTAATTTTTTGAGTGACACGGTACTTAAGAAATTACTTTAATTAGCAATGCTAAGTACCGAATAAGTAATTAAAAAAATTAGTTGATTTTATAAAAAACAATGTTATAATTTCAGCTTAACGATTACCGGGAGCGGTAGTTCAGTTGGTTAGAATACCGGCCTGTCACGCCGGGGGTCGCGGGTTCGAGCCCCGTCCGCTCCGCCAAATAAAAGCCCTGATTTTTTCAGGGCTTTTTTCTTTTCTAGAGCCTTCTTTGCTTCTTGCGGCTCAAATTACACTCGCTGTATGAACTTTAATATCCAGTCCGGATTTCTGACAAAACAATTCGTTTTTAATATCTATCGCCGGTTTGATCTTGAGCGCTTTAAATCGCTGGATGAGTCTGTGAGTGACATCTGTTTAAACTGCAATGAATGGGGTGAACATACGGCCTCAGTCCAGCCATGATGGCGGGTTTATGGTATAGTTTGCTGTTGCAAAAAATCAGGTAATGGAAATCATAAAATGTTGGAAGCACTCAGAAAACATACACAAGGATGGATGGCAAAAATCATTCTGGCGCTGATTGTAGTGCCGTTTGCTTTGTTTGGTATTGACTCTTATCTCAATCAGGCGGGTAGCCAGGTTGCTGTCGCTAAAATTGATGGCCAGAAAATTTCGCTGCAAGAGTATTCAAATGCGGTTGAAAACGCCCGTAACTTTTTGCAGTCGCAAGGGCAAAAAGTGGATACTCAAATGTTGGAAAGCCCTGCGTTCAAGCAGTCTGTACTGGATGGCATTATTACGCGCCGTCTGGTTGAAGGTGCGATTCAGGATTATCGGTTTAAAATCAGCGATGAGCAGTTAAGCCAGCACATTCTGGGTATGCCCGAATTCCAGAGCAATGGCAAGTTCTCTGAAGATACTTACAATCAATTGCTGACACAAAATAAACTGACCCCAGCCAAGTTTGAGCAAAGTGTGCGTAAGGATCTTGCCGTTCAGCAAGTGCGTGACGGTTTATCCGCGCTGGTATTCATGCCCAAAAAAGTGGCTGAACAATCTTTGATGTCCGAGTTTGAGCAGCGGGAAGTGACTGTTACCGATATCAAGGTCTCTAATTTCCTTAATCAGGTCAACGTGACACCAGACCAGGTGCAAGCCTATTACAAGCAGCATAAAACCAAGTTTATTGCGCCTGCCAAGGTTAAACTGCAATTCGCATTGTTGTCTGCTGCCGGTTTGATGGGGCAGGTGAGTGTGACTGATGAAGAAGTGAAGCAATACTACGACGAGAACGCTGCCAAATTCCAAGGAAATGAACAACGTCAGGCCAGTCATATCCTGATTGGCTTTAACAGCGCTGCAAGCGCAGCAGAAAAAGCTGCAGCGAAAGAGAAGGCGGAAGCGATTCTCAAGCAAGTCAAAGCTAACCCTAAGAGCTTTGAAAAACTCGCTATTGAAAACTCACAAGACACTGGCTCTGCCAGTAACGGTGGCGACTTAGGCAGTTTTGGCCGTGGTGCCATGGTGAAGCCTTTTGAGGATGCTGCTTTCTCCATGAAGGTGGGTGACATCAGTGACCTGGTGGAATCCGAGTTTGGTTACCACATCATCAAGTTGACCGGTATTACTGGCGAGTCCTCTGACTTTGATTCCGTGAAGCTTAAAATTAAAGCCGAATTGTTGTTCCAAAAGGCCCAGGCGAAGTATGCTGAACTAGCGGATGACTTTGGCAACACAGTCTACGAACAATCAGGCAGCCTGGATCCTGTCGCCAAGAAGTTTAATCTGCAGGTTCAAACTTCTCCAGCCATGAGCAAAGACGAAATCTCCAAGTTCTTCAAGAGTGATCGCTTGGCAAATATGGTGTTTTCTGACGAAGTATTGAAAGAAAAACGCAATACTGAAGCTGTGGAAGTCTCACCTAACAACCTCGTTGCCGCCCGTGTGGTTGAATACACGCCAGAAGCACCTCGTAGCTATGATGAAGTTAAAGGCGGGATTGAATCGTTGTTGAAAGCCGAAGCCGCAGGCAAACTGGCGCAACAAAAAGGTGAAGCGCTCTTGGCTGACCTCAAAGCCGGCAAAGCAGTAGATGCTGACTGGATCACACCCGTTACCATAGACCGCAGAAATGCCCAAGGTCTAAGCGATGGTGTGATGAGAAACGTGTTTAAAGTGAATACGCATACCTTGCCAGCCTATTATGGTTTTAACGAAGCTAACAGCGGTTATACCGTGATTAAAGTGATTGCGGTGAACCAGAAGCTCAAAGACCAGCCAGACGTTGCTGACCGTGCATTTAAAGCCTACCAGGCAGCCTTGGGCGCAGAAATGTCACATGCTTATGTGGGCTCGCTCAAAGCCAAAAAAGATATTCAGTTCAATGCCAAAGTATTGTTATCCAAAGGTAACGAATAATTAGCTAACTGAAGTGAAAAAGGAGGGCATAGCCCTCCTTTTTTATTTTGTGTCATTTCTCTCTATGTATCTGGCTAATTTAGAATTGTTCCAATCGTGCTTTCTATAAAGCCTAGACCATCCATGGAAAGCATCCACGCTAATGCAGCGCAATTAAGAATAATCGTTGCCCAAAAAGTCACCTGAAAAGAAAGCTTCTTTGATTTGTGGCGAAACAGTTTTTGGCCGATGATGGCCCCAGGCCAGCCACCAATCAACGCCAAGATATGCAACGTTCTTTCTGGGGTACGCCTATGGCTTCTTTTTGAGGCTGTTTTATCCAGCTTGTAAGCAATCAGTGTGCAGATGCTTGCCAACAAATATATCTCCAGCACCAATAATGGTAGTTTCCCGGCGAAAACAGATATCGTCATGCAAATAAGAAAAATGATGGCAAATAACAATAGTAACGTGCTGTCATTTGATCGCACATGTTCATCGATGTAGTGAACGTGTTCGGCCTTTAATTTTCCACTCGCATCTTTAGTGATTTCATAAGTCACAATTTCATCAAGAATGGGGCGTCGCTGACGGTTTGAAAATGCAGTGATATGAACAAACACCTGCTTTTCGCCACTATTGGACGTGATAAAGCCAAAACCTTGTTCGTCTTTCCAGGAAGTCACTCTGCCTTGATAACGCATGTGTGATTGTTAGGTTTTAAAAGTAATTGTCGCAAACTCGGTCAGCTTCTATGGCATTAAAATCACATTAGGAGGAATCAAAATTTCTAATGTAACGCCTGAGTTCAGGGGCGCGCCGCCGATAGGCGGTGCGTCCCCTGCAACGAAGGTTTAGAGAGCGGCTCACTAGGCGAACTTAAGTGTGCAATGTTTGGTAAGGCTTTGCATCTATGAATGGATTATGTCCACGGAATCGACAAAGTAGTCATTCGTCGGAACAAGAAACTGAGCTTGTGACGGAGGCTCACCGATCTCGGTAAGCTTTCGGTTGTACGTCTCGTTCACTCGCCAGTCGTTATGGACGCCCAAGTCACGCCTTGCTTTGCACTCAATGAATTTCTTCCAAAGGTCCTCTAGTTCAGGTGATCTCTGGACGGACAGCAATTCGTTTATCGTATCTATGTACTCTTTTGGCCGTTTGTACACAAGCTCATTGAGAAACTTGCTTGCGCCAATCTCAATAGCTTGGTCGATGTCTTCGCATTCGGCAACGTCACTGAGTCGCAGCGATATGCTTCCAATTTTTGCTGGAAAGCGCCGCAGAACAATGCGTAGTAGATCGACCAAGAACCCTTCAAATTCAGAGACGAGGGAAATGAAGTAATGCGAAACGACGAAAGAATGAAACTTGTGTTCATCTTCTTCGTACGCTTGGCCTAGTAGGTCTTCTATGGCATTAATCTCGTTCGCAATATCCTTGTCTCCGGATAGGCCTTGTCGAATCACGACGAGATTTAGGTTAACGCACATGTAGAGACATTTGATCCGATTGTGACGTTCGGTTATCGCCTCAAGAATCTGATCCTTCATCTTCGCTCTCTAACGTTCGAAGTAAGGGGCTGGCGACAGTGGTGGCTCAACCCTCGTTATTAATAAACATTTCATAAAAGTACCTTTTCGCCAGTCCCGCTTGACTGATGGGTTAGGCATATTGTTCTTAACTGGATGGTTTTGTGAGCTTAGCTAAAAACCAAACTATAAAGGAAAAATGAATGGACATAATAATGATGAAAGCAATGGGGTTTTCGTTATAACTAACAGTAGATGAAGTGCCTTTGCCAAAGGCGATGACAGTTTGGGTTAGTAGACCAAAAACAAAACCAATAGCATTAGTAAAAACGAGAGCAACCCCTAAACTACCGATTGATTTAAACGAATGCCCTAACCTTTCAGCTAGCGTCTCATTTGGATCAACAATCATTCGTAATGCCTAACATTAATTAGACCCCAAATACGAACCTAAACTTTTATCTAGGAAGGGGTCTATAAATATTTAAATATTAATTAATAATTAAAATTAAATTTATTATGTAATTTTCGTACACCATTATCGTAATTGACTTTTTCTTTAGTGCACCTTGCTATTTACTTAATGTTTTAAATTGCTATGAGTTAACTCTAAGTAATTTAGCGCAGTATTGTTAAATAAAGCAAGTATTCTGAGTTTGAGTTATAAAAAAACGCCTGACTTTTGACAGTGCAGGCGTTTTATTTTTTGCTAACAGATTGTCTTAATCGATCTGACCAGCAGCAGTGATGTTCATACCACCATCTACATAAGTGATTTCACCGGTGACGCCAGAAGCCAGGTCGCTGGCGAGGAAGGCAGCGACGTTACCGACTTCTTCAATAGTGACGTTACGGCGCAGGGCGGCGTGTTTCTCGTTGAAGCCGATCATTTTGTCGAAGTCGGCAATGCCGGAAGCGGCGAGAGTCTTGATAGGGCCGGCAGAGACTGCGTTGACGCGGATGCCGCGCGGACCAAGGCTTTGTGCCAGGTAGCGTACATTCGCTTCCAAGCTGGCTTTGGCCACGCCCATGACGTTGTAGTTTGGCATAGTGCGTTCAGCGCCCAGGTAGCTGATGGTCAACAGGCTGCCGTTGCGGCCTTGCATCATAGGGTAGGCGGCCTTGGCCATGCCGGAGAAGCTGTAGGAGCTGATGTCGTGGGCGATACGGAAGTATTCGCGGTCGATATTATCGAGGTAGTCACCATCCAGCGCGACTTTAGGCACAAAAGCGATGGAGTGCACCAGGCCATCCAGGCCATCCCAGACTTTAGCCAGTTCGACAAACAGGTTGTCGATTTGTGCATCTTCGGCGACGTCACATGGTAAAACGATCTCGGATTCGAAGTCAGCAGCCAAATCGCGCACACGCTTTTCGTGCTTGTCGACTTGATAGGTAAAGGCCAACTCGGCCCCTTCACGTTTCATTGCGGCTGCAATGCCATAAGCGATTGAACGGTTGCTCAGCAAACCGGCAATCAGGATTTTTTTTCCAGCAAGAAATGCCATGCTTGTTCCTGTGTGTTTGTTAGTTAATGCGGTTAGCGTGTGTTAGAACGCGGGTCAAACACGTCGCGCAAACCTTCGCCGAGCAGATTATACCCTAACACGGTAATTAATATGGCAAGTCCGGGGTAGAGCGAGAGCCACCAGGCAAACTGGATATACTCTTTGCCATCGGTGAGGATATTGCCCCAGGAGGCTTGAGGTGGCTGTACGCCCAGGCCCAGGAAGCTTAGCCCGGACTCAAGCAGCACGGCGCTGGCAATGCCGAGTACCACACTGACCAATACAGGCGTCATGCTGTTAGGCAGGCAATGTCTGAAGATGATGCGCCAATCCTGGGCACCTAGGGCGGTAGAGGCCATGACAAATTCGCGCTGGGTCAGGCTCAGGAATTCTGCCCGGACCAGGCGGGTGACGCTCATCCAGGAGGTGAGGCCGATAACGATCATGACGTTGGTGATAGATGGGCTCAAAAAGGCAATGACAGCCAGAATCAGGAAGAAGCTGGGGATGGAGAGCATGATATCGACCAGGCGCATTATGACAGTGTCTACCCATCCGCGGTAATAACCGGCCAATGCGCCAAGAATGACGCCAATGACGGTAGAAATACCCACGGCCACCAAGCCAACCAATAATGAAACGCGTCCGCCAAACAACATGCGGCTCCATACGTCGCGGCCAAGCCCGTCCGTGCCCATCCAGTGTTGGCCGGAAGGTGCAAGGAGGATATGTTTAACATCAATAGCATCTGGATCATAAGGGGCGATCCATGGGGCGAGCAGGGCTAATAGCAGGATAACCCCTATCAGGCAGAGACCGGTTATCGCTAAAGGATTTTGCAGGATTCTTCTCATCGTCATTTTGCTTAGCGTTGTGTCATTACGCCTTTGCGCAGACGAGGGTCCGCCCAAGCATAAGCAAGATCTGCCAGCAAGTTACCAGCCAGCGTGAGCGCAGAACCAATGGTGAGTATGCCCATGACCACCGGGAAGTCACGCATCATCACGGCTTCATAAAAAAGTTTGCCCATGCCGGGAATGGCAAAAATGGTTTCGGCAATCACAGAGCCACCGATCAGGCCGGGTAGGGATAAGCCTATGAGTGTGATCAATGGGAGCAGGGCATTACGCAAGGCATGGCGGTAGGTGACGGTTCTGTCACTCAGGCCTTTAGCACGGGCGGTGGTGACATAGTCCTGGCTTAATACATCAAGCATGCCATTTTTAATAAACATGGTGACGCCTGCCAGGCCGGTGATGGCCGGAATCACTACTGGCAGGAATAAATGCATAAACAGGTCCTGGCATTTTTGCCAGAAATCCAGTTGCGCGTAATTGAGACTATGCAAGCCAGAAATCGGAAACCAGGGATGGATCACCCCCAACCAATACATCAGCAGAAGTGAAAGCCAGAAGCCTGGGATAGAGAAACCGATAAAGTTGAATAGCGTGATACTGCGGTCCGGCCATCGTCCATATTTTTTGGCTGCGATCACACCCAGTGGCACGGCCAAGATGAGCGTCAACATTAACCCTGTGATATTCATGAGTAAGGTAATCGGCAGGGCCTCTTGGATCATGCCTGGTGTTGTATTGCCTTCTTTATCGGTTTCTGCCCAAAAAACCGGTTTCTGGTGGCTGGCAAAAGAGTGACCGAAATCGAGGTGTACCATACGTTCCAGCCATAGTCCATATTGGACGATGATGGGTTTGTCTAAGTGATAAAGTTCACGCAGTTTTTGCCTGGATTCTTCTGAGGATTTGGGATCAAAAGCGGCTTCACTACTGGTGATGTCGCCAGGGGCCAGGTGCATGATGAAAAAAGAAATCAGACTGATGCCGATCAACATCGGAATCATCCATAGTACGCGTCTGATCAGGTAAGCCAACATCGTTTATTCTGCCTGTATTTGCTGTATTTGCGTGCGCCTTAATGGCTGTGGAATATACCACTTTTGAGAATCATAACTGACTCCTGCGGGCGGCACCGGGTTCATGATGCCTTGTACACGTTTATGAATGGCCGTCAGACCGTAGCCTGCAGAGAGGTAGACCAGTGGGCTGTCTTCGTAGAGAACTTTGGCAAATTCATGGTAAATTTGCATGCGCTTTTCGGGGTCAAATTCAAGGCGGCCTTGCTCAAGCAGTTTGTCGACAGCTGGATTGTTGTAACCAATGAAATTAAACTGGCCAGGTTTTTGCTGGCTGGAGTGCCAGATGTTGTATTGATCAGGGTCGAGGCCCAAGCCCCAGCCCATCACCACCGCGTCAAAGTCACCTGGTTTGATAAAGTTAGTCAACAGGCTGGCCCATTCCAGGGTACGGATATGTGTTTCTATGCCCACCTCTTTTAAACGGCGCTGGATAATCACCGCCGTTTTTTCTCGCTGTTTATTGCCCAGGTTGGTGAGGATTTCAAACGATAGTTTTTTTCCGTCACGGTCGACAACGCCGTCGCCATTGGTGTCTTCAAATCCAGCTTCTGCCAACAATTGTTTGGCTTTAGCTGGATCAAAAGTATACGGTATTAAATCCGGATTACTCCAGCGCGTGCCAGGCTTATAAGGGGAGGCGATGGTAATGCCCAGGCCCAGGTAAACGCCATCGATAATCTCTTGCTTATCGATGGCGTAATTAATGGCTTTGCGCACACGCACATCGTCGAACGGTTTACGTTTGAGGTTAAACCCAAGGTAAGTATAGCTATTGCCCAATTCTTTAAACTGGTTGAGGCGTGCTTGTAAAACTGGCCGTGACGGAATAATCCGGGCATAAGTAATGGGATCCATGCTCATGCTATCTATGTTGTCCGCCATCAATTCGAGGAACTGTGCGGCGGGGTCTGGAATGATGCGCTCGATCAGGTGATCGATATTGGCCGGTCCTAATACTGATTTAGGGTTCTTCTCCAGCTTGATATATTCACCATGTCGCCATTCCTTTAACTGGTAGTAATGGCTGCCCAGCGGCTTTTGCGCAAAACTGGTTGTGCGGATATCCTGACCAGCAAGCTTGTGTTTTGGCAACACCTGCAGGCTGGCCCAGCTCTCAAGTGCTGGTGCAAAAGGCTGTGAGTAGTGGACGATAAAGGTGCGTGCATCAGGTGCTTCTGCCTTGGTCACTAACTGGTAATCCGAGGCATAAGGACTATGCGTGTTTTCATTCGTGATCAATTGCCAGGTAAATAAGATATCCGCACTTGTCAGTGGCTTGCCATCTGCCCACTGCAAGTCAGGTTTGAGTTTGAACGTGATGATTTTTTTGTCATCGGCCACTTGCCAGGACTCCGCAAGCTCCCCAGCCAGATCAAGGTTCTGGTCATATTTGAGCAAAGAGTTAAACAGATAAGAACCGATAGCCAGCGATGCAGACTCGCCCGCAACCATGCCGATCATGCTACTGGGGTCTGAAGGCATGGCGCTGATCAGCGTGCCGCCAGGCTGTGTTGGGTAGGATTGGTCAAAAACTTTTGCGCTGTGATCAGGCGTGTCCGTACTGCAGGCGACCAAACCCGCACACAGCAAGTATGTCACCCATCTCTGACCTGTTGCCGCCAGTGGTTTTTTGCACAAGGAATACTCGCTGGACAATCGATTTGTCATGATTCAGGGTGCGTTAATGTTTGTTGGATGAGGTTTTCTTACGATGCGTACTGCTTGTTTTTTTATGTGAGGATGGCTGGCTTTTTGAGCCACGATTAGCCGAGGTTTTATGCGTCGATTTGCTGCTCATGTTGGCACCGCCTTGCTGTTTTTCCATCTGCAATACCTGCCCAACGGACAGTGCTGTGGATTTCAGGTGATTCTGCTGCATGATCTGTTTGCTGCTGATGCCATAACGTTTAGCCAGTTTTCCAAGCGTATCGCCCTGTTTCACTTTGTGTGAAATAGTAACAGATTTAGCGGAGGATTCTTTTTCTACTGGAACCTCGACGGATAATTTCGCCATGCTGGCGACGTCTATTGGCCGGGTCAAGCCTGACTGCAGACTGGCTGGTACTAATAGTGGGCGCCGCACAATCAGGTTGCGGTTCGGTTTCAGGTTGTTGGTCGCGCTGAGCTCGTAAATACTGATACCAAAGCGGTTTGCAATCGCACCCAGGCGTTCACCTTTTTTAGGGTGGTAACTGTGCCAGCTGGACAGTGGGCGGTTATAGCCATTGAGGTTGTTAGTGAAGTTGCTGGCTGCCCAGGTAGGCAACAACAATTTCTGGTGGCTCTTTTCAGTAATCAGCACCGGACGGGTAAAGCTGGGATTTAGTGCGTTAAATTCCTCGAGCGAAATGCCAGCCAGTTCTGCGGCCAATTTTGCATCAATCTTGTTGGGCGCTTCTACAGTCGTGAAGTAAGGCTTATTTGGGATTTCATTGAGCGTAAGGCCGTATTCTTCGGGGCGGAAAATAATATTTTTGATGGCCTGCAATTTAGGGACGTAATTGCGGGTTTCATCTGGGAGTGACAAATGTTGGTAGTCGGTGGGTAATCCCAGGCGGCGGTTACGTTCTATGGCGCGCGCAACAGTACCTTCACCGGCATTATAAGCAGCCAGTGCAAGGTCCCAGGCGCCAAACATGGTATAGAGTTTTTGTAGGTAATTAAGTGCGGCCTGCGTGGCGGCCGTCACATCCTTGCGCGAGTCTTTCCAGTAGTTTTGTTTGAGGCCAAAGTCCTTGCCGGTAGAGGGGATAAACTGCCAGATGCCGGAAGCCTTGCTGGTGGAAAGTGCTTTGGGATTAAAGCCGCTTTCAATCATGGGCAGCAGTGCGATTTCGGTCGGCATCCCTCTTTTTTCGACCTCTACAACAATGTGGTAGAGGTATTTTTTACTGCGCTCTAACATGCGCGAGACGTAATCAGGGCGGGATGCATACCATTGCTCGTGTTTGTTGGTGTATACCGAATCAATATCTGGCATATTGAAACCATCACGCACTCGATCCCACAGGCTTTCCTGCAAGGTCAACGAATCTTCAAACTGATAGCTGGAGCTGTAACTTTCCGATTCAGGCCCACCATAACTTTCATCGTAACTACTGTCATTGTCAACGGATAATGTTGCCGGTTCAACGTATTCTGCGACTGCCCATAAAGGGGTGGCAGTAAGGGTGACACAGAGCAATATTTTTTTAAAACGCATGACGGTAATACTTAGTCCTGAAGCTGGTGCACAAGCATGTAAAACTTGCACGGGCATTGGTAAACTCGATTGGCTGGTTAGGTCAAGCCAACCAGCGCGTGATTGGCCTAACGCACATAAGCGCCTTAAGGAGGACATCATTCTACGTCAATTTCATTGCGAGACAAGCCCTTGCAGGCAGGCGGGCTTTGTGTATGCACAATGACTGGCCTAAAAGTCATTTCGGCGAATACGTAGCTCGGTAAATACATCAATGGCATGACGGCCCTTGAATTCAGGATGTCGCGAGATTTCCTCACAACGTAAAAATGGATTGGTCGCCAGCTCTAAACGTAGATTGGTTGGAAGGGTGGGTAAGTCCTGTGCACGTAAGGATGCTGCATCATGTGCCCTTTGTTTTAATTGTGCATTGCCAGGTTCTATGGTCCGCGCAAATGCGATATTGTGCGCAGTATATTCGTGGGCCGGATAAATCAGAGTTTCTTCAGGCAAGGTTGCGATAGTTTGCAGGGAGGCATACATCTGCGAAGGCGTCCCTTCAAACAAGCGCCCACAACCGGCACCAAACAAGACATCTCCACTAAAAAGATGGCGATGGCCGATGTAGTAGGCAATGTGGTCCAGTGTATGGCCGGGCAAGCCTAAAATTTCGCAAGAAAGCGCGCGAAAGTGCTCCAACTCAATATGGTCACCGGCTTTGACTCGCCTTGCCTGTAGTGCCTCGTAAGCCTTGTGATCAGAGTCAGGTGCGTATACCGGGCATTGCCAGTGCTGTTGCAGTGCGGCGGCACCGTCTGTGTGGTCAGCATGATGGTGCGTGAGTAAAATCGCATCGAGCTGTAGATTGCGAGTTTTTAAAGCACTTTCAACCACCTCAGCGTCACCTGGGTCAACAATCAGTGCGTGCTTTCCATCGTGTATTAACCATAAGTAATTGTCGCTAAATGCCGGTAGCGGAACGATTTCTATGCTTGCAGAAGTTTCTTGCATCCCGCATCATTGAAAAAATGGTCATGATTGTCAAGATGCACCTAATTTTGGCGATCTATTATTACTTGCATTTTCGGAGCCCACCTTGTCACCTAGCCGGCCTGCTTCCTCTGAAACGACTGTTTTAAAATCCACTGGCTTTGAAACAATGGCATTGGGCCAATATATTGCGCAACATGAAGCGGCGCTATACGCCCAAACTGTCGCCGATGTGTTTGGCTTTCATGCCTTGCAAATAGGCTGGCCTGCGTATGACTTGTTGGAAAGCTGCCGCATTCCTTACAAGTTCTCACTGCAACAGATGGCCAGCCCCAATGTCTCTCTATTGAGTGAAAGTGAATATTTGCCTTTTGCCGAGCATTCGGTAGATTTAGTTTGTATGCCACATGTGCTGGAGCAATGTACCGATCCGCAACAAACCTTGCGTGAGGCATTTCGCGTGCTGCTACCGGAGGGAACATTGATATTGACTGGCATTTGTCCTTTCAGTTACCTGGGGGTACGTGCCAGGTTTGGGCAATTCAAACAAGCGGGTCAATTTCGACGGCTATTTACGGCCTGGCGCTTGCGTGATTGGCTGAATGTATTGGGATTCGAAGTCGTGCAAAGTGGCAGGCTGGTGCACGCACTCCCAGTGAATGATCCCGTCTGGTTGGCACGGCAATCCTGGCTGGAGCGGTGGGGGAAACACAGCTGTGGGGCAACAGGCGGTGTATATTTCTTGATCGCTAAAAAAAGGGTATTAAACGTACGCCTGCTCAAGCCGGAGTGGAAAAAGTTGCCGCTTAATCCGGCTCTGCAAGTGCGAAAAGGCCACTCCGGCATACAAAAACACACGCAAAAACAGTTAGAATGCGCGGATGTCAAATCAACAATGGATAGAAATGTACGCTGATGGTGCTTGCAAAGGCAACCCTGGCGTCGGTGGTTGGGGGGTTTGGCTCAAAGCCGGGCCCCACGAGAAGTCGCTATATGGCGGTGAAGCATTAACCACCAATAATCGGATGGAGCTCACAGCGGTGATTCAAGGTCTCCAAGCGCTTAAGAAACCCTCTCATATCAAAATTTATACCGATTCCAGCTATGTGCAAAAAGGCATGACTGAATGGTTGCCGGGATGGAAGCAAAAGCAATGGCGCACTGCAGACAAAAAACCGGTCAAAAATGCTGACCTATGGCAAATACTGGAAGCCCTGGCCCAACCACACCAGATTGAGTGGATATGGGTCCGTGGACATGCCGGTAATGAAGGTAACGAACGCGCTGATGCCTTGGCGAATCAAGGTGTACTGACAGTTTGACGGGATAGGGGTATTTCATGAGACAGATTTTTCTCGATACAGAAACCACAGGCTTGTATCCCGATCAGGGACATCGCATTATTGAAATTGCCGCTGTGGAAATTTTTAATCGCCGTCCCACACAGCGTCACTTTCATATCTATATTAATCCAGAACGGGAGATTGATCCTGGTGCGCAAGAGGTACATGGTATCTCGCTTGAATTCCTGCAAGATAAACCTTTGTTTGCGGCTATCGCTGAAGAGTTTATTGAGTTCATTCGGGGTGCTGAGCTGATTATCCATAATGCACCATTTGACGTCGGTTTCCTGAACATGGAGTTGGCCAGACTAAACCTAGACAAACTGGAATCATATATCAGCGGTATTATTGATACCCTGAAAATGGCCAAGGAAATGCGCCCGGGCCAACGTAACAACCTCGACGCCTTGTGTCGCCACTATGGGATAGATAACTCTCAGCGAACCTTGCACGGCGCCTTGCTCGATGCGGAGTTGCTGGCTGAAGTCTATATTGCGATGACGCGTGGCCAGGAAAGTTTATTGATAGAGCTTTCCAGTCCCGTAGAGCAGGTAACTGAGACCAGCTTGGCCGTCGATTTGTCGGCCATAAAACTACTTGCCGCAGATGATGAGGAGTTGTCAGCGCATCAGCAATATGTTCAAGGCTTAACCAAATCTGGTGCGTCAATCTGGTAATTTCTGAAAGGTAATTGTCATTGGATATGCCTGGCACTAGTGTTTATTGTAAATTTGAAGTCCCACCAAGTGCGCTAGCATATCAACATGATAGATACATACTCACTATTTTGATTTAGGGATTTTATGCTCACAGAAACAATTCTAGTCACCGGGGGAGCTGGTTTTATTGGCAGCAACTTTGTGAACGCCTGGGTAAAGCTTGATTTAGGTAAGGTGATCAATCTAGACAAGCTTACCTATGCAGGCAATATGGAAAATTTGGCAGATATCAGCCAGCATCCTAATCATATTTTCATTCATGCAGACATTGGTGACCGACAGGCCGTACAAGAATTGTTAAAGACGTACCGACCACGTGCCGTTCTCAACTTTGCAGCTGAAAGCCATGTTGACCGATCGATTCATGGTCCAGATGAATTCATTCAAACGAATGTGGTAGGTACATTTAATTTGCTTGAAGAGGTCCGTGGTTATTGGCAAGCGTTGCCTGCAGATGAACAAGCGCAGTTCCGTTTTCTGCATGTGTCTACTGACGAAGTATATGGGTCTCTGGGAGCACATGATCCTGCATTTAAGGAAACCAATCCTTACCAGCCGAATAGCCCTTATTCGGCATCCAAGGCGGCTTCTGACCACCTTGTACGTGCATATCATCATACTTATGGTTTGCCGACACTGACGACCAACTGCTCCAACAATTATGGTCCATACCACTTTCCCGAAAAGTTAATTCCGCTGGTCATACACAATGCCTTATCAGGTAAACCACTGCCTATTTACGGGAATGGTAGCAATATTCGGGATTGGTTGTATGTAGAAGATCATTGCAGCGCGATTCGCCAAGTGCTGGCGACCGGCGCGCCTGGTGAAACCTATAATATCGGTGGCTGGAATGAGAAAACCAACCTGGATGTGGTGCATACTTTATGCGATATTCTGGATCAGGAACGTCCAAAAGCGCAGGGTAGTTACCGCGATCAAATTACTTTTGTGAAAGATCGCCCGGGCCATGATTTACGTTATGCCATCGATGCCAGCAAGGTTGAGCGTGAGCTAGGCTGGAAGCCGCAGGAAACGTTTGAAACCGGGATACGGAAAACAGTACGCTGGTATCTGGGAAACCCCGAGTGGGTAGAGCATGTCACCAGTGGTGAATATCAGCATTGGCTAAACAAAAATTACCACGAACGTGGAGAGGAGTTAGCATAATGGCAAGAAAAGGGATTGTACTGGCTGGTGGCTCTGGGACGCGGTTGTATCCTGTCACACAAGTCGTTTCCAAACAGCTGTTACCTGTGTATGACAAGCCCATGATTTATTATCCATTGTCGGCATTGATGCTGGCCGGCATACGAGAAGTACTGATTATTTCCACCCCGATGGATACTCCTCGCTTCAAGGAGTTATTGGGCGACGGGAGTCAGTGGGGCATGCGTATTGAATATCAGGTTCAGCCATCTCCTGATGGCCTGGCGCAAGCCTTTATTCTTGGCGAATCATTTATTGGTGACAATCCCAGTGCCCTGGTTCTGGGGGATAACATTTTTTATGGCCATGAACTAGGAGCAATGGCTATGGCTGCGGGTCAAAGAGAGCAGGGGGCAACCGTGTTCGCTTATCCTGTGAACGATCCTGAGCGATATGGAGTTGTGGAGTTTGATACCAAAGGAGCGGCGATTAGCCTGGAGGAAAAGCCCGCGCAACCCAAATCCCGTTATGCAGTGACCGGATTATATTTCTATGACCAGCGAGTGGTCGACATTGCCAAAAACCTTAGACCATCCACACGTGGTGAATTAGAAATTACAGATGTCAATAAACAATATCTGGCTTGGGGTGATCTCAATGTGGAGGTAATGGGACGCGGTATGGCCTGGCTGGACACAGGTACACACGAGTCTTTACTCGAAGCCAGTGGCTTTATTCAAACCATTGAAAAACGTCAGGGGCTGAAGATTTCGTGCTTAGAAGAGATTGCCTATCGCCAGGGGTTTATTAATGCTGAACAATTGGACAAATTAGCTGACAAGTATGCAAAAAATGGTTACGGGCAATATTTGAAACAAATTCTTAAAGAGCAGGTGTTTTAATGCAAGTCATTGCGACGGCAATTCCAGGCGTATTGGTTCTGGAGCCCAAAGTATTTGGAGATGCCCGTGGTTTTTTTCTGGAAAGTTTCAATGCTCAAGCATTCAAGATGAGTACAGGACTGGATGTGCAGTTTGTCCAGGATAACCATTCGCGTTCCTCCAAGGGAGTACTACGCGGCATGCATTACCAGTTACAGCAAGCCCAGGGGAAGCTGGTACGTGTGGTGCAAGGTGAGGTGTTTGATGTGGCTGTGGACATGCGCCAGCATTCACCGACCTTTGGCCAGTGGACAGGTGTTCATTTAAGTGCGGAAAACCATCGTCAATTCTGGGTGCCAGCTGGTTTCGCGCACGGTTTTGTTGTGCTCTCAGAGGTCGCAGACTTTCTGTATAAAACCACCGATTATTATGCACCGCAACATGAGGTGTGTTTGAAATGGGATGATCCCGCCGTTGGCATAGACTGGCCATTACCATTTGCGCCCACTTTATCCGTCAAAGACCAGCAAGGTCTTTCTTGGGCGAATGCGCCTAAATTTGATTAAACTAGCTTAGCTTGATATGAAGAAAATCCTGTTAACGGGAGTCAGTGGTCAGGTCGGTCATGCATTGCTACGGCAACTGACAGAACTCAATGAGTATAAGGTTTTTGGCTGTGATCGCCAGCAACTGGATTTGACTCAACCTGAACAAATCAAACATGTGATGCGCGAAGTGAAACCAGATGTGGTCATCAATCCGGCCGCCTACACGGCTGTAGATAGAGCTGAATCTGAGAGGGAACTTGCTTATGCGATCAATGCGACTGCAGTTCAGATTCTGGCTGAAGAGGCGGCCAGGCTCCATGCAAGTTTAATCCATTTCTCGACTGATTATGTTTACGATGGCACAAAGTCTTCTTGTTATGTTGAAACGGATGCTGTTAATCCTGTCAGTGTTTACGGTGCCAGCAAATTAGCTGGCGAGGAGGCGATTCGTAATATAGGTTTGCCACATTTGATTTTGCGTACCAGCTGGGTGTATGGCAGCTATGGAAAAAATTTCATGAAGACCATTATTCGCCTGGGACAAGAGCGCGAAGTACTACGTATTGTGGCTGATCAACACGGGGCTCCCACATCGGATATTTCTATTGCCCAAAGCGTGTTGCAATTGATCAACTACTGGCAGCCTGCGCACTCGGAACAAAGTGGAGTTTATCATCTGGTCAATGCAGGGGAGACTACATGGTATGGATTTGCTAAAGCGATTGAAACGCAATACAAGGCTTTGGCAAGAGAGTATGGCTGGCCAGCAATGGCACTGAAAGAGATACAGCCGATTTCAACTGAAGAATACCCAACGCCAGCTAGGCGTCCGGCCAATTCAAGGCTTTTAACAGCGAAGGTAGCCAAGCAATTCGGCGTAACTTTGCCTGAATGGCCGCAGGCTTTAACTCAAGTCATGGCTGAGTTGGATTTCACTTCAGCTGAAACTTAGACCCGTTAAACTAGGTCGAACGCATCCGTCCAGCTGTTCGGTGTTTCATACAGGCGAACTCTGACGAGTTTCAAGTGATTACCAAAAGTATCCCGGTACTGTGCCTTAAGTAACTTAAAGGCTTCTGCTGCCATGTTTTCGGCAGTTGGAATCTTGGGGAAGACGATGGTTTTATGGTTGGGGAGGCTGTTCAGGAAGTCGAGAACAGCGATATCATCTTGGTAAACCAGAAAGGCATGGTCCCAGCGGTCGACTATGGTTTCACGGGCAATACGCTTCACGTCGGCAAAATCCATCACCATTCCGTTTTCTGAAGCATGTTCCGCCTGGATAATATCCCCTGACAGGGTAATTTCTATGGCGTAACGATGGCCGTGTAAATTGCGGCATTGACTCTTGTGATCAGGAATACGATGTCCGGCATCGAATTCCAAGCGTGTAGTAATTTCCATCCCGCTATTATATCAGTAACCATGACGCTCGCTGCGCATGTGGCTGAGGATGGTTAAACAGCGTTTGTCTGGTCGATGATGCTATTAATACAAGTCGTCAAAGTTCATTAATGAATCTTCGTCGGCTGAGTAGTGCTTGTGACTTTTTTCATAGCTACTGTAGCCAGTGTCAAAATCGTCCATCTCATCACCGGCAAAATCTTCCAGCATTTGGTCGATTTTTTTAAATTTGTCGGTAGGTGTGGTTTTTTGTAACATGATGTACTCCTCTTCGTGTTGTTGATTTACTCAAACATGTCAGTCCTTTATGTTCTTAAAACATCCTTAGCATAGACTATGCCAATGATGTTTTTTGTTCCTTACAATATTATTAACGGCACGTATTAAAAAAAGTAAAATATGCGCCTTTCGTGCAGAACAATCAAGCTAACTGATTGTCTGTAAACGCATAACATAAAGATGATTAACAGGAGAGATACAATGCGAGGTTTGATATTCATGTTGTTGGGGTTGCTTGGTATACCGTTGGCCAAGGCAGAGTGTTTACCTATGTACCAGCACCAATTTAAAACCTTGCAGGGTCAAACTGTCGATTTTTGTCAATTTCAGGACAAACCTGTGCTTGTGGTAAATACCGCAAGCAAATGTGGTTTCACACCACAATTTGAAGCGCTGGAGTCCTTATATGAACAATATAAAGATAAAGGCCTGGTTATTATTGGCTTCCCTTCAAATGATTTCAGGCAAGAGCCAGGCAATAACAAGCAGATTGGTGACTTCTGCAAACTGACCTATTCTGTCAAGTTTCCCATGGTAGAAAAATCCAGTGTCACAGGCAGTAACGCAAACTCCCTTTACCAGCAACTTATCAAGCAGACCGGCCAGGCGCCTCAGTGGAATTTCTATAAATATGTCATTTTGCCTGGTGGCCAGAAGGTTTACTCATTTAATAGCATGACGCGGCCAGAGAGTGAAGATATCCTGGGCAAGATCAAACCTTACCTCAAATAATTTCTTTCGTACCCTTGGCGCATGCTGAATATTTGAGCAATGGCCATAGAAAACAAAACGATATGAAGTTTTTTTCAAGTTTTGTTGTGAAAGGCGTTGACAAGACTTCTAGCCATCATTAATATGGCGCCTTCTTTGAATTGCACTGCAAAACAAAGAACTGCAATACCAGAGATTCGGGGGTATAGCTCAGCTGGGAGAGCGCTTGCATGGCATGCAAGAGGTCAGCGGT
>OFDC01000569.1_pt1 | contig 26383 bp, 26 predicted proteins | sample 1520941 | NCBI WGS metagenome assembly OFDC01 (sample SAMEA94258168, study PRJEB24077) | hot springs metagenome | biome: Aquatic biome; feature: Water | place: India | collected 2012-12-06 | depth 5 m | reverse complement strand
AGATCGAATAGGAGACGTTGTTCTTGGCGACGAACTCCGAGATCGTCGGGATTTCCGGCATGCCGACGGTGCCGGGATCGACCCAGCCCTCGCGGCGGTTGGGCGTCGCCATCCGGCTGTGGCCATTGGGCCAGAGCGTGGCGATCATCGCGCGGTGATCGAGGAAGCGGTCCACCGTGTTCTCGTGGATCGACTTCAGGTGATAGACTTCGAGGAACGCATCGAGCAGCACCTTGACGTTGCAGTCGGTCTCGTAGGTCCGGCTGTCGACGAGGCGCAGTTTCTCCAGTTGGAGCTGTTCGAGCTCCTTCGCCATCGGGCCGATGTGCTGGAGCAGCGGCTCGGCATCGGGATCGGCATTGAGGAAGATCAGGCTGCCCAGCAGTTCGCAGCGCACCTGGCTCAGTGCATGGCAAGAGAAGTCGAAATCTTCTGCAAAGTCGCGCCTGTCGCGCACCGCCGTCAGCTTGCCTTCGAGCGTGTAGGACCAGCCGTGGTAGCCGCAGACGAACCCGCGCGAGGTGCCGCTCTCCTCCTTTACGAGAGGTGCGCCGCGGTGCTGGCACGTGTTGTAGTAAGCCCGGATGTCACCCGCGAGCGTGCGGGTGACGATGACGGGGGAGCCGGTGTTGCGGCAGAGAAACCACGAGCCGGGTTCGGGCAGCTGGTCGACATGGCCCGCATAGAGCCACGCCTTCTTCCACATCCCCTTGTCCTCGAGTTCAAGGAAGACGGGATCGACGTAGCGCCCGCCGGGGATCGATGGCAGCGCGGGGAAATCGACCGGCGGGCCATTGCGCTCGCGTTCCCACGCCATGCGTGCCAGATCATCGGCAGGGGGCGAGGCCAGCGGGGGCTGGGCGGTGAGGGCTTCAGACATCGGACTCTCTCTCCCGGAACGACGGGGTTCCGATTGCAGTTTAAAAACATTCATGTATGCTTGTAAAGTGATCGTTTTCGAGGTGATTTTGGCAGAATTTTCAATTTTATAACATAGGCTTGATCCATGATGGCGAGCGGTGCGGGAGTGATGCGAATGGAGATTTTGGCGGGTATCTTTCACCATGGCGTGATCGTGGATGATCTGGAAGCGGCGATGGCGCATTTCACCGCGACGATGGGCTGCACATGGACGCCGGTGCGCGCCTTCGATCCGATGCCGGTGTGGAATGCGGCAGGCGAGCAGCTTACGGCCAAGCTGCGCGTGGTCTATTCGCACCAAGGGCCGCTGCGCATGGAACTGATCGAGAGCGTGCCCGGCACCGCCTATGACGCGATGCGGGCGCTCGGCCCGTCGCACCTTGGCGTCTGGGTCGATTCGGTGGCTGACAGCGCAGAGGCGATGCTGGCGGACGGCTGGGAACTCGTTTTGGGCGGCGCACCGGCAGCTCAAGGTCACGGCGCAATCGCTTACCTGTCGAAGCCCGGCAGCCCGGTGATCGAACTGGTGGCCCGCGCGATCACGCCGGTGATGGAAGAGTGGTGGGCGGCAACCGCATGAGCACGACCTGGCACGACTTGCTGCCCGAGGCCGAGTTCCCGGCCGAAGGCAAACTGGCGGCGCGGCTGGCGGGGTGGCACGTGCTGGTGCTGCGTGCGGATGACGGGAGCTACCGCGCGGTCAATGACCGCTGCACGCACCAGGCCGCGCTGCTTTCGGAAGGCCGTGTGCGGCGCGGTGCGGTGATGTGCCCACTCCACGGCGCGCGTTTCGATGTGCTGACAGGCAAGTGTCTGGGGGCCGCCTATCCCGACCTCCGGACATTCGCGGTGCGCGTGGAGGCTGGACGGATCACGGTGGAAATTCCCGATGCGCAGCCCGGGCCGGGCGAGACGCCGGTCGTTCTGTAGCCGGCCATGCCGCGAGGCCCGGGCTGACCCGGTTCAGGATGGAGAGGGGCGGTTCGGCAGCTGCGCACTGCCTTTCAGGAGCGAGGCTCCGGCAAGGACAGCCAGCAATGCCAGCCCGCCGAGCGCGGCGGCCTTGCTGCCCAGCGCGTGATCGAGCTGCACGAAGGCAAGCGGGGCGATCAGCACGCCGAGATAGGCAAACGACGTTCCGGTGGCGACGGCCTCGGCGGTACGGCCTGTCGGCGCGGCGCGCAGCCCGAGCTCGGCGAGCAGGATGCCGTTCCAGCCCATCGCGGTCATTCCGAGCAGCATGCTGCCAACCACAAGCCTGAAGGCGGATGGCAGCGGCCAGAGCAGGAGCAACCAGGCCGCGCCGGTCAGGAGACCGATGAGGGCAAGGTGAAGCATCGCCCGACCCCAGCGCGACGTCGTCATGCCGAACACGATGCGCGCCGCAGCTCCTGCCATCGTCGCGATCGCCAGGTATCCGGCGGCCTTGCCTACGGAGAGGCCGTGCAGCCAGACCAGTCCCGGCACGAGATAGGTCGTGAGAGCGGCCTGATTGATCGCGTAGACCCCTGCGATCAGGGCGAGCTGGCGTGTGGCGCGTTCGCTCAAGGCGCTGCGCACAGACCCCAGCAGGCGCTGCCGCGGCAGCAGGTTGGCCGAAAGCGCGCCGAACGGACGCAGCCCGGGGAGCGACAGCACGAACGTGGCGGCGAGCAGCGCCAGCACCGGCAGGGTCATGCTTTGCCACCCCGCCTGCTGCGCGACATGGGGCGCGATGAGCGCGACCAGCGTCGTGCCCACGGGTACGCCCGTCTGCCGCACCGAAACGACCAGCGGCTGCATGGCGGACGAATAGCATTCGGCCAGCACCAGCGAGCTCGACGGGACGATCACCCCGTAGGCGAGGCCCATGAGGACGATGCCGAGGCAGGCTGCGGCGACCTGCAGCGGCGGCGGCGCGATACAGGCGAACAGGGCATAGCCAAGCCCCGTCGCCGCCACGGAGCCAAGCTGGATGGTGCGCACGCTGAAGCTCGCCATCAGCCGTGCAGTGCTGATCGAGCCGACTATGGCCGCCGCATAGATCAGCGAGGTGTAATAGCCGATCCAGCTTTCGGGCAGGTGCTGCGAGCGGACGATGAGCAGGGAGATCGCCAGCGGACCCGCGATCGTGAACGACGCCGCGATCTGGATCAGCGAGGTGGCAAACAGTGTTCCGAGGCCGCTTCGGTGCGGCGCGGAGGAGGCAGGACCGGAGATGGCGGGTCAGCCCTGGCCCCGCTGGACCCGTGCCCCGCCATCGAGCATGCCGCTGATCATGTCGCCCATGTAGACATGCGGCTTGGGATAGGCCGCGCGGCTGTGCTTGAGCCCGAGCGAAAGCGCCGCCTCGACCAGCTTGTAGGTGAGCGGGCCCGGATTGATCAGCGGCACCGGCAGACGTTCGGCAAGCCATGCGTGGCTCTGGTGCATGGTGGTCGAGCCGAGGCAGATCGCCTGAGCGCCGTCCTCTACGCACTGCATCGCGCTCTCGAGCAGCTTGGGAAAGACGTCTTCCTCCTTGCCGCCGAGGAGGTTTGCCACATCCGGTGCGATATTGGGGGAGCGGACCGAGACGCACTTGTCCTCCAGCCCGTATTCGCGCAGCGTCTTGGTGTAGAGCCCCTTCCACGGCGCCCACTGGGTGAGCACCGAGAAGTTGTTGGCGAACAGCAGCGCGGTCAGGAACGAGGCCCGGCCCGGCGAGATCACCGGGATATCGAGCACCGAACGCAGCGCATTCATGCCGGAATCGCTCATCGTATCGATGCAGACGGCATCGTAGCCGTCCATTTCCGCGCTCAGCCCGGCCTCGAAGATCGAGATATCGGCGAGCACATAGTCGTGATGGCTGTCGTACAGCGCGGGCGCGGCCTTGACCGGCTTGTAATCGAACGTGATCCCCGGCCCGAGCCGGACGGAATCGAGCTGGGCCTTGCGGTTGGCGACGCCTTCGTCGTCGAGCGGAAACGGAACGATCACCAGAACGCGCTTGTCGGCCATGACGGGATCCTCTTCGGAGCGCGGTGCGCCGGCACCGCGGCATCGGGTTTGCCTGAGGCAGGAACTATGCTAGCTTAATCACCAATGGTCCAGACCAATAATCCACCCACTGGAATTCGAACGACCCACGGATTGCCTGCCATGTCCAGCCAGCCCCTTCCGCGCTATCGCGAAATCGCCGACCGCATCCAGGGCGAGATCGCGTCGGGCAAATGGCCGGTGGGCGAGCAACTGGCCCCCGAGCACGTGCTGGCAAGCGAATACGACGTCAGCCGCTTCACCATCCGCGAGGCCATGAGCCGGCTCGAGGAAAGCGGCCTGATCAGCCGCCAGCGGCGGCGCGGCACGATCGTGACGGCGCAGCACCCCGTCGAGCAGATGGTGCAGAAGCTCGGTTCGATGGACGAACTGCTGCAATATGCGCCACAAACCCGGCTCAAGCCGATCCGCACGAGCATCGTCGAAGCCGATGTCGCGCTGGCGCAGATGCTGCCCTGTTCGGTCGGTGCGTCCTGGGCGCGGATCGAGACCATCCGCACCGAGGCCAAGCGCAGCCCGGTCTGCTGGAGCGACATCTACGTGCCGGCCGAATTTGCAGGCGTGGCGGAGCGCATCGGCAAGGACACCACGCCGGTGTTCCAGCTGATGGAGCAGATCTACGGGATGCACGCCGCCGATATAAACGCGGAGCTGTTCGCAGGCTCGCTCTCGCAGCGCAAGGCCGAGGCGCTCGACGTCGCGCCCGGCAGCCCGGCCCTCATCATCGTGCGGCGCTATCGTGATCGCAACGGCCGCCTGTTCGAGGTTTCGGTCAGCGAACACCCGGCTGGGCGCTTTTCCTATTCGGTCGATCTCAAGCGCAAGGAAGGAAGCCTCGCGGCGTCATGACAGAGCAATTCACCACCATGGCGCAATTGAAAAGCGGCCCGGTAATCACCGCCATGCCGATCCGCAGTTTCCTGTTCGCCCCGGCCAATCACCCGCGCAAGGTCGAGAAGGTCTTTGCGAGCGGGGCGGATGCGGTGATCCTCGATCTTGAGGATGCCTGCGCGGCGGCGGAGAAGGCCGCGAGCAGGGCGAGTGCGGTGGATGCGCTTTCCGCGCCGCGCCCTTGCCTCGGTTATGTGCGGATCAATGCCGCCGATACCGAATGGTGCCTGCGCGATCTCGACGGGGTGATCGGGCCCTGGCTGGACGGCATTGTCGCGCCGAAGATCGAAAAGCCCGAGGAGATCGTGCTGATCGATTGGCTGATCGCCCAGTTCGAACGCGAGCGCGGCCTGCCGGTGGGCGGGATCGACCTGATGCCGATCATCGAGACCGGCGCGGGGCTTCACGCGCTCGATGCGATCATCGCGGCCGGCACGCGCATTCGGCGGATCTCGTTCGGCGCGGGCGATTTCACGCGCGACATGCGCATGAAATGGAGCGCCGACGAGGCCGAACTGGCCTACGCGCGCGGCCGGCTGGTGCTGGCGTCGCGGGTCGGCGGGCTGGAGGCGCCGATCGACACGGTGCATATCGACCTCGACGACGAGGAGAGCTTTGCCGGTTCGGTAGTGACCGGCGTGAAGTTCGGCTTCCAGGGCAAGCTGCTGATCCATCCCAAGCAAGTGGCGCTTACCAACCGCTCGTTCATGCCGAGCGAGAAGGAGATCGCTCGGGCGCGCAAGATCGTCGACGCCTTCACCGCCGCCGAGAACGCAGGCTCCGCTTCGATCAAGGTCGACGGGTACTTCGTCGACTATCCGATCGTCGAGAAGGCGCAGCAGGTCCTCGCGCTGGCGGCGAGGCTCTAGCCGAGCCAATCCGCCAACACGGCCGCGTTGTCGGCACCCAGCGCGCGCCCGGCCCAGCGGATGGCGCCGGGCGTCTCGCTGAGGCGGGGGCAGACGGCGGGCAGGGTCAGCTCGCCTGCGCGTTCGTCTTCGATGCTCACCAGATTGCCGCGTGCAGCATATTGCGGATCCTCGAAAATCTCGTCGATGCCATAGACCGGGCCGCAGGGAACCTGGCCGCGTTCGCAGGCGGCGAGGACTTCATCGCGGGTCATCCCGCTGGTCCAGTGGCTGACGAAGGCGTCCACTTCGGCGCGGCGGGCCTCGCGTTTCCGGATCGTGCCGTAGATGCCGTCGCCGGTCACGTCCATGCGGTCCATCACCTCGGCGAGGCGGCCAAAGATCTTGTCGTTCGTGCAGGCGATCGCCACCCATTTCCCGTCCTTGGTGGGGTAGTGACTGTGTGGCACGGCATTGACCGTGCCCGCTCCCATCCGCTGCCGCACGTAGCCGTGCCGGGCATAGGCGGGCGCCAGCTCGTCGAGCAGCCGGAAGGTGCCCTCGTAGAGCCCGAGATCGATGATTTGCCCACGCCCTGTGCGCTCGCGGACATGCAGCGCGGTAAGCACGCCGAGCGCGGCGTAGACGCCGGTGAGATAGTCCGAGAGGGTTGCGGTGCCCGGCGAGGCCGGCGGCGCGTCCGGCTCGCCGCAGAGGAAGGAAATGCCGCTGAAGGCATTGGCGATGCGGCCGAAACCGGGCCGGTCGCGATAAGGGCCGGTCTGCCCATAGGCCGTCACCCGCGCGATGATGAGGCGCGGATTGAGGGCCTGCAGTACATCGGGTCCGATTCCCCAGCGTTCCAGCGTCCCGGGCTGGAAGTTCTCGACCAGCACGTCCGCCTTGGCCGCCAGCCGGAGCAGTGTCTCCGCGCCTTCCGGGGTGCGCAGGTCGAGCTCGAGCGAGCGCTTGTTGCGCCCCTCGCTCAGCCAGACGAGCGTATCGCCGGCCTCGGTCGGTGTGCCGAACTTGCGGACCGGATCGCCGCTGCCGGCGAGCTCGACCTTGACCACGTCCGCTCCGAATTCCGCAAGATAGGTCGCACAATAGGGCCCGGCGATGAACGTGGCCAGATCGAGCACCTTGAGGCCTTCGAAGGCACCTTGGGGCAGGCTTGCGGGAGGCATTTCGCACACTTTCTATTGGTCCAGACCTTTTTCCCGCGTAAGGGAATGGCAAAGGGCCATCAAGGCCGAATGTTGTATGCCGAAGGGGAGCCTGCGCCGTGCTCAAGTCCGCCGAAGCCTATCGTGAATCGCTGCGCAGCCTTGCCCCGCGCGTTTATGTCGGCGGCGATCTGGTGGCCTCGGTGGCGGATGAGCCCCGGCTGGAGCCCGGCATCAACGCGGTGGGGCTGACCTACGATTTTGCGCTCCTGCCCGAATCCGCGAAGGTCATGGTCACGACCGGACTTTCCGGCGATCCGGTCAACCGCTTCCTCGCGATCAATCGCAGCCGGGAGGACCTGCTCGACAAGCTCGAGGCGGTGCGCCTCACCTGCCAGTATGGCGGCTGCACCCAGCGCTACCTGACCCACGACGCGTTCAACGGGCTGTGGGAAGCGACCTGGCGCATCACCCAGCGCACCGGCAGCGAGAGCCATGACCGGCTCAAGGCCTATATCGCCCACGCGCAGGCGCATGACCTCGCCATCGGCATCGCCATGACCGACGGCAAGGGCGACCGTTCCAGGCGCCCTTCGGAGCAGGTCGAGCCGCTGTCCTATGTCCATGTGCGCGAGCGGCGCGCGGATGGCATCGTGATTGCCGGCGTGAAGGCCATCGTGACGGGGGCGCCCTATATGCACGAGTTCCTCGTGCTGCCATGCCGCCGGATGCGTGCCGAAGACCGCGACTTTGCCGTCGCCTGCTCGGTGCCGATCGATGCGCCGGGCATCACCGTGGTCTCGCGCCCGGCGGGCCGCCCCGGCAATGCGGCGGCCAGGTTCAGCGCCAAGTTCGCGCAGTCGGTCGCGGCAGTCCACTTCGACGATGTGTTCGTGCCGTGGGACCGGGTGTTCATCGATGGCGAGACCGAAGAAGCGCACCTGATGACCACCAATTACGCTTCGCACCACCGCCACAGCTGCATCGGCGCACGCGCGGGCTTCGGCGATCTGCTGATCGGCGCGGGCGCGCTGATGATGGAGGCCAACGGGCTGGACCTCGACCGTATCGCCCATCTCAAGGACAGGATGGTCGAACTGATCAAGATCACCGAAGGCTTCTATGCCTGCGGCGTGGCGGCCTCGACCTTCGGCGAGGAAGACGCCGCGGGCAATTTCCGCCCCGAGCAGATCTATTCCAACATCGGCAAACTGCTGCTGGCCAACCAGATCTACGACATGCACCGGCTCGCGCACGAAGTGTCGGGCGGGCTGGTGGTCGGCTTGCCCGGCCCGGAGGAGGACCACAACCCGGATACCGCCCCGATGATCGAGAGCCTGCTGCGTGGACGGCCCGACGTTCCCTATGCCCACCGCGCCAATGTCGCGCGGTTCATCGAGGATCTCACCGCTTCGGAAACGGGCGGCTGGTATTCGGTGATCAGCCTCCACGGCGGCGGCTCGCCCGAGGCGATGAAGCTGGAAATCCTGCGCAACTATCCGGTGCAGGACCGCAAGGACCTCGTGCAGGCGCTGCTCGATCGCGGCGCGCTCGATCTGGGCAAGGGCCCCGCGCGCGACAAGCAGCCGGGCCGGTGCTGCAGCAAGGGTTGCGCGGAATAAGCTCTCAGCGCGGGCGCACGGTTGCCATCGGCAGGTTCGAAACGCGCGCCATTTCGCCGCTCGCGAACAGGCCGGGATCAGCCAGATAGGCCCGCGCCATCGGCATGGCATCGAGGCCCCAGAACAATTCGTCCCCGATAGCCAGCGTGGGCACGCCATAGACGCCCGCTGCGACGGCTGCTTCGGTGTTGCTGCGCAGCCGGTCCTTCACCTGCGGGCCGTTCGCGGCCTCCAGCGGTACACCCAGCGCATCGGCGAGGGCTGCAGCTGTCTCGGGACTTTCCGGATTGCGCCCCTCACCCCACACCAGCCAGAAAGCAACCGCCACATCGGCGACGCTGAGTTCACGCACGCTGAGCAGCCGCAGCAAGGCCAGCGGATTGAACGGATGCGCGGGCGGCGTGCGGAACGGGATGCCGCGCTCGTCCGCGATCCACTGCGCGATGCGGTAGGTCTGCGTGCGCTTGGCGGGGATTTCCGCCGGGCCGAGATGGCCGAACGCCTTCAGCAAGCCGGCGAACAGCACGGGGCGGAACGTGACCTCGTGCCGATCGCAAAGCTCCTCGATGTCCGGAACGGCCAGCGCCGCGAACGGCGAGATGACATCGAAATACCAGACGAGGGGCGGTGTGGGCGGCTGCTGTCCCGTCTCCATCAGAACGGGATCGCGCGGTCTGGCTGCGGCAGGATCGTGGTGCGCAGCATCAGCCGTTCATGCTCGCCATCAAAATCGTCGCGGCGGTGCATGGTGCAGGCATTGTCCCACAGGATGGCATCGCTCACGCGCCAGTCGTGGCGGTAGATGAACTCCTCCCGCGCGGTCCAGGCGAACAGCTCGTCGAGCACGGAACGGCTCTCGTCCTCCGGCAACCCATTGATCTTTATAGTCATGCCGGGGCAGACATAGAGCGCGCGCCGCCCGCTATAGGGATGCGTGCGCACCAGCGGGTGCACGATATCGGGCGTGAGGTTCTTCTGCTTGGCGTTCGTGTCGGTCGAATACATCCGGTTGAACGCGACGTAGGACTGGATCGCGGTACGCCCGTCGACCACGTCCTTGAGATGGCGTGGCAGCCGGGCATAGGCCGCGGTCATGTCGGCAAAATGCGTGCCGCCGCCCGCAGGCGGGATCTTCACCGAGTAGAGCAGCGAGGCGATCGCCGGCTTGGGCAAGTAGATCTGGTCGAAATGCCAGCCCACCTCGCCATCGGCCAGCGCCCCGGTGGGCTTGCCGTTCTCGCGGATATTGGTGATCTGCAGCAGTTCGGGATGGGTCTTGTTGAGCCACTCTTCGCGCAAGTGGATCTCGAGCGGACCGATCCGGCGGCTGAACTCGATCAGATCTTCCTTCTCGATCTGCTGATCGCGGAACAGCAGCACCTCATAGCGCAGCCACAGCGCCTTGATCTCGTTGAAGACGTCGGCATCCATATCGCGCGAGAGCGTGACGCCGACCACTTCGGCGCCGAACGTCTCGGCCAGCGGCCTGACTTCGAGTGACTTTGCAACCATGTCCTGTCCCTGTTAGCCCGCGTTGGTGGTCTGGGCGATTTCCGCGATGATTTCTGCCGTGGTGGCCACCCGGCCCCAGAGGCGGCGGAAGGTGTTTTCGTAGGCGTCCTGCATGAGATCGCTGCAGGTGCCCGAGGCATCCGAGGCGAGCACCACGCCGAAGCCCCGGTCCGCCGCTTCCTGCCCGGTCATGCCCACGCAGTTGTTGGTGGAAACGCCCGTCACGATGATCTCGCGAATGCCCTTCGAGGTGAGGTGCGCGCCGATCCCGGTGGATGCAAACGCACCCATCGTCACCTTGTTGAACACCGGTTCGCCCGCAAGGGGCTTCAGCGCATCGACGATCTCGTGCTCGCGCGTGCCCGCGTGGTTGTTGGTACCTTCGAAGAACGGGCGCATGTGGCGCGGCGCATCGCTGTAGTCCGGCCGCTCGCTGCCCACCGTCACGTGCACGACATGGGTGCCATTGGCGCGGAATGCGGCGAGCATCCTGCCGATGTTCGGGATCAGCAGCGCATCGATCCGGTCGAACCGATAGGCGGCGCTGTCGAGGGTGCCCTGGCGTGCCAGCAGCGCGCCAAGCCCATGGTCGCGGCTGCCACTGGCGTACTGCATGTCGACCACGACGAGTGCCGTGGTCCGCGCACTCATGCTGACGGGTGCGGTGAAGCCTTCAACGTAGCTCGACATCGCGGGAGCCTTTTGATTGGTCTGGACCTTTTCCTAACACCGCCTTGACAAGCGGTGCAATAGGAAGAACCATGAGACGAAAGGAAACCGGCCATGAAACTGTTCTACTCGCCCTTTCACACCTTCGTGCACAAGGTGCTGGTGACCGCGCACGAGTGCGGGCACTGGGACAATCTGGAGCGTGTCGCGACTTTCCCGTTCAAGAACAACGCGGGCGAGGATTGCGGTGACAGCTACGACATCTCGCCGCTCAATCCTCTGGACAAAGTGCCCACGCTGGTCACCGACGATGGCCAGGTGATCTTCGCCAGCCAGGCGATCTGCGAATACCTCGACAGCACCGCGACCGCGAGGAAGATGTATCCCGCGCCGGGGCCGAAGCGCTGGGACGCGCTGCGCCGCCTCTCGCTTTCGGACACGATTTTCGAGAGCACTGTCCAGATGGTGATGGAGCAGTGGAAGCCCAAGGAACAGTGGAACATGGGCCTGTTCGAATGGCTCTGGCCCAAGTTCATCGCCGGGCTGGATTCGCTGGAGCGCGATGCTCAGGCCGGATGGGACGAGTTCGATGTCGGCCATGCCGCGATGCTGCACGCGATCAGCTATCTCGGCTTCCGCGCCGAATTCTATGAGGCCAAGGACCCGATTCACCCCAATTTCAACTGGCGCGAAGGCCGCCCGGCACTGTCCGCATGGTTCGATGAGGCGATCCAGCGGCCTTCGGTCCAATCGCGCTACAACAAGCCGTTCGAAGGCGATGACAGCGCCGCTGCCTGTCAGGCGGCTGTCAAGGCCTGCCTCGCGCTCCGGTCATGATCGACCTCTACTACTGGCCGACGCCCAACGGCCACAAGATCACGGTCGCGCTGGAGGAGATGGGGCTTCCCTACACGGTGAAGCCGGTGAACATTCTGGGCGGTGAACAGCATACGCCGGAGTTTGCAGCGCTCAGCCCCAACACGCGCATTCCGGCGATTGTCGATCACGACGGGCCGGGCGGTGCGGCGCACAGTGTGTTCGAATCCGGCGCGATCCTGATGTACCTCGCTGAAAAGTCGGGCCGCTTCTGGCCCGAGGACGCTGCGGCGCGGTCGGACATGATCCAGTGGCTGTTCTTCCAGTGCGCCAACGTCGGTCCGATGTTCGGCCAGTGCGGCCACTTCCGCGGCTATGCGCCCGAGCGGATCGAATACGGCATCAACCGCTACTGCGGCGAGACGGTGAAGCTCTACGGCGTGATGGACCGGGTGCTCGGCACGCGGGCCTATCTTGCGGGCGCGGACTATTCGCTGGCCGACATGGCGACTTACCCGTGGTGTGCGCCGAAGATCCGCGATCTCCATGCCATCGAAATCGAGCAGTTCCCCAACGTGAAGCGCTGGGTGGGCGAGATCGAGCGCCGGCCTGCCGTGCAGCGCGGGATGGCGGTGCTGGGGGATGTGATGAAAATCGGCAACCCCGACGAGAAAGCCCGCGAAGCGCTCTTCGGAAAAGCCTGAACCCCTGAAATCTCAGCAGAATATCACAAGGAGGAATCCGCAATGAGCGAATGGCAAGAGGCGGGACCGGGGCAGACAGCGCTGCCTTATCCCTACTACATCGACATCGTGACGAAGCGTTACTTCGACGGCGTCGACAACAAGGCGATGGACCAGGTTCTCGACTGCTTCACCGAAGACGCGATCCTGACCGAAGTGACCTCGAACACCGTCCACAACGGCAAGGCTGCGATCCGGGCGATGTTCACCAAGCTCTTCGCCGACTTCTCGGACATCTGGCACGGCAATTTCGTCCACACCGCAGACCCCGCCAGCAACTCGGTCTGCTCGCAGTTCACCGTGCTGATCACGCCCCATGGCGGTGACGAGCTGCGCTACGAGAACTGCAACCGCTTCTACCTCAATGGCGACAAGTTCCACCGGGTCTATGTCTACATGAGCGGCGACAACCTGCTCAAGGAAGGGGACGCCTGATGCAGTACGAACCCACTCTCAGCCGCGCCGAACTGATCGAGCTGGCCACGCAGAAATACTTCGCCAGCGTGGACCGCAAGGATATCGAAGCCGCGCTCGATTGCTTCCATGAGGAAGCACTGTTCTGCGTCCAGACCGAGTTCACCCGCCATGCGGGCAAGGCCGCGATCCGCAAGATGTTCGAAGGCTTCATGGGGGCCTACGAAACCATCGTGCACAAGGACTTTGTCTGCACGGTGGACGAGAAGAACGGGCGCATCACGGCGAGCTTCGAAGCGGTGCTGACCGCCGAGGATGGCACCGTGACGCGGCTGTTCAATACCAATTTCTGGCGCATCCGCGATGGGAAGTTCCAGGAAGTCTACGTCTACTTCAGCGGGGCGAACGTCCTCGTCTGATCTTGCCAAGGGAGCGGCGATCATGACGGACACGACCGGCGCGGCGCCGCTCCTCGGGCGCACCGCGCTCATCACCGGCAGCTCGTCGGGCATCGGCGCGGGGGTGGCGCTTGCCTTTGCCCGCGCCGGGGCGGCGTTTGTCATCATCAACTATCCGCATGAAGCAGAGGCCGTGGCTGCCGAGGCCGTGGCAGAGGAAGTGCGCAGCCTTGGCGCGAAGGCGCTGGCGGTGCAGGCCGACGTTTCCGATGAAGGCCAGGTGACGGCCCTTGTCGCGGCGGCGCTGGAAGCGGCAGGCCGGATCGACATTCTCGTCAACAATGCCGGTATCGGTCATGGCGACACGGTCGATGAAATGCCCATCGCAACCTGGGACCGGGTGATCGGCGTGCATTTGCGCGGCACGTTCCTGCTGACGCATGCCGTGCTGCCGGGCATGTATGCGGCGGGGTTCGGGCGGATCATCAATACCGCCTCGCAGCTGGCCTACAAGGGCGCGCCCGGGCTTTCGGCCTATACGGCGGCCAAGGGCGGCATCATCTCGTTTACCCGTTCGCTGGCGCTGGAAATCGGCAGCCGCGATGTGCGGGCCAATTGCGTGGCACCCGGCGCGACGCGCACGCCGATCCTCGATGCCGTGCCTGCCGATGTGCTGGAGGCGATCCGCGCTGGCATTCCCATCGGCCATCTCGCGGATGTTGCCGATATCGTGCCGTCTTACCTGTTCCTTGCGAGCGAAGCCGGACGACACTTCCAGGGCCAGGTGCTGAGCCCTAACGGGGGCGATCACTTCCTGTGAGGCGTTCCGGGGCGGCACCGTGGCCACCCCGGACGCTGAGACCTCAATCGGTCTGGGTCACTTCCTCGATCACCGCAGCATAGGGCTTGGTATCTGCCGCGCGTTGTTCGAGTTCCTCGCGCTCCTGATGCACGATACGCAGCACCGTATCGAGATAGGTGTCGCGCCACGCGTCGCGTTCAGCCCGCACCTTTGCGTCGGGCTTGTAGGCATCGACGGCGGCACGGGTTGGAGCCTGCCCCGCCTCGGCCAGCCGCTCGATGGTGTCGATCCGGTCGCGCAGCACCGCCACTTCGCCGGCCAGCGCCAGTGTGATCGCCAGCGTCTTGTCGATCGCGGGATCGGCAAAATACTGCGGCCGCTCGCCGCGCGCCTTCTTCTGCAGGGTTACATGTTCGGCCATCCGGGCGCTCCTTACTTCTGCACGCCCCAGAGCCACCAGGCCCCGCCACCGCCGAAGTCGCCGCCCTGAAACACTTTGGTGCGGCGCTCGGTCGCCTCGAAGGCGCTGGGCTGATAGGCTTCGAACGCCTTGGCCGGATCGAACCCGGTCTGCGCCGCAAGATCGGCAGGCACCAGTTCGTGGCTTGCGCCCCAGTAGGGCTCGTTGTTGTTACGCGTATCCCAGTCGAGCATGAACGCGTCATAGGCCGGAAGATCGCGGTAGGGCGGCGTTTCGGCGTGAACCACCAGCCCGCCCGGCGTCAGCAGGCGGTTGCACTCCTTCATGATGCGCCGCATCGCCGCGTTGCTGGTCTCGTGGACCAGAATGTGGCTGACGATCAGATCGAAGTAGCCCTCTGCGAAATCGGTGCTTTCCGCATTCTGCTGGCTGAAGTGCACCGTCTTGCCCATCGACTGCGCGCGGGCATGCGCATAGCGCAGCACCGGTGCGCCGACGTCGATGCCGAAGACTTCGGCTTCGGGGAAGGCATCGCAATAGCTCAGCGTCGAATGGCCGACCGTGCAGCCCATGTCGAGAATGCGGCGCGGCTTGAAATCGGGATGGTTCTCCTTGATCCACGCGATCGTGGTATCGCCGATGTCGCTGTTGAGCGGCCCCATGCGGCCCATCGCGTAGATGTAGACGGCGGTATCATAGACCGCGCCATTGGCGACGTCGTCGGCCGTGAATTCGGTGTGGTAGCCGCCCGGCATGCAGTGGATATCCACGCCACGATGGTACTTCGGGATTTCAAGGTCCGGGTTGAGGCGCAGCGTGCCCGCCGCTTCTCCGCCCTTCCCAGCTGCGGCGATAAGGTCGGGCAGCTGGCGCTCGACCGGGATCTGCACCGACTTCCACATCATCTCCTGGCTGTTGCGCTGCATCGCGCTCCAGAAGGCGAAATAGGGATCGTTGCTCATCGCCTTGCGGATGTCCGAATAGGTTTCGGGCTCTGCGCCCGTCGCCTTGGTGAAAGCAGGCTTGGCGCGCGCTTCGTAGGCATCGTGGTTGCCCAGCGAGACCTTGGAGGCGAGGTGGAACTTGAGGCTCTTCACGAACTCCTGACGCGCAAATTCGTCAGACGTTGTCTGTGGCAGAACGCCGTGGCGGAATTGGGTGGTCAGATCCTGGGTGGCAGTCATGACATCCATCCTTTGGTGAGGTTCGAAAACAACGCTAAACCGAGACTTCCCGCAAAAACGACGCCAGTCCAGCGGCAAAATTGTCAGCGTCAAGGTCGGGTTCGAAGTTGGCACCGTCGATCGGCAGCACCCGCGCATCAGGGCGCATTTCGGCGGCGCGTCCGAGGTAGGGGTGCAGCACGTCGTCCGGTGCGGCGGCGATCATCATCGGCACCTTGATCTCTTTGTAGAACGAGGGGAAATCCTGCCCCCACACCGCGCTGTAGCTTTTCACGCGGCCGATGTAGGCGCGCATCTGATCGCACATTTCGCGGTGGATCAGCTGCGGATCGGCATGGGCACCCAGCTGGCGCAGGTATTCCCAGTTCTCGAGCAGATAGCTGCCAGAGACCACCGGCGAGAAAGGCACGCCGTAGTATTTGGAAAACTCGACTCGCTCCTCGGCGGTCAGCGGCACCGGCCCGATCATAGTCAGCGAGGCGACAAGGTCCGGCTGGCGTGCGGCAAGCTCCACCCCGATGCACGAACCGGTATGATGGCCGACGACATGGCATTTCGTGATGCCCAGCGCGCGCACCGCCTCACCCAGCCAGCCGACATATTCGGTCATCGAGGGATAGTGATCCTCGGGCACGTCGAACGAGCCGCCGAAGCCGGGCGTGTCGAGCGCATGCATGGGCCATTCGCCCTTCAGGCGCTGCATCGTTTTCAGCCACATCTGCCCCGAGCTGGCGGTCTGGTGGAAGAACACCACCGGCACGCCCTCTCCTGCCATGCTGCGGACATGGATCTGGCCGCCGCTGGTATCGACATAGCTTTTGCGAATGCCCGCCTCGCTCATCCTGTCAGGTCCTGCACTTGAGCAGCGGCATGACCCGCTCGCCGAAATCGGTGATCCCGCCCACGAAATCAGGCCAGCTGAACAGCATGCCGTCGATGCCGGTTTCTGCGGCGATTTCGTCGATGCGCAGCGCCAGCGTTTCCGGGCTGCCTGCCAGGACGGGAATGCCCATGAAGGCCATGTTGCCTTCTTCAAGACCAAGCGACAGCCCGGACTTCAGGCGTTCGGCAATCCCGCCCGCATTGGTGTCCATCGCCGCGCTCGCCATGATGTTGGCGATGGCACCGTGGTCCGCCCCGGCGATGATCGCGTCCGCCTGCGCCTTCGCTTCGGCATCGGTGCGCGCGACGATCATGTGCATCAGCGCATAGGTGCCCACCTTGCGGCCATGCGATGCGGCGGCCGCGTGGACATTGGCGACGATCGACTTGAGCGCTTCGGGATGCGCGATAACGAAGTTCTGGTCGCCCATCTCGGCAGTGAAGGCAATACCCTTGGGGCTTTGCCCGGCGCAGACGATGGGGATTTCGCGGCCCGGCTGTGGATAGACGCTGCATCCATCGAGCGAGAAGAACTCGCCCTTGAACGAGGTCTCGCCGGTGCGCCACAAGTCCTTGAGAACCGTCAGGTATTCGCGCGCATAGTCATAACGTCGGTCGAAATACTCGTCCCCGCGCCACAGGCCCATCTGCGTGTATTCGGGCTTGTTCCAACCGGTGACGATGTTGAGCCCGCAGCGCCCTTCGCTGATGTAGTCGATGGTCGAGATCATCCGCGCGACCACGGGCGGATGCGCGCTCAACAGTGTCACACTTGGGAACAGCCCGATGGTCTTGGTATCAGCCGCAAGGGCTGCCATCAGGGTGAAACTTTCGAGGCAAGCGTCCCAATAGCCGGTCTCGCCGCCGAAGCCTTTGAACTTCATCATCGACAGCACGAAGTCGAGCCCCAGGCGCTCGGCTTCCTGCGAAATGGCCTTGTTGTGCTGGTAGGTCGGCAGATAGACCGGGCTGCCCTTCGACGGGATATAGCCGTTGCTGCCGTTGGGGAGGAAAACACCGAATTTCATGCCAATCGCTCCGATGCCTCTTTCTTGCAGCCGCTATAGCCCGAGCGCTCCGGGGTTCATCAGGCGCTCAGGGTCCACCACGGCCTTGACGCCTGCAACCAGCTCGCCCAGCGCCTCGTTGTTCATGATCTCGCGGTAGGGGTAGTACTTCCCGATCTGCAGATGCAGCCCGCCGAGTTCATCGAAGAGGTCGCGCAATTCGTCGCGCAGGCCGAGCGCGACCGCGCGGCGGGCTTCATCGGCGGGAATGTCGCGCCACTTCTCGGCAAACTCAGGCTCGATCAGCGAAAGGCGGAATTCTCCGAGCTGATCGTGCCAGTAGAAGCTGGGCTCGATCACGAATTCCGGGCCAGAGAAGCATGTGAGGTAGCTGGTCTTGATGCCCCACTGCTCCATCAGCGGCTTGCGCTCCGCGAGGAAGCGCTCGGTCGCCTGCGCCGCCGGAATGGCGCGCGAAAGCGGGAAGTAGCCGTGCACCGGGATCCAGATCTCGCCCTGCGAGCCCAGGAGGATCGTCCGCACGCCGCCGAACGGCGCGTTGCGGAAGACGGTCGGGATCGAATTGGCCATTTCGGTGCCGCCTTCATCGGCGCAAATCTCGGCAGCCAGATCGGTATGCTCGGCCGCCACAACCTCGGTGAGCGCATCGAGTGTCATATGCAGCGAATAGGGCACGTTGCGGAGAATCTTCTTGCCGCCCAGCGCAACGCGCGCCGCGTTCTTCAGGCCCCTGAGACCACCCTTCCGTGCGATCTTGCCGACGAGCGAAAGCCCTTCCTCAAAGGTGATGCCCTGGTTCTCGAACCCGGCGTTGTAATAGGGATCGAAGCCGTAGCATTCGGACGCGACGCCAAGCCGCGCGATGCGCACTTGCGCCGCGAGCATCGCCTCGAGCGTATCGAACTTGTACGAGAGGTAGCCGGTGTGGCCCGCCGTGCGCACCAGCCGCAGCGCCGCGACGGCCTTAACGCCCATCGCGCCGGTATCGGCGGTGAACAGCCCGGTCACGTCGGGGCCGAAATGGCGCCAGAACGGGCTCGAATTCTTGTGCGCCCAACTGCCCGTGGTCAGCACGCTGCCATCGGCGAGCACGACCTTGAGCCCAATCACCGTCTGCGCTGCCGTGCCGCCGGTGCCGGACCCGTGGAACAGGCTGTTCTGCGATAGCGCGCCGCCGACCGTGGCATAGGCGCCGGACAGCGGCCCCCAATAGGGTGTGCGCACACCGTGCGGGGCCAGCGCCTCGTGCAGTTCCTTCCAGGTGCAGCCGGTTTCGACGATCACATACATGTCGTCGGCATTGATCTCGATCACGCGGTTCATCTTGCGCATGTCGATCAGCACGCTGCGCGCGCGCTCGGGCGTATAGCCACTGGTGTAGCTCATCCCGCCGCCGCGGGGGACGACGGCATAGCCTGCGCGGGTGGCGACGCCCACGGCATCAGCCAGCGCTTCGACAGAGGCCGGCTGAAGCACCATCGCGGCCACCTCATGCGGGCGAAAGCTGAGGTCCTGCGAGTAGAAGGCGCGGCTGGCATCATCGAGCAGGACATTGTCGCGGCCAAGAATTTGCCGGAGCTGCTCGATCGTCGCGCCGTCGGCGGAAGGACCGACGCTGCTACCTTCGCCCGCTTGATCCTGGGGAATCGCCGCCATGCTCATCTCCCTCGCTCAATCCACAAAAATGTATACTAGGTTTGATGAGGCGCAAGCTCAAATCCAACTACTCGGCAATCTTTGTGCACATTTCTCGCTAAAGCTCCCGAAGTAGCCTTGTCGCTTGATCTTTTGGGATGCATCCTGCCGGGCGGCAAAAACGTCAGCAGAATGCAGTTTGAAAGGATGTTTCACATGCGAGCAGCATTGGTATCCGGCGCCGGAATCGGCATCGGCGCGGCGACAGCAAAGATCCTCGGGCGCGAGGGCTATCATGTGATCGTGAGCGACATTCTGAAGGCAGAAGGCGAGGCTGTGGCCGAGGAGATCCGGGCAGCAGGCGGCTCGGCCGAACATGTCACGCTCGATGTCGGCGATACCGAAGCGTGCGATGCCGTGATTGCCGATATCGATGCGCGGTTCGGCGCGCTTTCGGCGCTCGTCGCCAATGCCGGTATCGCGCCGCGAGCCGCCTATCCGATCCTGACGGACGGGAAGTGGGACGAAGTCCTGAACGTGAACCTCAAGGGCCAGCTGCGCCTGATCCGCGCTGCCGCCCCGGCTATGAGCGCGCGGCAGCAAGGCGCGATCGTCTGCGTTTCGTCGATCGCCGGTGCGGTGGTCGGCTGGGACGATCACTGGCACTATTCCGCCGCCAAGGCCGGGATCACCGGCATGGTCAAGGCGGCCGCCTGCGAGCTCGCCAAAGCGAATGTGCGGGTCAATGCCGTCGCACCGGGCTTCATCCGCACGGCCCAGATTCTTTCCGAAGAGAACTCGCTGGGGCCGGAGGGGCTGGCCGCGGCCGAAACAACGGTGCCGCTGCGCCGGGCCGGACATGCTTCGGAAATCGGCGAAGTGATCGCCTTCCTCTTGTCCGACAAGGCGAGCTACGTGACCGGGCAGACGATCGTGGTGGACGGCGGCCTGACCGTCGCGCTCTGAAACTGCCGCCGCGCGCTCTGCAAGGGGCATAAAAAACCGGGCCATGCAGCGCTGCATGGCCCGGTTCTGTTTCAGGCTGACGGTTCAGTTCAGAACTTGAACGTCCCTTCGACGCCGATGGTGCGCAGCGCACCCGGAGCGACGAACGCGCCGCCGAATTCCGGCGCGACGATCACTTCCTGAAGGTAGCGCTTCTTGGTCACGTTGTTGGCGAACGCCACCAGCGACCAGTGATCACCCTTCAGACCGCCACGCAGGTTGAGGATGCCGTAAGCATCGCGGCGGCTGTTGGTGTAGTTCGCTCCCAGACCGAAGATGGTCGGCACATTGTTGTTCTGGACGGTGTGGAAGTAGGTCGGACCGGTCAGGCGATAGTCGGCGCGCAGCAGCAGGCCGAGGCTGTCGGTGATCGGACCGTCATACTGGGCGCCGAGGTTGACGGTGTACTTCGACGTCGCCGGAGCGTCGTTGCCCACCGTGTAGGGACGAGCCGAGTTCTTCTTGATCTCGCTGTCGGTGTAGTTGGCTGAACCAAACACGGTGAAGCCCTTCGCGATGCGCGCGTTGAACGAACCTTCGACGCCCTTGAAGGTCACCTTGTCGATGTTGGAGACGACGCGGAGCAGACCGAACGGGCCGACGAAGAATTCGAAGAACTGCGAATTGCGGACATTGGTGATGTAGCCCGCCAGTTCGAAGTTCACGCCCGGTACGATCGTGCCCTTCACACCGGCTTCCCAGGCGCTCGAGATTTCCTTCTTGTAGTCGTCGAAGATCGTCAGGCCCGCGCCGATACCCGCGTTGAAGAAGCCGTTCACGATCGCGGCCGAACCGGCGTTGTTGAAGCCGCCCGTCTTGAAGCCGATGCCCCAGTTGGCGAACAGGTTGACGTTGTCGGTCGCCGCGTAGCTGATCGAGATCTTCGGCTGGAAGTGCTTGTAGGTCTGTTTGCGCGGGGCAAGCACGCCGCTGGGGTTGTAGGCCGGATCGAGACCGGGGTTGAGGTAGTAGTTGGCCGGCGTGGTCGCGGTGCCGTTCGGGTTACCGGTAAGCACGTTGCCAACCCAGCGCGTCAGGCGGCCGGCCGGAATGCCGTTTTCGGTTTCGCGCTGCTCGATGTCGTAGCGGCCGGCAAAGCTGAGCTTCAGCTTGTCGGTCGGCTTGTACTCGAGCGAGCCGAAGAACGCGTAGACGTTGGTCTTGAACGTATCCTCGGCCAGCGCTTCGGTCCGGTTGCGAGGATCGGTGGTGTAGCACTCGCGGATCACGCCCTGGCCGGTGTCGACGCCAAGGTTGTTGCAGTTGAAGCGATCGATGTTGAGATAGTAGCTGCCCAGCGACCAGTTCAGACCGCTGCCTGCATCGCCGGCAAGGCGCACTTCGGCCGAAATGTCCCTTTGGTTGCGCCGCTGATACTGCGAACCGTCGCAGGTGACCGGCGAATAGGGATTGAGGAAGACGGCCGGGTTGCCGAGATCGACCCCGAACGGCGCCTGAACCGGGAAGCCCTTGAGCGCCGCAGCGGTTGCGATGCAGGTGCTTTCGTTATTGAAGAACCCGAACGTGCCCGAGGTGCCGTCGGCGTAGAAGTCGTTCTTCGTGTTGCTGTACGAGACGTAGCCGGTCAGCTTGATCGCATCGGTCAGGGTCTGCGACAGGCGGACCGAGGTTTCAAACGACGACTGGTTGTTTTCCGGGTTGATGTTGCGGGCGAAGACGAACTGGTGCTTGTTCGCGTCGATGTTGAAAACCGGCGCATTGAAGGCGGCGGCGAGGCCCGGCAGCTGGAAGATCGCGTTGAACGCGATCGCCGCGCCCTTCAGCTTGCTGTAGCGCGCCTTGAGGTCGATCTCGGTGTCGCTGCTCGGCGTGTAGAGCAGGCGGCCGTTGATGTTCCAGCGCTGGTTGTCGTCAACCGAAGCGCCGACGCCCTTGGGCTGATTGGGATAGGTGCTGGCGTAGAGCGGGCTGGTCTGGAAAATGTCGCGGTAGAAGCCGTCGGTGGTGGCATATTCACCGTTGACCACGAAGCCGAGGTTCGAACCCAGCGGTCCGCTGACGACGGCCGCACCAGCGAAAGTGTTGTTGTTGGCAGCCGATGCCCGGCCCGAGACCTCGAGCTTGTCACCGGGCTTCTTGGTGGCGATCACGATCGCGCCCGCAACCGCGCTGCGGCCGTAGTACGCGCCCTGGGGCCCCTTCAGGATTTCGATCTGGGTCAGCGCGCCCTGATCCTGCGCCAGCAGCGCGGTGTTCGACTTGAGCACGCCGTCGACGACGAGCGCGACGTTGTTCTCACCGTCGCGGGCGCCGTTGATGCCGCGGATCGCGATCTGGGTATCGCCAGCCTCGACCACGCCGGAGACGATGGTGACGCCCGGTGTCAGCTGGACATAGTCTGCCGCGACGCGCGCACCCGTATTGGCGATCGCGGCTGCGGTGATGACGGTGACGGAGGCCGGCACATCCTTGAGCTTCTCGTCCTCGCGCCGTGCCGTGACGACGATCTCATCCGAGGGAGCGGCCGCCTGCGGCGCTTCCTGGGCATGGACAGACACTGGCGCAAGCACGGATATGGCAACCGAGCTCAGGATCAGATACTTGGTCTTCCTCATGTTTACCCCCTTATATATCCCTGAATTTCAATGATTATTAATGTCTGGTAATTGTCTCAGGCGCTCCCTCTGCGAATGCCTGCGTCATTGCCTACCTGCGGTGCCGGGAACGCCTTCTTGCTGTGCGACAGTCCGAGCTGGACCAGCAGTTCGGCCTGCTTGTAGGCAATCAGCCCCGGATTGATCACCGGAATCGGCAGGTTCTGCGCGAGCCAGTGCGCGGACTGGTGCATCGTCGTCGAGCCGAGCACGATCACGTCCGCGCCGTCTTCGGCCATCGCTGCTTCGGCCTCGGCCTTGAGCTTGGCAAAAACCACCTCTTCCTTGCCATCGAGCAGTTCGGCGAGGTCAGGACGCGTCTTGATCGAACGCAGGCCGGAGCAGCGAGGCCAGAAGCCGTATTCGGTCAGCGTCTTCTCATAGAGCGGGAACCATTCGTCCCACATCGTCAGCACGCAAAACTTCTTGCCGAGCATCATGGCCGCGTGAAAGGCACACTCGCCGGGACCGACCACGGGGATCGAGAGACGCGAGCGCAGCGCGCGCAGTCCTGAGTCGCTGACCGTATCGATCACCACTGCCGAGTAGCCTTCCGCCTCGGCATCGATCCCGGCCTGGAAGACAGTCCAATCCATCAGCATCGTGTCGTGGTAGGAGTCGCCGAGCGCGGCGCCCCACTTGACGGCGACGAATTCGGGGCTGAACCCTGGAGCAATCACATCGGGCGCAAGCTGGGCAGCGCGGTTGGCGACGCCGGCTTCGTCCATCGGGATCGGAACGATGACTTTGATGCGATGTTCGGTCACGCGACGATGCACCCCGGCCTGTTGCGATTGTGTGCGAACCTAATGTATACAATGACACTCGGTCAAGCAGGAGTAATAAAGAATGTCGCGCGCGTCCGATCGAGCTTACGTGATGATCCGCGACATGATCCTGTCCGGCGACCTGCCCTCTGGGGCAAAGATCGGCGAAGAGGCGCTGGCGGAGCAATGCGGCGTTTCACGCACCCCGATTCGCGAAGCGCTGGGCCGTCTCGAGGCCGAACTGCTCATCCGCCGCAGCGACACGCAGCGCAGCTTCGTTGCGGACTGGTCGCTGGAGGATGTCGAGGAGGTTTTTGAACTGCGCGGCCTGCTCGAAAGCCGCGCCGCACGCCGCGCAGCCACACGCATCAGCCGCAGCCAGATCGAGCGGCTGAAGACGCATCACGCCGCAATTGGCGAGGCAATCAACGCGCCGACGCCCGACACGCAGCAGTTTGTCGAGCACAACCATCTGTTTCACAGCGTAATTCTGGAAGCCTCCGCATCGGCTGAACTGACCAGCATGCTGGCGCGAATCATTGAGCGGCCGATCGTGCATCGTACGGCCCGCAACTACTCTTTCGACGATCTCAAGCGCTCGCATCGCCAGCACGGCGAGCTCGTTGCCGCGTTCGAGCAGCGCGATCCGGCATGGGCGGAAGCGGTGATGGTTTCCCATATCCGCCGCGCGTTCCACACCTATGCCAACGCGCATATCGACCAGCGGATACCGGATATGTCGCAAGCTGCTGAATAGTCGCAAAGAATGGGGGCGGCGGGTGAGTCCTCTTGATTTTGTATGCAAAACTGCGATGCTCGAAAGATGGGATCAACAAGCATAGAGTTCGTCGAGGTCGGTCCGCGGGATGGCCTTCAGAACGAGCGGACGGTGGTTTCGACCGCCGACAAACTCGAACTGATTGCGCGTTCGATAGCGGCCGGTGCCCGGCGAATCGAAGTGACCAGTTTCGTGAACCCCACGCGAGTTCCGCAGATGGCGGACGCCGAGGCGGTCTGCGCCGCCTTGCCCGAAAGGGCAGGCGTCACCTTCATCGGCCTCGTCATGAATGCGCGCGGGGCCGACCGGGCGATTGCGACCGGCAGGATTGACCAGCTTGGCGCAGTGGCCGTGGCCACAGACAAGTTTGCCATCGCCAACCAGGGCCAGACCAGCGACGAATCGGTCGATGCCGCCAAGGCGATCATCAGCAAGGCCCGCGATGCGGGGTTGACCGCGCAGGCGACGATCGGTGCGTCGTTCGGCTGCCCTTTCGAGGGCGAGGTGGACGAGGCGCGCGTGGTGGAGATGGCGCGCCGGCTTGCGGAAGCAGGGCCGGTCGAGGTCGCCCTCGCGGACACCATCGGCGTTGCCGATCCGGGGCACGTGTCGCGGCTGGTGGCGGCAGTGCGCGCTGCCATCGATCCGCTGCCGGTGCGGGTGCATTTCCACAACACGCGCGGCACGGGCCTCGCCAATGTCTGGGCGGCGGTCACCGCCGGCGCGACTGTTGTCGACGCCGCGCTCGGCGGCCTCGGCGGCTGTCCGTTCGCGCCCGGCGCGGCTGGCAACGTCTCGAGCGAAGACGTCGTCTACATGCTGGAGCGCGCGCACATTTCGACAGGCATGGACCTTGATCAGCTGATCGAGAGCAGTGCCTGGCTCACAGGAATCATCGGTCGGAAATTGCCGGGCATGGTGGCGCAGGTGCCGCGATTCCCGCAGCAGCAAACAAAGGACGCATAGATGGGTTACCGTTTGGGGGTTGATGTCGGCGGCACGTTCACCGACCTGCTGTTGTTCGACGAGACGACCGGCGCCTTCTGGCGCCACAAGACGCCGTCCACCCCGCACGACAGCTCGGAAGGCATCCTCACCGGCGTCACCGCGATCTGCGAGAAGGCGTCGGTCGATCCCAAGGAGATCGAATACTTCCTTCACGGCACGACGGTCGCGACGAACGCGGTGCTTGAAGGCAAAGGCGCACGCGTCGGCCTGATCACCACCGATGGCTATCGCCATGTGCTGCAGATCGCGCGCTCCTATGTGCCGGGCGGCCTTGCGGGCTGGATCATCTGGCCCAAGCCGACACCGCTCGCCGCGCTGGAGGATACCGTGACGGTCGGCGGCCGCATGGATGCCGCGGGCAAGGAAGTGCGCCCGCTCGATGAAGCCAGCGTCAGGACGGCGCTGCTCAAGCTCAAGGACCAGGGCGTCGAGGCGATCACTGTCTCGCTGATCAACGCCTACGTGAACGGCAGCCACGAAGCCCGCATCGGCGAAATGGCGCGCGAGATGATGCAGGACATCCCCGTCTCATTGAGCCACGAAGTCTTGCCCGAAATGCAGGAGTACGAACGCACGCTGACCACCGTGGCCAACGCCGCGGTGCGCCCGGTTGTCGGCCGCTATGTCCGCAGCCTGCGCGACAAGCTGGCCACCTCCGGCATGAACGGCAAGCTCTCGCTGCTGCGGTCGGATGGCGGCCTGATGTCGGCCCAGAAGGCCGAGGAGCAGCCGGTCAACATCCTGATGTCCGGCCCTGCCGGCGGCGTGACGGGCGCGCTGTGGGTCGGCAAGAATGCCGGCATCCGCAATATCCTGACGCTCGACGTCGGCGGTACTTCGACCGACGTCGCGCTGATCGAGAACCTCGAGCCGCGCCGCCAGCGCACGACCGAAGTCGGCCACCTCTCGGTCCGCGCCTCGGCGCTCGACGTGAAGACGGTGGGCGCGGGCGGCGGTTCGATCGCCTATGTCCCCGAGCTCACCAAGGCGCTGCGCGTCGGCCCGCAGTCGGCGGGCGCGGTGCCGGGGCCGGTCGCCTACGGCAAGGGCGGCGAGCTGCCCACCGTGACGGACGCCAACGTCGTGCTTGGCTATCTGCCGGAAAATCTCCTCGGCGGCAGCTTCAAGCTCGACCGCGAAGGCGCCAAGCGCGCGGTGCAGACCATCGCCGATGCGCTGGGGATCGACCTGATGGCCGCCGCGCGCGGCATCATCGACATCGTCAACGAGAACATGT
>OFDC01000564.1_pt1 | contig 26587 bp, 27 predicted proteins | sample 1520941 | NCBI WGS metagenome assembly OFDC01 (sample SAMEA94258168, study PRJEB24077) | hot springs metagenome | biome: Aquatic biome; feature: Water | place: India | collected 2012-12-06 | depth 5 m | reverse complement strand
TCGCGGCGGCCTGCGAATAGGCCTTCACCATGCGCGCCGGATCATTGCGGCGGCTGACCGGATCGAACTCGATCCCGTTGATATTGTCGCCGAGATAGCTCGGCAGGGTGACGCCGTTGATGGTTTCGGTCGGGGCCGAGCGCGGCTTGGCGAATTGGCCCGCCATGCGCCCCACCTTCACCACCGGACGCTTGGAGGCGAAGGTCATGACCACCGCCATCTGCAGCAGCACGCGGAAGGTGTCGCGGATGTTGTTGGGGTGGAACTCGGCGAAGCTCTCCGCGCAGTCCCCGCCTTGCAGCAGGAACCCGTGGCCATTCGCAACCTGCGCCAAATCGGCCTTCAGCGCCCGCGCCTCACCCGCAAACACTAGCGGGGGATAGGACGAGAGAGTCTTTTCCGCTTCGGCCAGCTCGGCGGCATCCTCATAATGCGGCAAGTGGCGCGCTTCGTGAGCCTTCCAGCTATCCGGGGTCCAGGTCTCGGGCACGATCAATACTCTTTCACAATGGCGGCGCGCATCGCGCGGGGGCGCCCGCTACAGGACACGCGACTGAATTGTAAAGCGGCAATGCCGCATGGCACAACTTTATTTCCCGCTCAGTGTCAGCGAAGCATCCGTTCAGCGCCCGGTGATGGGTACGCGCGCAGCATTTGTGCCCGCCCCTCCCGCTGGTGCCTCGGCGAGGGTCTGTCCCTCGGGGATCACTGCAAGCCGGAATGGCGTGCCCTTGGCAAGGTAGCGTTCGGCGAGGAACTGCATCATCTGCGGCGTGGTCTGCGAATAATCGGCCAGCAGCGAACGCAGCAGGATCACGCGCTGAGGATCAAAGGCTGCGCCTTCCAGGTTGTAGAGCCAGAACTGGTTGCCGGTCGACGCGCGCCGGATCAGCTGGCCGAGCGGCTCGGTCACCCGGGCCAATTCATCGGCGGTTGGGGGATTGGCGGCGAGGTCCTTCGCGATGCGCTCTGCTTCGGCGAAGAACACCGGCACGAAGGCAGGCTCAAGCTGCGCCAGCGCTGTGATCCGTCCGCCGCTGGCCAGATCGGCCGGCCAGCTCGAAAACACCTGCGGCGAATAGCTCGCGCCTGCGCGTTCGCGCAGGGCTTCGAGCAGGCGGTTGTTGAACAGCTGGGTCAGGATTTCGAGCTGTCGGCTCTCGCGCAGGGCCGCGACCCCGCCGCCGCTCGGCCAGGCCACGACTGCGGCGGCCTGATTGGCATCCCCGCGATGCATCGCCACTACGGGGCGGTCACCAGACTGCGCAAAGGTCGGGACCCGCGCCGCCACCTCAGGCGAAATCTCCGTCCGTGCGGGCAGAGCGCCGAAGGTGAGCCGAAGCTGTTCGATGATGGCGGCCTTGTCGAACTCGCCAAACACCAGCACTTCGACCGGGCCTTGTTGCAGCAGCGGCTCCCAAACCGCGCGGAAGCCTTCGGGGGTCAAGCCCTTCAACGCCGCCGGGTCAGGGGTGGCAAAGCGCTGATCTCCGCCGGTCACAAGATAATCCAGATCGCGGTTGAGAATTCCGCCCGGGCTGGTGGCGAAGGTGTTATACGCCAGTTCAGCCGCAGCCTTGGCGCGGATCACAGGGTCCTTGTCCCAACGCGGCATCCCCAGCTTGGCGGCGAAGAGATAGAGCTGGTCAGCGACATCTTCCGAGCGGGTCTGCGCGGTGAAGGTGAAGACAGCATCATCAATATCAAACGCAAAGCCAAGCTTGCGGCCCGTGGTCAGGCGGTCGAGCTCGTTCTGGCCAAGTTCACCGAGGCCCGATCCGACCAGCGCCCCCTTACCCAGCGCTGCATAGGGCGCGGTGTCCTTGTCAAAGGCGCGGTACCCAGCGCCAAAGCGGACCCGCACGGTGACGCGCCCTGGCTCGGCATCATTGGCCCAGACCAGCGCCTTCACGCCATTGGCGAAATCGACCTGCTCGATCTCCAGCACGCCCACCGGGGTCTGGCTGGTGATGGCGCCGGGTTCGCCGATCGCGGGGAGATCCTTGAACGAGATCGTCTGCGCCGCGAGCCGGGCCGTGCCATCAACCGCGACGTCACTCGCCAGCGCAAGCCTAAGGGCATCGGGATCAGCCTCGCCTGCAACCGGGGTGACATAAACTGAACGCGTGACCGCCCCCTCGAACAACTTCCGTGTGCGGGCCAGCACCTCTTCGGGATTGAGCCTCGCCTTCATGCCGCGGAAGACATTCAGCACCACGTCGGGCGCGGCCACCGTCTCGCGGATATCGACCGCATTGACGAGATTGTTGGCGAGTTCGGAGCCGGACTGCACCGATTCCTGCTCGACCCCGTTAGCGAACACGACGTCGAACTCGGCCACCTCGCGGTCGATTTCTTCCTGCGTCGGCGGGTTGGTCAGCGCGTCGGCGATCACGCTGCGGACATCGGCCAGCGCGGTTTTCCAATCGTCGGTCAGGGGCGCAAAAGTCACAAAGGTCGCATCGACCGAGCGCGAGATATCGTCCTGCTGCACCTGCGCATACAGAAAGCTGCCGCCGCCCCGCGCGCGGGCCTCGAGCCGCCGGTTGATGATCGCTTGCGCCACGGCATCGATCAGCAGGCCCTCGTTATAGACGATTGTGTCATTGACCTGTTTCCACGGCCGCATCACCGCAAAGGTCAGGCTGCGCGGCAAATCGGGCTCGACCCCGATCGCCAGTTCACCCACTGGCGTGCCGGTTCTTGCCGGATCCTTGGCCCCGACTGGAGCGACAGGATCGCCGAAATCGGGTGCGACACCGGGCTTGCCGGTGCCTTTCCAATCGCCGAACCATTGTTCGACCAGCCCAGCCAGCACCAGCGGATCAGCATCGCCCGCCACCACGATCACGGTGTTTTCGGGGCGATACCAGCGATCATAGAAGGCCTTGACCGCCTTGCCACTGGCGGCGCCCAGGGTTTCTTCCGTGCCGATGGGATTGCGCGTTGCGAGGCGCTGTCCGGCGAAGAAGGTTTGCCGGGTGAGATCGGCCATGCGTTGGCCTGCCCCGCCCCGCTCGCGCTTTTCCGCGAGCACGATCGGGCGTTCGGCGGCGACATTGACGTCGTTGAGCACCGGCTCGCGGATCATGCCCGACAGCAGCTTGAAGCTCTCGGACAGCTTGGCCTCATCGATATTGGGAATATCGAGCTTGAAGGCGGTGTGGGTCGGGCTGGTTTCGGCGTTGGCATCGCTGCCGAAGGTTGCCCCTAGCCGCTGCCAGGCGGCAATCGCCTCGGCGGGCTTCAAATACTTGCTTTCGCGGAACAACAGGTGTTCGAGCAAGTGAGCATAGCCCTGCTCTTTGTCCTGCTCGTGGAGCGACCCGGCATCGATCCGCACCCGGATCGAGACCTGCCGCGGCGGCACGCCGTTGCGCCGCACAGCATAACGCAGGCCATTCTTCATCTGGCCAAACAGCCATTGGTCATCGACTGGAACGTCGGAGCCCTTGTAGAGCCAAGGCACTTCGCCATCGGTCTGGAGCGCGGTGGGCGCAGGAACGGGCGGCAAAGCGGGGGGCTGAGCCGGGACTGCAACCGGTGCCGAAGGCTGCGCCTGCTGAGCCAGCAAGGGCTGCACCAGTGCGAAGGGGGCAAGCAGGATGGCGAGAGCGCGTGTCACGCGAAAGAACGACGTCATGCACCGCATATAGGGCGGCAAAGTGTGAAGCGATAGTGAATGCTTGCCTCTCATCCGACCTTGCCCTGCGCCCCTGCGCTACCTAAGTTTACGTCCATGTTCATCGAAACCGAAATCACCCCCAACCCGTCGGCCCTGAAGTTCCTTCCGGGCCAGATCGTCATGCCCACCGGCAGCCGCGAATTTGCCACGCCAGAGGCGGCCGAGGCGAGCCCGTTGGCGCAGGCCATCTTTGACACCGGCGAGGTGGTGAACGTGTTCTTCGGCGCTGATTTCGTCAGCGTCACAGCCGCACCGGGGGCTGATTGGAGCACACTTAAGCCGCAAGTGATTGCGATCCTGCTCGACCATTTCGTCTCGGAGGCTCCGCTGTTTGTCGGCGGCACGGCGGGCGGGATTGTCGTCCCGCCGGAGGATGATCTGGCTGTGGAAGAGCGCCCGGAAGATGCCGAGGTCATCGCGGCGATCAACGAATTGCTCGAAACCCGCGTTCGCCCGGCCGTGGCGGGCGACGGCGGCGACATTGCCTACCGCGGTTTCCGCGACGGAGTGGTCTATCTGACCTTGCAAGGATCATGTTCGGGCTGCCCGTCGAGCACCGCGACTTTGAAGCACGGCATTGAGGGACTGCTCAAGCACTATGTCCCCGAAGTCACCGAGGTCCGCGCCGCATGACCCAGTTCCACGATCATGCTTTGTCAGCAGAGGCGCTCGATCAGCTGTTCAACGAAGCACGCAGCTACAACGGTTGGCTCGACAAGCCGGTCAGCGACGAACAGCTTCACGCCATCTGGGACCTTGTAAAAATGGCGCCGACGTCTGCCAATATGCAGCCGGTGCGGATCGTGTGGGTCAAGTCGCCCGAAGCCAAGGCCAAGCTGGTCGAATGCGTGGCAGAGGGCAACAAGAAGAAGGTCGCCGACGCCCCGGTCACCGCCGTTATCGGCTATGACATCGATTTCCACGAGGAACTGCCCTGGCTGTTCCCGCATACCGACGCCAAAAGCTGGTTCGAAGGCGATGAAAAGGCGCGCGAGGAAGGTGCCTTCCGAAATTCCTCACTGCAAGGGGCCTATCTGATGCTGGCGGCCCGCGCGCTTGGCCTCGATTGCGGTCCGATGTCGGGGTTTGATCCGGCCGCCGTCAACGCCGCCTTCTTCGCCGACGAACCGCGCCACCGGGTCAATTTCATCTGCTCGGTCGGCTATGGCGATCCCGCCAGCATCTTCCCGCGCTCCCCCCGCCCGGAATTCGCGACGTTCAACCGTATCGCCTGAGGCCATCACGCCGCTTGCGCCGGGCGCGTCGCTTTGGCATCGCGCGTGGCCATGCGGGTGCTCGCCATCGAAACAGCGTCGGAAAGTTGCAGCATTGCCTTGAGCGAAGGCGGTGCCGTGATCGCCCGCGACCATCGTCAGATCGGGCGCGGCCATGCCGAGGCGCTGGTGCCGATGATCGCGCGACTGCCCGAAAAAGGGCGTGCAGAGCGCATTCTCGTCTCACTCGGCCCCGGCAGCTTTACCGGCGTTCGGATCGGCCTCGCCACGGCAAGGGCGCTCGGGTTGGCGTGGGGAGCCGAAGTGCTGGGCTACCCGACGCTCGCGCTGATCGCGGCGCAGGCGCAGGCGCTGCACCCCGGAGCGCCGGTCACGGTGTGCACCAATGGCGGTCATGGCGAATGGTTCATCGCCGATTTCGCCGCAGATGGTCTGCCCACCAACGATGTCGTCTCGCTGAGTCCCGATGCGGCCCGGGCGCGGGGGTGTGCAACAATGGTAGCGGGAAACCGTGCGCAAGCATTGGCCGCGCTGCACACTGAACGCTCCATTACCGCACTCGACATGCTGCCGGACGCTGGTGCCACAACCCGGCTTCCCGACGCGATCCTGACGCACGACCTTGCGCCGATCTATGGCCGCGGGCCTGACGCCACCCCGATCAAGGATCGGCTCCCGGCATGATCCCCTGCCCGTACACGATCGAACGGATCATGGCAGTGATGGAGGCCGCCTTTGACCCGGCCTTTGGCGAGGCGTGGAACCTGCGCCAGGTCACCGATGCCCTCACGCTTGGCAGCACCCATGCGCTGGTGGTGGATGGGGATGGCAATCCGATCCCTGATGGGCCCAACCCCGCCGCAGTTCCGGCCGGATTTTTTCTGACCCGGCACGTCCTCGACGAAGAGGAGCTGCTGCTGATTGGCGTGGTACCGCGGTTCCGCCAGCGTGGCCTCGCGACAATACTTATCGAACACCTGTTCGCTAGCGCCCGGGCGCGAGGCATTACGCGAATCTATCTCGAAATGCGGCGCGGCAATCCTGCCTATAATCTTTATCGCAAACTGGGCTTTGAGCCCATCGGTGAGCGGCAGAAATACTATCGAATGGCGAATGGTGAACGGGTTGACGCTATTACTTTCGGACGCACGATCTAGATTGCCACTTCTCCAAGCAGGTCTACGTGCAATCTGGTTCATGATATTGCCACGATTGTAAATTTGCGTCATGTAGCAATAGCGGGCACGCCTTATCAGATGCCCGAAGGAACTCCTGCAGGATTTAGAAATGGAACTGAAAGAAACCCTTATAACCCTGACCAGCGATATCGTTGCGGCGCATGTTAGCAATAATGATGTCGCCGTGACTGAGGTGCCGAGCCTCATTACGAACGTCTACGCCGCCTTGGCCAACCTTGGTGAAGTGGTCGAGGTTGAAGAACCCAAGCCGCAGCCGGCAGTCGCGATCCGCAATTCGGTGAAACCTGATTACATTGTGTGCCTCGAAGACGGCAAGAAGCTGAAGATGCTCAAGCGCTATCTTCGCACCAATTTCGACATGTCACCCGAGGACTATCGCGCGCGCTGGGGTCTGCCGACTGATTACCCGATGGTTGCCCCCAATTACGCGGAAAAGCGCCGCGATCTCGCCAAGAAGATCGGCCTTGGTCGCAAGCCGGGCACGACTGTGGCCAAGACCCGCCGGACCAAGAAAACCGCGTAACCCTCGCCCCTGCGGTCGCACCGCAGGTCGCAGGCCACGACGCCCCTGTTGAGAGGGCGGCAAGCCAGCTTGAGCAAGCAGCCTCGTCCCTGTAGGGATGAGGCTGCTTTGCTATGGGATGGTCGCGTCTCCCCAAAGCGGCCTGCGGCGATGGAGCTTTGCTTGAACCAGAAAATCGATCTCGAACAACTCTGCGCCGAGAAAGGCCTGCGCATCACCGAGCAGCGCCGGGTGATTGCCCGCGTATTGTCGGAGAGCGAGGACCATCCCGATGTCGAGCTGCTCCACAGCCGCGCCGCCGCGATCGATCCGCGCATTTCGATTGCCACGGTGTACCGCACCGTGCGCCTGTTCGAGGAGGCGGGCATTCTGGATCGCCACGATTTCGGCGACGGCCGTTCTCGCTATGAACCCGTGCCCGAGGCCCACCACGATCATCTGATCGACGTCGAGACCGGCAAGGTGGTGGAATTCGTCGACCCCGAGGTTGAGGCGCTGCAACGCCAGATTGCCGAACGGTTGGGGTACCGCTTGGTCGACCACCGGATGGAACTTTACGGTGTTCGCCTGACCCGCAATGACTGAGGCCGCCCACCCCTCACAGGATCAGCAAGATTGGGATCTGCGCCTCGCCGCCGCGCGCGGCGAGATCACGCCGATTTCGTGGCTGGGATGGTCGCGGATCGTGTGGCGGTCGCTCGGCCTGATCGGCCTGCTGCTGATCTTCGTGCCGCTGCATTACCTGTACCGCGCCTTTGCCTATGGCTCGCCCTTCCCGATGCTGTTCCTGCGCTATGCCGCGCGGGTATGCGGCGCGCGGGTGACAGTGATGGGCACACATCTGAAGCGCGACGTGTTCTATGTCGCCAATCATATCTCGTGGGTGGACATCCTCGCGCTGGCAGGGGCGAGCGGCACGGCTTTTGTCGCCAAGGCTGAACTGGCCGAGGCGCCCGTGGTAGGCTGGCTCGCCAGCCTCAACCGCACCGTCTTTGTGAAACGCGAGCACCGCATGGGTGTGGCGGAACAAATCAACGCCTTGAAGGACGCGCTGGTCGACAATTGGTCGGTGACGGTCTTCCCCGAAGGCACCACCACCGACGGGCAATCGCTGCTGCCGTTCAAGACCTCGATGCTATCGGTGCTGGAACCGCCGCCGCCGGGTGTGCTGGTGCAGCCGGTGATCCTCGATTACGGCCCGGTCGCCGAGTGGATCGGCTGGATCGGCGAGGAAGGCGGGCTCAACAACGCCAAGCGGGTGCTGTCGCGCAAGGGCAGCTTCCCGCTGCGGGTGCATTTCCTCGAACCTTTCAGCCCCGAAGATTTCCGGGGGCGCAAGGCCATCAGTCAGGAATCGCGCCGCCGGATCGAAGAGGCTTTGATCGCCATCCTCGGCCGCCCCTTGCGCCCCTTTGCGCACACGGTTGCCCCGGTGCGGTACGAGCCGCGCCCGGAACCCGAGCCCGCCGACTAAAGCCCCGCGCGCACCAGCCAATCGTGGAAGATCCGCACCGGGCGGCTTTCCAGCGCAACCGGCTTGCACACGAACCAATAGGAATAGGGGCTCTCCACCGGCTTGCCGGGGAGGTTGGTGAGGCGGTTGTCGTTGGCGCGGCGAAGGTGATCATCGTGCATGATCGCGATGCCAAGGCCCTGCGCGGCCGCTTCCAGCATCAGCGCGCCCGAATCGTAGTGATCGATCGCAGCCGGGTCCATCTGTTCGAGCCCGTTGGCCTTCTTCCACGCGACGAAGCTTTCCGGCAGTTCGTTGTGGATGAGAAAGGTCTGCTTGGCCATCGCTTCGGGTGTGATGTCAGGGCCGATGGCGCGCGCGGTCTCTTTGGAACAGATGGCGTGGACGAGGTTGTGGTCGAGCCGGACTGCGTGCAACCCGCTCGCCGGGCCGCGCGACAGGATAATCGCGGCGTCAAGCGTGTCGCCCACCCGGTCCTCAAGGTGCGGGGCGGTGTCGATGTCAATGTGCAGCAGCGGGTGGCGCTTCCTCAGCTCGCCGAGGCGCGGGAACAGGCGCTGGCTGCCGAACATCGGCAGCACGCCGAGCCTGAGGCGCAGCAGAGCGATATTGTCAGACTGGCTCTCCACCGCACGCGCCAGCGCTTCCATGTGCGGGTTCACCGCCTCGTAGAAGGCTTGGCCTTCATCGGTCAGCTGCATCGACTGGCGCGCGCGGGTGAAAAGCTTCTTGCCGACGAATTCTTCGAGGTTGCTGATCCGCCGCGACAGCGCCGAGGGGCTCAGGCCGATCTCCTCCGCCGCCGCCCGGGCTGATCCCAGCCGAACCGTGCGCATGAACGCTTCAAGCGCGCGCAGGGGGGGCAAACGGCGTGCAGGCATCTGATCTCTCCTTTGTGACCGGAGATACGCCTCAATCGCCGTTTGGATGCAAAAAATCGAAGAAAAAATCTGTGGGACGGCGAACGCTTGCGCCTATTGCAAGTCGCTCTCATCTGCGGGAGGGTGCAGGCGCAGCCGCGTGACGTGGGTTTCGTCGCCCGCCGTCACTTCAATGCGCCAGCCGCTCGGATGTTCCAGCACCGTGCCGACCGGTGGCACCGCCTCAGCCAGCACGAAGGCAAGGCCGCCCAGCGTATCGACCGCTTCCTCAACCTCGGCGAGGCGCGGGTCGATTTGCTCGGCAATATCATCGAGTTCGGCGCGGGCGTCGCAGTCCCACATCCCGTCCCCCAGCGGCACGATCAGCGCTTGCGGCGCATCATCATGCTCGTCCTCGATATCGCCGACGATCTCCTCGACCAGATCCTCAATCGTGATGAGCCCGTCAGTGCCCGAGAATTCATCGAGCACGATCGCCAGGTGCACCCGCTGGGTGCGCATATCCGCGAGCACATCCAGTGCCCCGCGCGCCTGCGGCACATAGAGCGGCTGGCGCATCAGCGTCGTCCAGTCCTCGGGTGGCGGGGTGCCATTGGCGAGGAAGGGGAAGACGTCCTTGATGTGGATCATCCCGATCACATCATCGAGCGTCTCGCGGTACACCGGCATGCGCGAATGACCATGCTCTGAGAAGGCCGCGACCATCTCTGCCCAACTGATCGAGGCCTCGACCGCGATGATTTCCCCACGCGGCACCGCGACGTCATCGGCATCATGTTCGGAGAAGTGGAGCAGGTTGCGCAGCATCTGCCGCTCGACCCGCGACAGGTCCCCGCGCGTGCCGCTGGCGGCATCGGCGTCAGAGCCGCCGTCATCGCCCTCATGCTCGTCGATTGCTTCTTCGAGTTGTTCGCGCAAAGACCGCGCGCCTTCCAGCCCGAGCATCTTACGAAGCGCAGACATCAGTCCGCTGCTACTGTCCGCTTCTCCCGACGGGGGGGCAGACGAATGGGAATCGGCCATGGCCTTGCGTGTGGCTCCTAAAAGGTTTCAAGCGCCATATGGGTCAGCGATGCCCAGTTTGGCAAGTATGCGGGTTTCCAGCGCCTCCATCGCCTCGGCTTGCGCGTCGGACATGACATGGTCGTGACCGGCGAGATGCAAGAGGCCGTGGACGATCAGGTGGGCGGCGTGGGCTTCGAGCGTGACGCCCTTCTCCGCCGCCTCCCGCGCGCAGGTTGCGTAGGCGAGCGCGATATCGCCGAGCATGACCGGCGGGCCATTGGGGGCGAGGCTGGCGAGTTCCTCGCGCTCGAGCATCGGGAAGCTGAGGACATTGGTCGGCTTGTCCCGCTCGCGCCATTCGCGGTTGAGGGTGTGAACCTCCGCGTCCGAGGTGAACAACAGGCTAGCGACGAGTCGCGGGTTAGCGAGCAACGGCTCGCCCTCACCCGCCGCCGCGCTAGTGCGCTCCGCCAGCGCGTCCCACGCGCCCTCGGGCCAGTCCTCGATGTCGATATCCAGCTGCATCGCGGCGGCCCTTAGCGCGGAATGCGCAGGCTAGGAACGCCCGGTTGCGATAATGAGGCGAGATGTCTGCTTTCGGGGAGAGGCGAGACTGGCGGGCATGACCGGGAATGGGTGGAATGTTGCCAGTTCAATAGAACGCCAGCTGGTTCGAAACGGCGAGCAACTGGCGTGTCGGACTCCACACGCGGACGTCCTGCGTGAAGCGGCCGCGCGCTACTCGCGGCGCATCTGTCTCTATCAGCAGGAACCCGCTCCCCAACGTTTCAAGTTCTGCCCGTGTGCACATCAGGTGCAGTCCGTAAGTCACCGTCGAACTGAAGCGCGGTGCGGGATCAAGAAAGAACGTGCGAGGCATTGGCGTATCCGAGAGGGCGAGGATCGCCTTTTCGTCCCACGGCCTCCCGCTTGCATCGCGCACCCAAGCGACCGAGCGCGGACGCTCTTGCGCGCTGAAGGGCTTGCCCACAGCGAGCCGCTGCTCATAGTTGGCAAGCCAGCGCGGCCCCGGTGTGGTCGGGAGCAGGTTGCATTCTTCAGGGGCGTCAACCTCTGGGCAAGCGGCAGTGTAGTCTAATTCACCGTCCCGCACATTGGAGAAGACGAAATCGACCGTGAAAAGTGGAGCTTGACGGTCGCCTTGAGCAAAACCTTCAACGCGCAGAAAGTCCGTCCGGCGCCCTTCGCGCAAGAGCCTGACACCTAAGGTCAGGCCGTGTTCGGGCAAGGGCTTCAGGAAATGGGCGGTCGCGCTGGCGAGCAGAGAGCGTCCCGGCCGCGCATTATGTGCCGCCTCAAGTGCAAGCGCCAGCGCCCATCCACCAAAGGCCGAACGGAAGTTCCAGTAGGCCGCGCCGTCTGGGGAGAAAAACATGCCATCATCGAGCACAGTCAGATCGGTCGCTTGGTCGAGCGGATATTGTGCCATTTGCCATACTCCTCCAGCCGGCTAACTAGCCCATATAATGAACGCTATCGTTCATTTTTAAGCGTAGCGCAAGATGGCTAGAGATGCAGGGAACTGCTGCTCCCGGCATCTAAGTTCGTTGATAGCAACGCCAATGTCAGCAACGGGGTCGGTTCCTGAAAGACAGCTTTCGGCGGCTCGCCAGCGATTGCCGACATTTCCTACAACCCGCCCAGCCGCTACGATCCGCGGCGGCTCTTTCCCATCGCTATCAGGGTGGTCACAAGACTGCCGGGGGTCAAACAAGCCTCCCATCCCCTGTCGGTCCGCATCGCGATGGACAAACGCAGTCATTGAATTTTATAGACAAAGATCGTTCTTACAAAGCGGACACGGTGTCCGCTTTGTTCGCTTCCTGGCCCCACCAGAAGTGGCGCACCCTAACCCTCCTCGCCGTCCTTGCCCTCATAGGCCTCGACAATCCGCCCCACGATCGGGTGGCGGACCACGTCGGCGGCGGTGAAGCGGATGGTGCCGAAGCCTTCGATGCCTTCGAGCCGCTCGACCGCGTCATTGAGCCCGCTCATGCGCGGGCCGCCGGGGATGTCGACCTGGCGGGGGTCACCGCAGATCACCATCCGGCTGTTCTGGCCGAAGCGGGTGAGGAACATCTTCATCTGTTCCTTGGTGGTGTTCTGCGCTTCGTCGAGGATGATGAAGCTGTCCGCCAGCGTGCGCCCGCGCATGAAGGCGATGGGCGCGATCTCGATCTCGCCATTGGCAAGCCGCCGCTCGACCTGTTCGGGCGGCATGCAGTCGTTCAGAGCGTCATACAAAGGCCGCAGATAGGGATCGACCTTCTCCTTCATGTCGCCGGGGAGAAAGCCGAGCTTCTCCCCCGCTTCGACCGCCGGGCGCGAGAGGATCAGGCGCTGGACGCTCCCAGTGATCAGCTGGCTGACCGCCTGCGCGACGGCGATATAGGTCTTGCCCGTACCCGCCGGGCCGAGGGCGAAGATAATGTCCTCCTTCGCCAGCGCGCGCATATATTCGATCTGGGTCGCCGAGCGCGGCACGATGGTTTTCTTGCGCGTGCGGATCATGATCGGGGCCGCGCCCTCGTCGCCCGCAATGATCCCTTCGAGCGTCGGTTCGGCAGACATCGCGATCAGCGCCTCGATCGCCCCGCTATCGAGCGCCTCGCCGCGCGCGAGCCGGTCGTACATGGTTTTCAATGTTTCGCGGGCGCGGGCGACGTCATCCTCCGGCCCCTCGATGACGATCTGATGCCCGCGCGCATGGATGAACACGCCGAGCCGGTTTTCCACCTGCACCAGATTGGCATCGAACTGGCCGAACAAAGCGCCGAGAAGCGCCTGATTCTCGAAGGTCAGATCAACGCGGGCGCGGCGCGGGGCGGGAATGCCGCGCGGATCGGGCGAGAGCGCCGGGTGTGCGGCACGGGAGGGTCGTCGGCCCATAGGTTCCTTTGGCTGAGGCCGAGGGACAATCCCTTAGCCCACGAGTCGTGAGCGTAAGCTGCGCGCGCGCCATGGCAAGCCGCGTGCGAAGAGATGGCGGTGGAAAGTCACGGATGCTTCACATCATCCGGTCTTTTGTGGTAATCGAGTATCACTAAGTCACTGAAAGGTCATCACCAATGCGCTTGCGTGCCGGGCTTCTGATGCTGATCGCATTCGCAACTGTGGCGACTGCGGGGACCGCGCAAGATGCTCCCGAGGCGGCTGCACCGGCCAAAGACCGCAATATCATCGTGCGCCCGCCCCCAACCGAGGCGGAACGGCACAAGCAACTCAGAGATTTCACCCGCGAGGTGGTGCGCCCGCCCAAGATGCGCCAACCGATCGCCAAATTCGCCTTCCCGGTATGCGTCAAGGTGCTCGGCCTAGCGCCCGAGGATGGCGAAGCGATTGCCGAAAGGGTCCGTGAGAACGCCGAGGCGCTGGGCGTGGGAGCCGACCGCTCGCCCGAATGTGTGCCGACAGTCCGTGTCGCTTTCATGGCCCCGGCAGCAGGCCCGGCGACGGGTTGGCTGACCTCGGAATCGCCGCAGCTCGCCCACCTCGCCAGCTACCAGCGCGAGCGGGTGCTGGCAGAGAGCGGCCCGGTGCGGGCGTGGAACAAGGTGGTGGTACGCAATGCGGAAGGTCAGCCCTTTCACTATGCCGATCCGAAAGCGGTATTGGATAGGGGCGTGGCCCTACCGCCGTTGTTCGAGCCCTTCAGTGCCACCGATCCCATCGTCACCACCGAGATCACCGGCGCCGCCGTGCTGATCGCGCGCGAGGCGGCGCACGGCTTCACGTTCGGCCAGCTGGCGGATTATGCCACCATGCGCGCGCTGCTCGACATCGGCGCGCCCGAAGGCGAGGTGGCTGCGCCGACAATCCTGACGCTGTTTACCGCCCCCGATCCCCCCGACGGGCTGACCGTCTTCGACAAGGCGCTGGTGCGCGAGCTCTACGATGCCTCGCGGAACGTCAAGCCTCGCCGCGTGTACAACGACATAGCCCGCGCGGCGGTGGCCGCCGAGCGGTCAGACGAGGGCCGTAACTAGGCCCTTGAGCGAATTCGGCCCCGCTTCGGCCAATTCCACCTCGACCAGATCGCCGATCGCGTATTCGCCTTCGAAGTGGACCGATTGCAGCCATGGCGACTTGCCGAGCCATTGGCCGGGGTGGCGACCGGTGCGCTCGACCAGCACCTGACAGCGCTTGCCCACGCTCGCCTGATTGAAGGCGAATTGGTGCTGGCCGATGCGCTGCTGGAGGCGCTGGAGGCGGTCGTCCATCACCTCCGGCGCAATCTGGCCTTCCATCGTTGCCGCAGGGGTGCCGGGGCGCGGGGAGTACTTGAAGCTGAAGCACGCAGCGTAGCGGACCTCGTCGACGATCCGCAGGGTGTCCTCGAACTCCGCCTCGGTCTCTCCGGGGAAGCCGACGATGAAATCGCCTGAGAGCGCGATATCGGGGCGGACTGCTCGGAAGCGTTCAATTAGACGCAAGTAGCTTTCCGCCGTGTGCTGACGGTTCATCGCCTTGAGGATCCGGTCGTTGCCAGCCTGCACCGGCAGATGAAGGTAGGGCATCAGCTTCGCCACCTCGCCATGTGCGGCGATCAGCGCCTCGTCCATGTCGTTGGGGTGGCTGGTTGTATAGCGGATGCGCTCCAGTCCATCGATCATTGCCAGCGCATGGATGAGCGCCGCGAGGCCCGCAGGGCGGCCCTTCTCATCCTCGCCGCGCCAGGCGTTGACGTTCTGACCAAGCAGCGTGATCTCCATCGCGCCCGCTTCGACCAGTTTCTGCGCTTCCGCCACCAGATGGCTGAAAGGCCGCGAGATTTCTGCGCCGCGGGTATAGGGAACCACACAATAGGTGCAGAATTTGTCGCAGCCTTCCTGCACGGTGAGGAAGGCACTCGGCCCGCGCTTGCGCCGCGCCGGGAGCGCGTCGAACTTGGTGATGGCGGGCATTTCGGTATCGGTTGCGCGCTCGCCCTGCGCGGCCCTATCGAGCATTTCCGGCAGGCGATGATAGGCCTGCGGGCCGACCACGATGCTGACCGCCGGGGCGCGCGCCATGATCTCCTCACCCTCGGCCTGCGCGACACAGCCCGCGACCGCGATCAGCGGCTTCTTCCCCGCCTCCTCACCCGCCTTCACCAACCGACCGATGTCGGAATAGACCTTTTCCGCCGCCTTTTCGCGGATGTGGCAGGTGTTGAGGATGACGAGGTCCGCCTCCTCGCCCTCAGGCGCGGGCACGATGCCGCGTTCGCTGAGCAGCTCGCCCATACGCTCACCGTCATAGACGTTCATCTGGCAGCCGAAGCTCTTGACCCGGTAGGTCTGGGGGGGCGTCGAGGGTTTCATGAGGAGGCCGCCCTTAGCGCCGATAGCGCGCGCGTTCAATCGCTCCGGCACCGCCCTGTTTCACGTGAAACAGCGCAATGACCACGCAACGAGTGCGCAACTAGGTGGTGACGAGTGGTAACCAGTGCAGTTCGGCGGACTTCCGGCACCCATCCACGTGGGGCCCGGCCTACCGCTTCAGCGTTTGCCCTTGCTTTCGGGCTCGCGCTGGCTGTTTTGGACGCAAGGCGTCTCCGGACGCGCGCCCGGCCCGGGATGCGGCTTGTCCTCCGGCCCGCATTCCACGAAGGGCTTGCCGATGCCGTTGGCCTTGACCACGGCATAGGCATCCGCGCTGCCATAGGCCGCGATCCAGGTGAGGCAATCGGCGAGCGGGCGCACCTTGTGCTTGGTGATCGCGCCCTTGCGGGGCTCGCAATTGATGGTGAAGACGTTGGCCGCCGGAGGCTCGCTGCTGCGCGCGAACAGCCGCAGGAGCTCGCCGCGTTCGTTAAAGACGGTTCGCCGCAGGGCATTGGTCCGCACCTCGTCGCGGTAAAAGGGCGAGGTGTTGAACATGTAGGCGCGCACTTCGGGATGGGCGTTCGACACCTCAGTCGCCAGCGCTCCGCCGAGCGAATGTCCGACGACGATCCAAGGCAGATCGGACCCGAGGCGCTCCCGCTCGGCATTGAAATAGCGCAGCGCGAGTTCGATCTGGTCGTTGCGCAGCGTGCCGTAGAACAGATCGGCGAGGCCCTTGGTATCGGTGCCGCGAAAAGCGAGAACGCGGGCCACGGGCTTACGCGCCGCATCCGCGCCCGAGCCCGGGGCATACTGGTTGAAGATCTCGTAGCTGAAGCCCTTGCCCGCATCCTCGGGCGCGATCGGCAGATGCTCGATCCGCTGGAGCACCCGGCCGGGCTTGGCAAATATGTCCGCGTCACCGGTGTAGGCGTTGGTCGAGGCGATCGCATAGGGCCACACCTCGACCGCCGCCTCGCGCACGAAGCCGCACCATCCGCCCGGCTCGAGCTGACAGGGCGAGCGCGACTGCACGATGTCGGGCAGCGTGGCGCAACCGGACAGCATGAGCGCTGCCAGCGCCGCTGCCCATCCCCGTGTCATGCGCGCGCGCTCATCTGTCGCCTCAGGCCACCGCCGCCTTCACAATCTTCCCCGGCTGACGCGGCGGTTCGCCCTTGGGGATGGCGTGGACGTGTTCCATGCCGCTCTCGACCTGGCCCCACACGGTGTACTGCTTGTCAAGGAAGCGCGCGTCGTCGAGGCAGATGAAGAACTGCGAATTGGCGCTGTTCGGGTTCTGCGCACGCGCCATCGAGCAGGTGCCTTCGACGTGCGGCGCGTCGTTGAATTCCGCCGCGAGGTCGGGCTTGTCGCTGCCGCCCATGCCGGTTCCGGTGGGATCGCCGCCCTGCGCCATGAAGCCTGCGATCACGCGGTGGAATACCACACCGTCATAGAAGCCTTCGCTGGCAAGTTCCGTGATGCGCGCGACGTGACCGGGGGCGAGATCGGGGCGCAGCTTGATCACGACGTCCTTGGGTTCGCCGTCGCCGGTGTCGAGGGTGAAAGTCAGCGTATCGGCCATTAGATTATCTCCTGCGTATCTTTGACGGCGCTTTTAGCAGCCAATCGCCGCCTGTCACCCTCCCGCGCTTGCTTTTCATAGGCCCCTCCGTAAACGCCTTGGCATGGCCGAAGACCGCATCCCTGAAGACGATCTGCTGATCGCCGATCACGGTGAGGCGGAGGTGCGCCCGGATGACCGGGTCGATGACGCGCGGCTCGACAGTGAGAACCGGCTGAAGGCCGACTTTGTCGGCGCGGTGCGCGATGCGCTGGAGACGCGCGACAAGGGCGCGGTCTATGACCTCGTCGAACCGCTCCATGCAGCCGACATTGCCGATCTGATCGAACTGCTGGGCCGGTCCGAGCGCGCGGCGCTGGCGGCGGCGATCACCGACCTGATGACCAGCGACGTGATCGCCGAACTCAACGATTACGTGCGCGAAGACCTGATGGAGGCCTTGCCCGCACAGGCGGTCGCCACCATTGCCGAACAGCTCGACACCGACGATGCGGTGCAGCTGATCGAGGACTTGGACGAAGCCGATCAGCGCGCGGTCATCGCAGAGCTGGAACCAGAGACCCGCGCCGCGGTGTCGAGCGCACTTGCCTATCCGGAGGAAACCGCCGGGCGCCTGATGAGCCGCCATTTTGTGGCGGTGCCCGAGCATATGAGCGTGGGCGACCTGATCGATTTCCTACGCGAGGAAGGCGATCTCGAGCACGATTTCTTTGAAGTCTTCGTGATTGATGAACGCCATCACCCGGTCGGCACCTGCGCGCTGAACTGGGTCCTCACCACGCCGCGCAACGTGCGCCTCACCGATCTTATGAAGCGCGACCAGACCCTGATCCCGGTGACGATGGATCAGGAAGAGGTTGCGCTGATGTTCCAGAAATACGCGCTGATCTCGGCCGCGGTGGTGGACGAAAGCGGACGGCTGGTCGGGCAGATGACGGTCGACGATATCGTCCACATCATCTCCGAAGAAGCGGGCGAGGATGCGCTGCTGCTGTCGGGCGCGGGCGATGGCGACATCAACGAGCCGATCGTTGATAGCTACAAGGCCCGTGTGCGCTGGCTGCTGGCCAACCTGCTCACCGCCTCGGTCGCCTCCAGCGTGATTGCGCAGTTCGAAGACGTGATCGCGACCATGGTGGCGCTCGCGGTGCTGATGCCGATTGTTGCCGGGATCGGTGGGAACGCTGGCACCCAGACGCTCGCCGTGACAGTGCGTGCCATCGCGACAAACCAGCTGACCGATGCCAACACCTGGCGTACGATCCGCCGCGAGATATCAATTGCGGCCCTGAACGGCGGGACGGTGGCGGTGGTGGTCGGAGTGATCGTCGCGCTGCTGTTTGCCAACCCGATGCTTGGGCTCGTGATTGGCCTTGCAATGCTGTGCAACATCGTCATCGCCGGGTTCGCGGGCGTGCTGGTGCCGCTGACCTTGCAAAAGCTGAAGGCGGACCCGGCGATCTCCTCTTCGATCTTTGTCACGATGACGACGGATTCAATGGGCTTTCTTGTCTTCCTCGGTTTGGCTGTGGTGAGCGGCCTGGTCGGCTGACAGGCAGCGGCCTTTCGTGATTGTGGAGGCCGAGTTGCAAATCGCTTGATCGGCCCGCTGATTGCCCCACATTGGCGCCATGCCGCTTCACCTGACCAAGATCGCGTTCGGCGCGAAGAGTTTTGAGCACCTTGCCGGATGGTATGAGGGTCGCACCGACATTCGCCTGACCACCCGCAATCGCCCGACCCGGCATGAGGAAGTGGTGGGCGGGTCGCTCTACTGGATCATCAATCACGCAATTGTGGCGCGCTCTCCGATCACGGGGTTCGTGAAGACCGAGGACGGACGCTGGGACATCTGCCTCGAGGCGCGCCTGATCCGCGTCCACACCCAGCCCAAACGCGCGCATCAAGGTTGGCGCTACCTGACCGAGGACAAGGCGCCAAAAGATGTGGCCGAAGGCGAAGACATCGGCGACGCGCTGCCGGGGCGGCTGGCAATGAAGCTGGAGCGGCTGGGGTTGGTTTAGGCCACGCCGTCACCCCAGCGAAAGCTGGGGCCTAGGGCGGCACTGAGCGCGCCAAGAGGCCCGAGGTCCCAGCTTTCGCTGGGATGACGATCTAGGCCCTTACCTTCTCCGCAACCCGCCTGAGCGCGTTCACATACACCTCGGGCGTCTGCGCGCCGGGGATCAGGAACTTGCCCTCCACGATCATCGCCGGGACGCCGGAGATGTTCATGTCCCACGCCTGTGCCTCTTCGGCGAGGACGCGGGCTTCGAGGTCGGGATCATCAAGCGCCGCCTTGGCCGCGATGCGGTGCAGGCCGACGCTGGCGGCGATGTCGAGCAGCACCTCGCGGTCCCCCAAGGGCCTGCGCTCATTGAAATGGGCGCGGAACAGCGCGAGCTTCAACGCGGTCTGCACTGCGGGTCCCGCCTGCTCCAAGGCAAACGTCAGCAGCTTGTGGCAATCGCGCGTGTTCCACATCATCGCGGGTGGGGCCTCGCCCTTCCCCTCGTAGGACAGCGAAACGCCCGCGCCTTCGGCAATCGCCTTCATCTGGCCGCGCAGCGCCGCGCCTTCCTCGGCAGAGCGGCGGTATTTGCGTTGAAGGTGTGCTTCCTGCTCCTCGCCCTCAACAGGCATGTGCGGGTTCAATTCGAACGGCCGCCAGCGGATCTGCGCCGCGATTTCGCCCTCCAGCTCGGCCAGCGCCTTGGTCAATTGGCCATAGCCGATCAGGCACCAGGGGCACATGACGTCGGAGTAGATGTCAATCGTGAGGGTATCCGTCATCGGTCGAGCCACCATGTGACAAGGTGATGCGCAATCGCGAAGGGGCGCGGGAAATAGAGGAGCTCGGTGCCGTGTTCGCCCGCCGCGCGCGCGGCCTGCAATTCGTCGCGGGTGAACCAGCGCGCGTCCTCAAGCTCGGTCTTGTCGATGGTGAGCGTCGGATCATCAGCCACCGATGTGCAGCCGATCATCAACTGGCTCGGGAACGGCCAGGGCTGGCTGGCGATGTAGCGCACATCGCGCACGCGCACGCCTGCCTCCTCGTGGATTTCGCGCGCGACGGCCTCTTCTATCGTCTCCCCCGGCTCAACAAAACCGGCGAGCGCCGAATACATCCGCGGCGGGAATCTCGGCTGGCGGCCTAGCAGCAGCTTGTCCTCATGCTCGACCAGCATGATCGTGACGGGATCCGTGCGCGGGAAGTGGTCCGCGCCGCAGCCGTCGCAATGCCGCTGCCAGCCGCCCTTCACCAGCTTGGTCGGCGAACCGCAGCGCGCGCAGAAGCGATGCCGCGCGTGCCAATCCACCAAGGAGCGCGCTCCGCCATAAATCGCCAGATCAGGCGGCGAGAGGAGTTGCATCAGCTGCCACGCGGCGGGCTGAGCATAGGCCGGCCCCTCAGCGCCCGCAGGCGGGACGGGGGCGAAATGCGCCTTGCCGTCCAGCAACCCGAGAAACACCAGCTCCGCATCCGACGGGACATCGGCGAGGCTGCCCCACACCAGCCCGCCCTGATCATCCACCCCCGGGAGCAGCCCATCAAGCAGCAACACCCGAGCGCGCCAATTCATCAGCCCCGCCAGCGCGTCATCATCGACGCGGATGTGATCCGCCCGGTCGAGCGGCGATCCGGCAAAGGCCATCAGCGGCGCGGCGGCGGGCAAGTGCATTAGGCGGCTTTCTTCTTCGTGCGCATCGCCGCCAGATCGGCCTCCATCGCGGCGAGGAATTCGTCGCGGATCGGATAGGCTTCGGACGGCATGTACTGGGTGAACAGGGTCGAGCGAAGATTGAGCCCGAAATCGACCGCCGCCAGCGTGCCAGCCGCCCCGCCCCAGCCAAAGGTCATGCCCTTCGAGCGTCCCCCTGCGCCGTGGCCTTCGCCTTCGAGCCAGGTGCCCTTGGTATCGACCGTCGCCGGGATGAGATCGGACACGCCAACGCGCACCGCCTCCTCGCTCATCACGAACTTGCCATCGATCCGGCCATAGCCCAGCAGCATCCGCAAGAAGCGGTCGTAATCCTTCGGGCTCGACACGAGGCCGCCCCCACCTGCAGGGACTTCGGGCGGATCTGTGAAGATCGAATTGGCGCCCGGATCGATCGGGAAGGCATTGCCGCCCACGATCCCATAATTGTCGGTCAACCTCCCGACCTCGCTTTGCGGCACCTGCATGAAGGTGCTGGTCATGCCGCAGGGCTCGAAGATGCGCTTCTTGAGGAACGCTTCGAACTCCATCCCGCTGGCGACTTCGATCACTCGGCCGAGCAGGTCGATGCTGCACGAATAGCTCCACTTGGTGGCGGGCTGATACATCAGCGGCAATTCGGCCAACCGATCCGCCCAGACCGCGAGCCCCGGGGCCGGGGTGACGGGCGGGAAGCCCGGGATCGGCATCCGGCTCACCCGGCCGCCAACGATCCCCTGTTCGTTATAGGCCTTGAGCAGCGGCCCCTTGCTTATGATCTGATAGCCAAGGCCCGACGTGTGGGTGAGCAGCTGACGGATCGTGATCGGACGGATCGCCGGGACGGTCTCTTCGAGCGGACCTTCGGGGTTGACCAGCACCTGCATGTCGCGAAACGCGGGCAGGATTTCGTAGAGCGGCTGATCGAGGCCGAGCTTGCCTTCATCGATCAGGATCATCGTCGCCATGCCGGTGATCGGCTTCGACATCGAATAGATGCGGAACAGCGAATTCTCGTCCACCGGGGTCGGCTTGGCGAGCGAGAGCGTACCGCCGCCCACGGTATGGGCGTGATCTTCCTGCCCCCAGCCAAAGGTCAGGAACAGATTGGCGAGCTTGCGCTGCGACACATAGCGATTGGCGAGCGCCGCGACATTGGGCCAGCTTTCCGCAACATCATGGGCCGCCCATGCGGCGCGCCCAAAGGGCAGAGTGGTCAGCGCCGCTCCCCCTGCCAGCATGGCGCTGCCCCGGATCAGGGCGCGGCGGGAGAGCGTGGCGGAATCGAATGCATGGGTGGTCATAGGGGGAGAATCTCCGGATGGGTTCTGCGGCCCTGTCTGCGGCAGGCGAAGGCGGGGGTCAATCGCTGTGAACGGGTTTAAAGCAGAGGTTTGCGGCTTGCACAGGAGGGGTGTCTTATCTATATAAGACACATGCTCAACATCCTCGCTTACCTCATCGGTATTGTTAGTCTCATCATCGTCATTCCGGCGCAGCTTCCGCTGCTGGGTGCGGCCAACTGGATTGCGCTGCCGGTGATCGTGATTGGGATCGTGCTGGGCGCGCTCTCGTCCAAGCATGGCGGGCGCAATTTCTGCCTTGTGATCGGGCTGATCGCGGTGGTGCGGCTCATGCTGGGTGGCGGGCTGATTTAACCTGACGCTGACATTGCCAGCCGCGCAGCCTTGAGGAACAGGGTTGCTAGGCCCGCCTCCTCTATCGCGGAGACCGGCCACCACTGGCCCTCGCCTGCAGGCGCCGCATCGGCGGCGACCCCCACCACCTCCAAGGTCAGTTGCGCATGGGTGAAACAATGTCGCACCGCTCCCAGTGTCCGCGCTTCGCCCGGTAAGGGCGCCACGCCCGAGCCATCCTTGCGCGCGGTCCAGCCATCATCGGGCAGCGCCCGCATCCCGCCGAGCATACCGCTGTCCGGCCGAGTGACGAGCCACACCTCCGCCCCACCGGAGCGGGTGATCCAGAAAGCGGTGCCACGCCGCTCGGGCACGGCCTTTTTCGCAGGCTTGACCGGCAGCGCCTCAGGCTCGCCCGTCTTGCGACCCACGCAGGCCTCGGCCAGCGGGCAGATCAGGCAGCGCGGGGCCTTGGTGGTGCAGATCTGGCTGCCGAGATCCATCATCGCCTGCGCAAAGTCGCCCGCACGGGTCGCAGGCGTGATGCTGTCAGAGGCGGCGCGGATTGCCTTCTTCGCGCCCGGAAGGGGTTCTGTAATCGCAAACAATCGCGCCACCACTCGCTCAACATTGGCATCGACCACCACTGCGCGCTCGCCAAACGCAATCGCAGCGATGGCGGCGGCGGTGTAGTCGCCCAATCCGGGGAGATTTCGCAATTCCGCCTCGGTGGCCGGGAAGCCCCCGCTTGCCGCAACCGCGCGGGCGCATTTCACCAGATTGCGGGCGCGCGAATAGTACCCAAGCCCGGCCCAAGCCGCCATGACGTCATCGTCGCGTGCAGCGGCGAGCGCCTCGACCGTGGGCCAGATGCTGAGGAACTTCGCGAAATAGGGTTTTACCGCCGCTACGGTCGTCTGCTGGAGCATCACTTCGGACAGCCACACCCGATAGGGCCACGCGGGATCATCGGGCAAAGCCGCACCAGGCGGATTGCGCCAAGGGAGGTCACGGGCATGGACATCGTACCATGCGAGCAAGTTATCGGAGATGCTGGCAGTCACGCGCCGCCTATGGCATGGCGGCGACGATGAAAGATAGAGCTAAGCCGGATACCAAAGGCAAGATCAAGCCCTACACCCGCCCGCGCGGGCAGGGTTCGCGCGCGATCGGCGATCTCATGCCCGAAATCGGCCGCACCGCCTTTCGCCGCTTCGGCTTTGTGCAAAGCTCAGTCGTCACCCGTTGGCCCGAGATCGTCGGCCCTGCCCATGCCCGCGTGTGCAGCCCTGAGGCAATCCGCTTCCCCCCCGGCGAGAAGGCCGAAGGCATCCTGCAACTTGTGGTCGTCCCCGCCCACGCTCCGCTGATCCATCAGGTGATCCCGGAGATCATCGAGCGCGTGAACCGCTTCTTCGGCTACAAGGCGGTGGCCCGGGTCAAGCTCCGGCAAGGCCCCGTCGCCGCGCCCACCGATGGTAGGACCGCCAAGCCTCCGCCCTCGCTCAAACCCATCCCACTGGAACTCGGCGACAGCTTGCGCGATATCGGTGATCCCGAATTGCGTACCGTGCTCGAATCATTGGCGCGCAGTCTCAGCAACTCCGAAAACCCCGACCCACAGGATATCGACCGGTCATGATCAAGCCTCTCTTCATTGGTGCCGCAGCGAGCGCGCTGGCCTTGCTCGCCGGGCCGGTGGCCAGTCAGCAAACCCTCGCCAATCCGGACAGCAAGTTTGTGCCCAAGGACAATCCGGGCGACTGGCAGACCACCATCAAGCGGACCGAACGCGGCCATTTGATCGGCAATCCCGAGGCCAAGACCCAGCTGGTCGAGTTCATTAGCTACACCTGCCCGCATTGCGCCGATTTCGCAGTGCAGGGCGAACCGGCGATCGAGCTGGCGCTGCTGATGCCGGGAAAGATCGGGGTAGAAGTGCGTCCGGTGATCCGAAACGCGCTCGATCTCACTGTATCGCTGCTGGTCCAGTGCGGCGATCCGGCGGGCTTCAAGGATCGCCACCGCGCCTTTATGCTGTCGCAGAACGAGTGGCTCGGCAAGGCGGCCAATGCCCCGCAGAGCCAGCAGGCGATCTGGGGACGCGGCGACAAGGCTTCGCGGATGAATGCAGCAAATGCGCTGGGGCTCTCGGCCATGCTGGCCAAACAAGGTCAATCGCTGGCGATGCTGGATGCCTGCGTGATGGACGATGTCGCCGCCCGCCAGCTGCTCGACAACAGCCGCGCTGATTATGCCGAGTTCGGGGTGCCCGGCACACCCAGCTTTGCAATGGATGGCAAGCTGCTCAATGAGGTGCATAGCTGGCCCGCGCTCTACCCGGTGCTCTCAGCCCGTTTCGCCGGTGACACCCCCGGCTGATCCAACTGTTCACAGCCGCTCGCCCCGGCCTTGCTGGACCGGACCGCGTGCGGCTATCCTCTCCGCCCAATCCAAGGACTCTCGACTGATGACCCTTTCCCGCTTGCGTTCGCTCCCCCTGCTCGCCTTCGCCTCGCTGGCGCTCGCTGGTTGCAGCGAGACGGAAAGTGCCGATGGCGGCCCCGCCTCGGGCGAACCCATCCCCGCGATTGCCGCACCTGCGGGCACTGCATGGGCCGATACGGTCACCATCACGCCGGAGGGTGGCTATAAGATCGGCAATCCCGATGCGCCGCTCAAGCTGGTGGAATACGCCTCGCACACCTGCGGCGCCTGCGCGAATTTTTCCGCCACAGGCAAGCCGGTGATCAAGGACAAGTACGTCCCCACCGGGGTGGTCAGCTTCGAGCTACGCAATCTGGTGCGCGACCCGATCGACCTGTCTATTGCCGCTTTGGTGCGCTGCGGGGCGAAGGAGAATATGCAGCCACTGTCCGATCAGGCCTGGGCCTCGCTCAACGACATTTTCGCGGCGGTGAACGCCAATCAGAGCCTCTACGAGGCGGCGGCCAACCAGCCGGTCGAACAGCGCTTCATCACCATTGCCCAGGCAGCCGGGCTGATCGATTTCTTCGCCGCGCGCGGCCTTTCGACGGATCAGTCGCGTGCTTGCCTCAGCGATGTGAAGGCGATCGAGACGATTCGCGACAACTCGAATGCGCAGGCGGAAGAGTTCAAGATCACCGGTACCCCGACTTTCTTCCTCAACGGCAAGAAGATCGAAGTGACGGCGTGGCAGCAGCTCGAACCGATGCTCCAGCGCGCCGGGGCGCGTTGAGGCAGCCGGGGGCGGAATAGCCACCTGATGCAGTTCCACCGGCTCAAGCTCAGCGGGTTCAAGAGCTTCGTCGAGCCGGCGGAACTGCGCATCGAGCCGGGCCTCACCGGTGTCGTCGGCCCCAATGGCTGCGGCAAATCCAACCTGCTCGAAGCGATCCGCTGGGTAATGGGGGAAACCTCCGCCAAGTCGCTGCGGTCAGGGGGCATGGAGGATGTGATCTTCGCGGGCACCTCGACCCGCCCCCCACGTGATTTTGCCGAGGTGGTGCTCCACGCGAGCGATAGTGGCGGCGAGGAACTGGTGGTCACCCGCCGGATCGAGCGCGGGGCGGGCAGCGCTTACCGCGTGAATGGCCGCGATGTGCGTGCCAAGGACGTCGCGCTGACCTTTGCCGATGCCGCAACCGGCGCGCACTCCCCCGCTTTGGTAAGTCAAGGCCGGATCGCGGCCGTAATCGCCGCCAAGCCCGCTGAACGCCGCGCGATGCTCGAAGAAGCCGCCGGGATCTCCGGCCTGCACGTCCGCCGCAAGGATGCCGAAGGCAAGCTGCGCGCCGCCGAGGCGAACCTCGCGCGGCTCGAGGACCTGATGGCGGGGCTCGACGCGCAGATCGCTTCTCTGAAGCGACAGGCCAAGCAGGCCGAGCGCTACACTGAATTGTCGAACAAGATTCAGGCCGCCGAAGCCCGCCTGCTGTTCGCCCGCTGGCGCGAAGCCGCCGCCGCCGCGAAGGCCGCCCGCGCGGCGGCAGGAGCGGCGGAAGAGCAGGTTGCCGCCGCTCAGGCCGCCGTCGCCGAAGCCCAAAACGAGCAGGCCGCCGCTGCCGAGGCGCTTGCCGAAGCGCGCGAAGAGCTTGCCGACCGCCGCGATGATGCGAGCGCCCACGGTCACCGGATGGCGGCGCTGGCGGAGAAGCTCGAAGCGGCGGAAACCCGCCTCGCCGACCTCGCGCGTCAACAGCGGCGGCTCGAGGAAGACCGGGCCGATGCCGACCGGCTGACCAGTGCGGCGGTAGAGGCGTTGGCGCGGCTCACGACCGAACTGGAGACCAGCCGCGCGGGCGTGGCGAGCGCCGAGGCCGCCCGCCCCGCCCTCGCCGAAAGAGCCGA
>OFDC01000561.1_pt1 | contig 26641 bp, 24 predicted proteins | sample 1520941 | NCBI WGS metagenome assembly OFDC01 (sample SAMEA94258168, study PRJEB24077) | hot springs metagenome | biome: Aquatic biome; feature: Water | place: India | collected 2012-12-06 | depth 5 m | reverse complement strand
CGCCGTATCGCAAGGCATTGCAATCAAACCGGATAATTATGAATCAGACTCTAAGCCCTTCCCTTGGGGGAAGGGTTGGGATGGGGGTTCGACGCTCGATAGGGCGGAGCCCCCACCCCCGAACCCTCCCCGAGGGGAGGGGGGATTAGCCGCTAACCCCCCGCCGCGATCCGCGCGGCTTCCGCGCTGGCGAGCGCGTCGACCCGCTCGTTCTCGGGGTGGCCATCGTGGCCCTTGACCCAGTGCCATGTCACCTCGTGCGGGCGCGCGGCTTCGATCAGGTCGTGCCATAGATCGGCATTCTTGACCGGCTTCTTGCTGGCATTGACCCAGCCATTGCGCTTCCAGCCGTGGATCCACTTCTGCATCCCGTCGAGCACGTATTTGCTGTCGGAATAAAGATCGACCTTGCACGGCTCGATCAGGGCATTGAGGCCCCGGATCGCGGCGGTCATTTCCATGCGGTTGTTGGTGGTATCAGGCTCGCCGCCGGATAACTCCTTCTCATGCTTGCCCATGCGCAGCAGCACGCCCCAGCCGCCGGGGCCGGGATTGCCCTTGCATGCGCCGTCGGTGAAGATTTCGACCTGTTTCATGGGTGAAAGCCTTGGCCGCGCGCGGCTCAGCCTGCAAGGACGGCGGGGCCCGCGTCATCATAAAACCGCCAGCGCCGCACGAATTGCATCGGGTCCTTGCGGGTGACGAGCGCGTCATTGGGCGTGTCGAGCCAGTCCTCGGCCCGGCTGGCGACGAAGCGCAGGCTCGCGCCCTTGGCGACCTCGGGAAACAGCGCACGCTCGGCTGGTTCAAGCTTGCGGATGCTTTCGTATCCGCCGATCAGCGCCTGGCTCAGGTCCCGCGAAAAGCGGTTATCTTTGTCAAAACACCAGGCGGCATGAGTCACCGCGAGGTCGAGCACCATCGGCCCGGTGCAGGCGAAGTAGAAATCGATGAGGCCGGTGACCCTATCGCCCAGCATCAACACGTTGTCGGGGAACAGATCGGTGTGGGTCTGCGATTGCGGCAGCGCGGCCAGATCAAGCGCCGCGGCGGCGTGGGCGGGGGCGAGCATCGCGGGCAGATCGGGATGGATCGTCGCCAGCCGCTCCGCACCGCAAGCATCAAGGATCGCGGCGCTCGCGGCAAAATCCATCGCATTGGCACGGCTGAGGGGGAAGTCGCGCGCCGCCTCGTGCAGCCGCGCCAGCACCTCGCCGACGCTGCGGGCCTGCGCCGCGGTCGGCCGGGTGGGGGAGACGCCGGGCAGGAACTCGATCAGCGCGGCGGCCTTGCCCTGTTCCATACGGTAGGACGCGCCCGCGCGGTCATGGATCGTGCGCGGCACCGGGCAGGCTTTCGCGGCGAGATGATCGAGCAGGCCGAGGAAATAGGGCAGGTCGGCATAGTCGATCCGGCGCTCGTAAAGCGTGAGAATGAAGCGCGTGCCTGAAGCGCCGCTCCCGCCCCTGCTCCCGGTGGTCTCGATCAGCCAGTTGGAATTGGACACGCCCTCGGCAATGCCCTTGGCCGAGACCAGCGCGCCGACATCATATTCGCCGATCAGCCGGGCGAGATCCTCTGCGCCCAGATGGGTGTAAACCGCCATGCCCCCGCGCCCGCGTCCGCGCCTATTCGGTGAGCTGGCGCGGCAGCTTGAACACCATCTTTTCTTCCGCGGCGGTGATCGTCTTTTCGACGATCGGGCGATATTGGCCGAGCGCCGCAACCACTTCGCGCACCAGAATTTCCGGCGCCGAGGCTCCGGCGGTCAGCCCCAAGGTGTTAACCCCATCGAGCCACGCAAAGTCGATTTCCGCCGCTCGCTGGATCAGCTTGGCCGGGGTGCCGAGCCGTTCCGACACCTCGACCAGCCGCAGCGAATTGGACGAGTTTGGCGCGCCAATCACCAGCACCAGATCGCAATCATGCGCCAGTTCCTTGACTGCCGCCTGACGGTTCGAAGTGGCATAACAAATGTCCTCCGCCTTCGGGCCGGAGATATTGGGATAGCGCCATTCGAGCGCCTCGATCACCTCGCGCGTATCATCCACCGACAGCGTGGTCTGCGTAAGGTAGGCCAGCTCCTCGCCGGAATCGAAGGGCAGCTTTTCAACATCCTCGATCGTTTCGACCAGCGTCATCTGGCCCGGCTCGACCTGGCCCATGGTGCCGATCACTTCGGGATGGCCTTCGTGGCCGATGAAGATGATGTGGCGGCCCTTTTCGATCTGACGCTCGGCCTGGCGATGAATCTTGCTCACCAGCGGGCAGGTGGCATCGACATAGAGCAGCTTGCGGCGCTTGGCCTCAGCCGGGATCGCCTTGGGAACACCGTGGGCGCTGAACACCACCGGCGCGTCATTCGGCACCTCGTCCAGCTCCTTGACGAAAACCGCGCCCTTGGCCTTCAGCCCTTCGACAACGTATTTGTTGTGGACGATCTCGTGCCGGACATAGACCGGCGAGCCATAGCGTTCGAGCGCCTTCTCAACGATTTCGATCGCCCGGTCGACCCCGGCGCAAAACCCGCGCGGGGCGGCGATCAGGAGGTTGAGGGGCGGTCGGTCAGCAGTGGTGACATAACCAGTCGAAGCGGGAAAGGGCGCGTTCATGTCGCTCCCTCTAGCGCTTTCCGGCGCGTCTCGCTAGGGCGTGCTTGCGCCCGTTGCACCTTTGCCGGGCGGCCGTAGATTTCGGAAGTCAAGGACCGCTGTTGATGATGCTTCGTGCACGCGCAATTTCCGCTCTGGCCATGGTGGCGGCGCTGTCGGCCTGCAGCAACAAGGGCGAGCTGGTGGTCGATCAGGGCGTTGGCATTGTCAGCGTGCTGTCGCTGTGCCCGGCGGTGGGGATTCCGGACTACACCGGCGACATCACCACCTTCCGCAGCGGCCCCGATCGCAGCAGCGCCAGCATGGACGTGAGCGCGGCGATTACCAAGCTGCGCGCCACCTGCAACGAAACCGGCGAGCAGGTCTACAGCGAGGCCTCGTTTGAAGTCCACGCCCGCCGCACCGACACCAGCGGCGCGCGCAGCGTGACCTTGCCCTATTACGTCACCGTGTTGCGCGGCGGCAGCGCGGTGGTGAGCAAGCGGGTCGGGCAGGTGACGCTCAATTTTGCCGATGGTCAGGACCGGGCCGTTGCCACCGCCAAGGCTGGCGGGTTTATCAACCGCGCCGATGCCGCCTTGCCCGAAGACATCCGCGAGAAGATCACCCGACGACGCCGCGCCGGCGACCTCGAGGCAGCGCTTGACCCGCTGGCCGACCCGGAAGTGAAGGCCGCGATTGCCCGCACCCGGTTCGAGCTGCTGGTCGGCTTTCAGCTGACCGAGGAACAGCTGGCGTATAACGCGACGCGTTGATGATTGCGGGGGCGCCTCCGCGCCCCCGTCCTCGGCGCGTTTCTGTCGCTTCGCGCCAGAGCGCCTGCGGGCGCGCGGTCGCGCTTGCGACGCCTGAGGCGTCGTTTGGCACGCTTTACGACACCATCGTCTCCCCGGGCTTGACCCGGGGCCTCGCTTCCTTTCTTTCACGCGCGATTATCCGCGCATCGCCACGAGAACCCGATGACCATGCCCAAGACCCTTTATGCCGCCTATGCGGCGCTGATTGAGACCGTGCTGACCGATCTGGTTGCCGATGGCGTGCTGCCGGCGGGCACCAGCTTTGCCAATGTCACGCTGGAGCCGCCGCGCGATGCATCGCATGGTGATCTTGCCACCAATGCGGCGATGGTGCTGGCCAAGGGGGCGGGGATGAACCCGCGCGCGCTGGCCGAGGCGATCACCGCCATGCTGGCCGCGCATCCCGCCATCACCAGCGCCGAGATTGCCGGACCGGGTTTCATCAACCTGCGCCTCACCCCCGCCGCGTGGCTCGATGAGCTCAAGGCGATCACGCAGCTTGGCGGCGATTACGGCCGCTCGCAGATGGGCGGCGGCACCACCGTCAATGTCGAATATGTCTCGGCCAATCCCACAGGTCCCATGCACATGGGCCATTGCCGCGGCGCGGTGGTGGGCGATGCGCTGGCGAGCCTGCTCGAATGGGCAGGCCACAAGGTGACGCGCGAATACTACGTCAATGATGCGGGCGCGCAGGTCGATGTCCTCGCCCGCTCGGTGCATATGCGGTATTGCGAGGCGCTCGGGGAAGAGATCACCATCCCCGAAGGCATCTACCCCGGCGAATATCTGAAGCCCGTGGGCGAGGCGCTCGCGGCTGAATTCGGCGATGCCTATGCTGCTGCGCCTGAGGCTGACTGGCTGGTCCTCTTCCGCACCCGCGCGGTCGCGGCAATGATGGACATGATCCGCGCCGATCTTGCGACGCTCGGGATCGCGCATGACCTGTTCTCATCCGAAGCCGAGCTTCAGGCCTCGGGCAAGGTCGATGCCGCCGAACAATGGCTGCGCGAACACGATCTCGTCTATGACGGCGTGCTCGAAGCCCCCAAGGGCAAGGCCCCGCCCGAAGACTGGGAGCCGGTCTCGCTCCCGCTGTTCCGCTCGACCCGGTTCGGCGATGATCAGGATCGCCCGATCAAGAAATCGAACGGCGCCTGGACCTATTTCGGCGCGGACTTGGCCTACCACTTCCAGAAGGCGCAAGCGGCTGACGCGCTGGTGGACATCTGGGGCGCGGATCACGCAGGCACGGTCAAGCGGATCAAGGCCGCTGTCGCTGCGCTGACCAGTGCGGACGGTGCGGCGCCCAAGCCCTTCGAGGTCAAGCTCGTCCAGATGGTGCAGCTGATGAAGGGCGGCCAGCCCTTCAAGATGTCGAAGCGCGCGGGCAACTTCGTGACCCTCGCGGACGTGGTCGACATGGTCGGCAAGGACGTGGTGCGCTTCACCATGCTGACCCGCAAGCCCGATGCGCAGATGGATTTCGACTTCGACAAGGTGGTCGAAGCCTCGAAGGACAATCCGGTGTTCTATGTGCAATATGCCCACGCCCGGATCCGTTCGACCTTGCGGAAGGCCGCTGAGGCCGGGTTTGCGCCCGATCCAGCAGCGCTTGACCAGCTGGGTGAGGAGGAAATCGCGCTCATCCGCCGCGCCGCGCAGTTCCCGCGTGAGGTCGAGGCGGCGGCCCGTGCGCGCGAGCCGCACCGGATCGCGTTCTATCTCTACGATCTCGCCGCCGATCTCCACGCCTTCTGGAACCTCGGCAATGATCGCCCCGAAAAGCGGTTCATCGTGGAACAGGACGCAGGCCTGACCGCGGCAAGGCTTTTCCTTGCCGCCGGGATCGGGCAAGTGATCCGCAATGGGCTGGGCGTGCTAGGCGTCGCGGCTGTCGAGAGCATGTGATACTTGCTGGGGAAAGGGTCGGGGCTTCGCCATGATCGATGCCGAATACGAGGAGCTGGGCAGGGACGACGACGAGCTTGATCTCGCCGATACCGACAGCCTGCCATGGCTTGAATCCGACGAGGCGGATGATGACGCGGGCGGGCTGGATACCGGGCAAATCCTGGCGTTCCTCGCAGGGCTGGTGCTGCTGCTGGGGGTGGTGGTCGGCGGCGTGTGGTACGTTTCCAACCGCGCCACCAGCAACGAAGTGGTCGCCGATGGCAGTGTCATCCCCGCGCCCGAAGGCCCGATCAAAGAGCGGCCCGAGGAGGCCGGGGGCAAGGAATTCGCCGGGACCGGCAGCGTCGCTCCGGTGGTAGGCGAAGGCGGATCGCGCCCGGCCGTGGTGGCGGAAAAGCCGCTCACCCCGCCCTTGCCTGAAATCGGGACCAAGCTGACTCCTGCTCCGACCCCGACTGCCGCCGCTAGCACGGCCGCTCCGGCTGCCGCTCCTGTGGCACAAGGCGTGGGCGTGCAGCTCGCCGCCTATGGCACCCGGGCGCGCGCCGAGGAAGGCTGGAGCCAGATCTCGCGCCGCACGCCGCTCTTGTCCGGGGTCAAGTACCGGGTGGTCGAAGGCAAGGTCGATATCGGCACGGTCTATCGCTTGCAGGCGGTCGCGCCGAACCGGGCGGAGGCCGAAAAGCTGTGCGCCGGGCTGAAGGCGGCAGGGGTCGATTGCCAGATCAAGTAGGCGGCCCGCCGGTGGCGGGGCGTTGCCCCGGTCATTGCGGCGTCATTGTGGGGTCATTGCAGGGTCATCGCGGGGGCGTCGCCGCGCTGTTACAGGGTGAACGCGGGTCTTTTCCCCGTTCTTGACACCCCCCGACCCTTGCGAGCGCCACGCCGCAATGCGAACGTGTCACCCTTATGATTCCGGCAATCTTCGGCCTATCCGGCCCGCACCTGACCGCCGACGAACGCGCCTTCTTCCGCGAGGTCGATCCGGCGGGGTACATCCTGTTTGGGCGCAATATCGTCGATCCCGAACAGCTTCGGGCGCTGACCGATGACCTGCGCGCGATCCATGGCCGAGACCGCCTGCTGGTCTCGATGGATCAAGAGGGCGGGCGCGTGGCGCGTCTCAGGCCACCGCTATGGGCGGGCTATCCGGCGGCGCAAGCCTTTGATGTGCTTTATAATATTGCTCCTGCCAGCGCGATCGAGGCAGCGCGGGCCAATGCCTTCGCGATGGGGCTGGAGCTGTCGGCGATGGGGATCACGGTCGATTACCACCCCCCGCTCGACCTGCGGGTGCCCGGCGCTCACGACGTGATCGGCGACCGCGCTTTCGGGGCGGACCCGGTGCAGGTGGCCGCTCTGGGCCGGGCGACGCTCGAGGGCCTTGCCGCAGGGGGCGTGGCGGGCTGTGTCAAGCATATGCCGGGCCATGGCCGCACCGACGTCGACACCCACAAGGCGCTCCCCACCGTGACGGCTTCGGCCGAGGAACTGGAGGCGGACCTTGCCCCGTTTCGCACGCTGAATCAGACGCTTATCGGTATGACCGGGCACCTCGTCTTCACCGCTTGGGATGCCGAGAACCCAGCGACCTTGTCCCCCACGGTGATCCGCGAGGTGATCCGGGGAAGCATCGGCTTTGATGGCCTGCTGCTGACCGACGATATCGACATGGAGGCATTGGGCGGCACCATCCCCGAACGGGCCGCGCGCGCCCATGCGGCAGGGTGCGATATCATTCTGAATTGCTGGGCGAAAATGGACGATATGCAGGGCATTTGCGCGGCTCTCCCCGCCATGTCCGATGCCACCACCGCGCGGCTTGACCGGGCGCTGGCAGGCACCCGCATCGCCCCCGCCATCGTCCCCGAAGCGGCTGAATTGCTGGCCAAGCGCGACGCCCTGCTGGCGCTCGCCGGAGCCGCCGCATGAGCGAGGCCGACACCCCCTTCATGTTTCCGGAAACCGCGAAGCCGGATACCGACGCGCTTTATCTTGAGCTGGACGGGTGGGAAGGACCGCTCGACCTGCTGCTCGATCTGGCGCGGCGGCAGAAGGTCGACCTCAGGCAAATCTCGATCCTAGCGCTGGTCGATCAGTACCTGACCTACATCGAGCGCGCCGGGGTGATGAAGTTGGAGCTCGCCGCCGATTACCTCGTGATGGCGGCGTGGCTTGCCTACCTCAAATCCGCGATGCTGCTGCCCAAGGAGGAGCAGGAAGACCCCTCGCCCGAAGAACTGGCGCTGCGGCTGCAACTGCGCCTGCAACGCCTCGGCGCGATGCGCGAGGCGGCGGCGCGGTTGATGGGCCGCGACCGGATCGGGCGCGATGTGTTCCTGCGCGGCGCGCCAGAGGGTCTGCGCACTGATCGCAAGACCGTGTGGCGCTCTGACCTCTTCAGCGTCATCCAGGCCTATGGCCAGGTGAAGGCGCGCACCGCGCCGCGCATCTACCACGTCGCCAACCGCCCGGTGATGACGCTCGACTCTGCGCTCGAACGCGTGTCGGCGATGCTCGGGGTCACGCTCGAATGGATGGAAATCCGCGATTTCCTGCCGCCACATGCCTCGCCCGAACTGCGGCGTTCGGCGCTGGCGTCGAGCTTTGTTGCTGCGCTCGAACTTGCCAAGCGCGGCCGGGCTGAGATCGCGCAGGATGAAGCCTTCGCCCCCTTGCGCATCCGCCGGTTGAAGGAAGGTCAGGCGGCGTGAGCGAACCCGCGACGCTCGAACGCGCGGTCGAGGCGACGCTGTTTGCCGCCGAAGAACCGATGAGCGTGGAGGCCCTCGCCGCGCACCTTGGCGGGATTGCGCCAGGTGATGTGCGCGAGGCGCTCGCCGCGCTGACCCAGCACTACCTGCAACGCGGCGTGCATCTGGTCGAGCGCGGCGGACGCTGGCATTTTGAAACCGCGCCCGATCTTGCCCACCTGCTGCGCCGCGAGAAGGAGCAGGTCCGCCGCCTCAGCCGCGCTGCGACCGAGGTGCTCGCGATCATCGCCTATCACGAACCGGTCAGCCGCGCCGAGATCGAATCGATCCGCGGCGTGCAGACCAGCGCGGGCACGCTCGATGTGCTGATGGAGGCCGGCTGGATCCGCCCCGCAGGCCGCCGCGAAGTCCCCGGCCGTCCGGTGATCTACGCAACCACCCCCGATTTCCTCGACCATTTCGGCCTCGCCAGCCGCCGCGATTTGCCGGGGATCGAGGAACTGCGCGCCGCCGGGCTGCTCGATCCGGTCGACGAGGCAATGGAAGCGGCGCTCGAAGGGATGGGGCGCTTCGAGCCCGACGAGGAAGACGACAGCAACGCAAATTTGCCTGACTGACTCGCAATTCACGCTGGCTTGTCCTAAATCGCAATCAAAGCACGACGGGGAAAGTGCCCCAAGCAAGCGGCGCACCTCCCCCTTCGCCGCGTTTCAGGAGTTGAGACAATGGGTTTTGGTTCGCTTTGGCACTGGATTATCGTGCTGCTGATTGTGCTGGTGCTGTTCGGGCGCGGGCGCATTTCGGAAATGATGGGCGATTTCGGCAAGGGCATTTCGAGCTTCAAGAAGGGCCTCAACGAGACCGAAGACTTGGCCGCCAAGGCGCGGATCGAACCGCCTGCCGCCTCGACGACCGCGACCGAAACCCCGGCACCGGCTGAAAAAACCGATACCACCGGCGCCTAAATCTCGCTTGAAGGAGGCGGCGTCGCCGCACCCGCTATGTTCGATATCGGCGCAGCAGAACTGCTGGTCATCCTCATTGTTGCGGTTGTGGTCATCGGGCCGAAAGACCTGCCGCTCGCCATGCGGGTGGCGGGGCGCTGGATCGGCAAGATGCGGCGCATGTCGGCCCATTTCCGCTCGGGCATCGACGCCATGGTGCGCGAGGCCGAGCTTGAGGACATGGAAAAGAAGTGGAAGGCGCAGAACGAGGAAATCATGCGCCGCTCTGCTGCTTTGACCGAAGCCGAGGGGGGCGCGCCGCTGATGACGGGGCCGCCACCGGTCGAGCCCCCTTTGCCCTCGCCGCCCATACCAGACGCGGCACCCCCCGAACGACCGGCCAAGGTCGTGCTGGGCGGCAATGCGGCCGATCTTGATCCGGCGATCAATCCTGACGAAATTCTTACTGCCAAGCCGCATACCGGAAGCGACGATGTTCAAGGTTGATGACCTCGACGAGACCCGCGCACCGCTGCTCGATCACCTGATCGAGCTGCGCACCCGCGTGATCCGCGCTCTGCTGGCGTTGGCGGTAGGGTTTGCCGTGTGTCTCTATTTCGCCGATGAAATCCTCGGCTTGCTCATTTTTCCGCTCAAGCAGGCTTTTCCCGAAGGCGAGGGGCAGTTGATCTTCACCAAGCTGCCTGAGGTGTTCTTCGTCGAATTGAAAGTCGCACTGTTCGCCGGCTTCATGGTGAGCTTCCCGGTGATCGCCAACCAGCTCTGGGCCTTTGTGGCGCCGGGGCTTTATGCCCGTGAGAAGAAGGCGTTTCTGCCGTTCCTGATCGCCACGCCGGTGCTGTTCACTGCAGGTGCCTCGCTCGCCTATTTCGTGGTGATGCCGACCGCGTTCAAATTCTTTCTCGGCTTTGGCGGGCAGGCAGGCGGATTGCAGGTTCAGGCCTTGCCGAGCGCGGGCGAGTATCTCAGCCTGGTAATGCAGTTCATCCTCGCCTTCGGGCTTACGTTCCTGCTGCCGGTCCTGCTGCTATTGCTCCACCGCGCAGGCATTGTGAGCCGCGCGCAAATGGTGGCGGCGCGGCGCTATGTGATCGTCGTGATCTTCATCATCGCCGCGATCGTGACCCCGCCCGATCCGGGCTCGCAGATTATCCTCGCGGTGCCACTGTGGCTGCTATTTGAGGCATCACTGGTGCTGATGCGCTTGCAGGAGGGCGCGGTTGAGGCAGACCGTCTTGCGCGTGAAGCGGAGCAGCAGGCCGCAGCGGCGGAGTAGAGGTTCCTTTTGACGGCCACCTTCGGTGGCGCAGACCACCCACCCCACCTCCCCACCCGGCCACCAATGATACCATCAGGCTATGGTGGCCGGGCGGGGAGGTGGGGCGGGAGGTCTGCGGTTCGCGCTAGCGAACCTCAATCATCAACGCACCTTCACGCCCCCGATCCACACCTGATTGATCTGCATGCCGCGAATGTCACCTGGCGCGGCGAGCAGCGGATCACGGTCGACGAGCACGAAATCAGCCCGTTCGCCGGGGATCAGGCGGCCAAAGCGCCCTTCCGCAAACCCGGCGAAGGCGGCATCTGAGGTGAACCCGGCGAGCGCTTGTTCGCGGCTGACGGTTTGCTGCGGGAACCAGCCGCCGAAAGGCTGGCCATCGGCATCCATCCGGCTGATCGCAGCAGCGATCCCGGCCCAGGGATCGGCTGGTTCAACCGGCGCGTCAGAACCGAAGGCGAGCCGGCCGCCCACGGTAAGCACACTGCGCCACGGATAGGCGCCCTCCAGTCGGTCCGGGCCCAGCCGGGCTTCGGCCATGGTCCGATCCGAAGTCTGGTGGAGCGGCTGCATCGACGCGATGACCCCGTGCTGGCCAAGGCGGGGGATGTCCACGGGATCGATGATCTGCGCATGCTCGATCCGCCAGCGGCGATCGCCCTTGTAGGTCTCTGACAGTTCCTCGATCGCGGTTAGGACATCGGCATTGGCGGCATCGCCAATCGCGTGGACTGCGCTCTGGAAGCCCGCCATCGCGGCGCGGCTCATCAGATTGCGCAGCTGCGCCGGGGTCAGCAGCGGCAGGCCCCGCGCGCCCGGATCATCGTGATAGGGCGCCTTGAGGCTCGCCCCGCGCGATCCCAGCGCGCCATCGAGATAGAGCTTGATCCCGCCCATCCGCAGCTTGTCGCTGTAGAGCCATTCGGACGGCTCGGCCCCGGCGGTCAGTTCGAGCGTGTCGAAATCACGGGCATAGGCCATGATTCGCACCTGCAGCCTCCCGGCATCGCCCGCGCGGCGGTAGGTGCCCCAGTCGGCGAGTGTGGTGCCCATGTCGGCCACAGCGGTTACGCCGCGCGCCAGCAGAGCCTCCTGCGCAGCGGCGAAGGCGAGATCGCGTTCCTGCGGGCGGGGCGGGGGGACGACCTTGCCGACCAGCTGCACCGCATTATCGACGAAGACACCAGAAGGCGCGCCCTTGGCATCGCGGATGATCTTGCCGCCCGCCGGATCAGCGGTCTTGGCGGTGATCCCGGCGGTGGTGATGGCGAGGGTGTTGCCCCAATTGGCGTGGTTGTCGGCGCGCTCCAGCCACACCGGGCGGTCCGAAACCACGGTGTCGAGCTCAGCGGCGGTGGGGAAGCGGCCGAGGCCCCACTTCTCCTGATTCCACCCGCGCCCGAGGATCCAAGGGCGGCCGGGATTGGCCTCGGCAAAGGCCTTGATCTTGGCGAGAGCGTCTTCGAGCGAGGTTGTGTCCGACAGGTCGAGCGTCAGCGCGGCAAAGCCGATGTCCATCACGTGGACATGGGCATCGATCATGCCGGGCAGCAGCACCTGCCCCTTGCCGTCGAGCCGGTAATCGACCTGCGGGCGCTCATCGCCGCGCTTCAGCACCGTCACCACCTTGCCTTCCTCGTCAAAGACGAGACCGGTAAAGCGCAGCACCTCGCCCTTTTCGTCGATCGTCACGCCGTCGACATTGTCGACCAACGTGTCGGCAAGCGCAGGGGCGGCAAAGGCAAGGCACGAGCTGGCAGCAAGGATAAGGGAAGCGGTGCGGAGCATGATATTCCTTGGCAGGGGGAGGGGGTTGCCTGGGGTGACTATCGCCTTGCCGGGCGCTTGCCAACGCTTCGATGCATAGCAATTCGTGCAAGGCCAATTGCCCTTGCCTCGCCAAGGCTCTAATCGCTCCCGCATCATGTCCACGCAGCCAGCCTCATTGCACCCCAAAGGTGCCGCCGCTTTCCCGGCCGACCTGACCCTCGATGACGTCCGCGCCGCAGCCGCGCGGATCAAGGGCGCGGTTGTGGCGACGCCGATGATGCACTCGATCACCCTGTCGGAGATCACCGGCGCGGACATCTGGCTGAAGTTTGAAAACCTGCAATTCACCGCCGCTTACAAGGAACGCGGGGCCTTGAACGCGCTGCTGCTGCTCAATGATGAACAGCGCGCGCGCGGCGTCATCGCGGCCTCGGCGGGCAATCATTCGCAGGGCCTGAGTTACCACGGCACCCGGCTCGGGGTGCCGGTCACCATCGTCATGCCGCGCACCACGCCGACCGTGAAGGTGATGCAGACCGAAAGCGTCGGCGGCAAGGTGGTGCTCGAAGGCGAGACCTTCGATGAAGCCTATGCCCATGCCCGCAAGCTGGAAGCAGAGCTGGGCCTGACCTTCGTCCACCCGTTTGACGATCCCCATGTCGCCGCTGGTGCGGGCACGGTCGCGCTGGAAATGCTCGAAGTGAAGCCCGATCTTGATTGCATCGTTACGCCGATTGGCGGGGGTGGGCTGATTTCGGGCATGGCGACCGTCGCCAAGGCGCTCAATCCCGCGATCGAGGTGGTGGGCGTGCAGGCGACATTGTTCCCGAGCATGTTCGACCGGATCAAGGGCGCGAACCTGCCGTGCGGCGGGGATACGCTGGCTGAGGGCATCGCGGTCAAGGTGCCGGGTGATTTCACCGCCAAGGTCATTGCTGAGCGGGTGGATGATATCCTGCTGGTGGATGAACCCGCGCTCGAAAAGGCGGTGGCGCTGCTGCTCCAGATCGAAAAGACTGTGGTCGAGGGCGCGGGTGCAGCCGGATTGGCAGCGGTGCTGGGCAATCCCAAGCGGTTCAAGGGCAAGAGCATTGGTCTGGCGCTGTGCGGCGGCAATATCGACACCCGGCTGCTCGCCAACGTGCTGCTGCGCGATCTCGCGCGCCAAGGACGGTTGGCACGGCTGCGGATCACTCTGCAGGATCGCCCCGGCGCGCTGTTCAAGGTGATGCGTCTGTTTGACGAGCACAACGTCAATATCATCGAAATCTATCACCAGCGCATCTTCACCACCCTGCCCGCCAAGGGCCTGATCACCGACATCGAATGCGAAGCGCGCGATGCCGATCAGGTCGAACGGCTGGTCGAAGGCCTGCGGGCCAAGGGCTATACGGTGCAGATGGTCGAACTGGGCTGAAATCGGCGCGATTTGCGCATTTCAGCCGCGGGCAATCGTCCCGGTTTGCGCCATTGCTGAGGCATTTGCTGCGGCAGGCTGTGCATTGCCGCGCATAATTCGCATTTATTCATGGTTAAAGGACTTTTACCGGGGCGATGGTGCAGGCATAAGATTTTCTTAACGTATCGCACCCGCGATTCATGCGCACAAAGGACAGGCCCCACCCGTGACGGCACCGATCCGCTTTCCCCGGTTCTTCGTAACCAGCCCGGCCCCATGCCCCTATCTGCCGGGCCGCAGCGAGCGCAAGGTGTTCACCGAGCTCAAGGGACCGCACGCGGACCAGCTCAACGAAGCGCTCGGGCGGATCGGGTTCCGGCGCAGCCAGACGGTCGCCTATCGCCCCTCGTGTCTTGACTGTCAGGCCTGCGTTTCGGTGCGGGTGGTCGCGGGGCAGTTCCAGCCCTCGGGCACGCAAAAGCGCGATCTGAAGCGCAACAGCGATCTGATCGTGACCGAATGCCGCCCCTGGGCGACGGATGAGCAATTTGAGCTGCTGGCGAAATATCTCGGCACCCGGCATCCCGATGGCGGCATGTCGGCGATGGATGAGCTCGATTATGCCGACATGATCGAACACACCCCAGTGTCGACCGTGGTGACCGAATATCGAGAACCCGGCCCGGGTGGGCGTCCCGGGCGGCTGATCGGGGCCTGCCTGACCGACCGGCAGAGCGATGGCCTATCGATGATCTATTCCTTTTACGATCCCGATCACGAAGGCCGGGCGGGGCTGGGCAATTTCATCATCCTCGATCACATTCGCCGCGCCGCAGCTGAGGGCCTGCCCTATGTCTATCTCGGCTATTGGGTCGAAGGCAGCCCGCGGATGCAATACAAGGTGCGGTATCGCCCGCTCGAACGCCTGACCCGTGAAGGCTGGCAGAAGATGGACCTCAATGAACAGCACCGGCTGATTGCCGCGGCCACTGCGCCGCGCCAGCTGCAGGACGTGTCGCTGTCCGGTGCCCGAGGCAAGGATGGCCAGCCCGTCAAGTTCCCGGGAAGCTGAGACGTCGCGGTTCCCATCATTGGGGCCAGCTTTTGTCACGCGATTGGGGCAGGTGCTGCTGGTGCTGGCCGCAGCGCCCGTTGCGGCGCAGGACGCCGAGGGTGGGCAGGATGCAGCGTTGCTCGCGGCGGAGGCTGATGCTGACGCTGAGGCATCGCAGCCGGCATCAAGGCCTGAACCGCAACCTGAACCGGCCCCGATTCCCCGCTCCCTCGAGGATTTGATCCCGCCTGAAGCCGTGGCCAATCCCGACGGCTGGGCGGCGGCCGGGGTGGCAAATCCTGACCCGGTCCTGCGCGAGCCCGATCCCGATCAGAGCGTTCCCGATGACGGCTTGACCGACTTTCTCCCCCCGCCGAACCCGGCCATGGAAGCGGCACTGGATGCCGCCTTCGCCGAATTCGCGCTTGATGTGCCCACGCCCCTGCCGGTTGATCCAGCGCTCGAAACGCAGGCCAGTCTGACGGTGCCGGTGGTCGAGGATTTCTCGCAGCTGGAGGAAGTCCGGATCGATAACACGCTGGTTCTGGCCCTGCCAGCGATGGCCTCGGCGTTTCCGGAGCGTGAAGAATTCATCAACCGGTTCAAAGATTTGTCACGCCTCGCTGCGCTCGATGGTGAGGCTGATCCGGCCCCCCAGATCGCCGCGCGCGCACGGGCCGACGAGGCACTGCTGGGCGATATCCTGCGCACCTATGGCTATTATGACGCCATGGTGCTGCGTCAGCTTTCGGGCGGCCGCCGTTCCCGCGAAAACGGCGCTGACGAGAGCGATGACGTTGCCACTGACCCCAGCGTCCGGTTCGATATCCTGCCCGGCACCCGCTACCGCTTTGGCGCGGTTGAGCTGGGCGGTCTGCCCGGTCTGGCCGAACCCGATGCCAGCCGCCTGATCGCCGCCTTCGGGATCAAGCCGGGCGATCCGCTTTATTCCGACCGGATCATTGACCGCGAGATCGAATTGCAGGTGGCGCTGGGGGAGAGCGGCTATCCTTTCGCGGATCTGGGTGAACCCGACCTTCTGATCGATCACGCCCGGCGCGAAGGCGATCTGACCCTGCCGGTCGAGCCCGGCGGCAAGTATGCCTTCGGGACCGTGCTCAGCAGCGATCCCGCATTCCTTTCGAGCCGCCATCTCCAGCGCATCGCCCGTTTTGACGCGGGCGACATCTTCCAGCAGAGCCTTGAGACCGACCTGCGCCGCGCGATCATCGCCACCGGGCTGGTCTCCAGCGTCACCATCACCCCGCGTGAGACCCGCGCGCCTGAAGGCGGTGCGCCGGGTGAGGTCGCGCTCGACGTTGCCTTCGAACGCGCCCCGCTGCGCACCATCGCGGGCGCGATCGGTTACGGCACGGAGGACGGGTTCAAGGTCGAAGGCCGGTGGGAGCATCGCAACCTGTTCCCACCCGAAGGCGCGCTGCGGCTGCGCGGCATCATTGGCACGCGCGAGGCACTCGCCAGCATCGGCGTGCGGCGCAACAATTTCCGTGGGCGCGATCAGGTGCTCAATGTCGATCTCTACGCCAGCGACATCACCACCGAGGCCGTTGATGCACGTGGCTTCGGCCTGCGCGGAACCTTCGAGAAGGTCTCGAACATTCTGTTCCAGAAACCGCTGAGCTGGCAAATGGGGGGCGAGCTGCTCTACTCCGATGAGCGCAACCGGCTGGCGCGCAATTCCACGATTGCCCTGCCGCGTCAGACCTATCTGATCGGCGGATTGTTCGGCAGTGTTACGCTTGATGGCAGTGACGATCTGCTCGACCCTTCGAGCGGCTACCGCACCACATTCTTCCTCGCGCCAGAGGCGTCGCGCTCGGAAGGGGAGGAAAGTTTCTACCTGCGCGCACAGGCCGATGCGAGTTACTACCGCCAGGTTCATTCGACCGTGATCGCGGCGCGCCTGCGCCTCGCGAGCATTCAGGGTGCCGATCGGGCGGAAATCGCGCCCTCGCGGCGGCTCTATTCGGGCGGCGGTGGTTCGGTGCGCGGCTATGGCTTTCAGGGCGTTGGCCCGCGCAATGACCGCGGTGAGGCGGTGGGGGGCGCATCCTTGGTCGAATTCTCGCTCGAAGCGCGGATCGAGACCGGGCTTCTCGGCGGCGCGATCGAGGTGGTGCCGTTTGTCGATGCCGGAACCGTCGGGCTCGGTTCGACCCCCGACTTCCGGTTTGTCCAGGTGGGCGCCGGGGTCGGCATCCGTTACAAGACCAGCTTCGGCCCGATCCGGATTGATGTCGCAGCACCGATCAATCCCACGCAATTTGACAGCCCGGTGGTGGTCTATGTCGGTCTGGGGCAAGCCTTCTGATGGCGGGCGCGGAGGATAATCCGGCGTCGCCTCAGGCGTCGCGCAGCCGCCGCTGGGGCAAGCGGATTGGCTGGGCGCTGGCGCTGCTGCTCGCACCGTTTGTGGTGATCGCCGCGTTTCTGGCGACCCCGATCGGCAAGCGTTATATCGCCGATCAAATCGCTGCTGTGGCCCCGGCCTCGGGTCTGCGTTTCGAAGTCGGTCGGATTGAAGGCGACCTTTACGGCAAGGCCGTGCTGCGCCGCGTGGTGGTGAGCGATCCCAAGGGCGCGTTCCTGACCATTCCGGTGGTGGAGCTCGATTGGCGGCCGCTCAACTGGCTGTGGAGCGGGCTTGATATTCGCAATGTGACCGCGCGGCGCGGACGGCTCACCCGGCTGCCCGAATTGCTCCCCGGCGATCCCGATGCGCCGCTGCTGCCGGATTTCGATATTCGGGTGGACAAGCTGGTGGTTGAGGACCTGACCATCGCCAAGGGCCTCGCCACGCCGCGCGATGAACGCGCCAATCTCACGGCCAAGGTCGATATCCGCGAAGGCCGGGCGCTGATTGACGCGAATGCGCGGCTTGGGGCCGAGGACCGGATCACCTTGCTGCTCGATGCCGAGCCGGACGGCGATCGGTTCGATCTGGCGGGGGATTACCGCGCGCCTGCGGGCGGCGTGCTGGCGGGCCTTGCAGGGTTCACGTCGGGTTATGAGGGGCGCATCGCGGGGGATGGGACTTGGCAGCGCTGGCGCGGCATTGCTGTGGCGCGGCAGACCGGGCGGGCGGGCTCGGACAAGGCGCCAAGCGCGGCTGTGGCCGCGTTCCAGATCGCCAATGATGCCGGGCGCTATGGGGTGCTCGGGCAAGTGCGCCCGCTGATGGGGCGGACCACGATTGCGGGCCGGGCGCTGGGCGAAACCGTGTCGCTGGCGGCTGGCTTTACGCTCGACGAGAGCATCATCGAGGGGCGGGCAGCGGTTGTTACCAAGACCCTCGATGGGCGTGTGGGCGGGGTGGTGGACCTCGCAGACAAGCAGGTGGATGGCGCGCGGGCGATGCTCACCTTGCGCGATCCCGATCTGTTCGGCGAGGCGCTCCGGCTGGAGGGCGCAAAGCTGGCGGCAAATCTTAGCGGCGATTTTGATGATCTGGGCATCAGGCACCGGATCGACGTCGTCTCGCTGACGGCGAGCGGGGTCAGCGCCAGCTCGCTGGTGCAGGAAGGCAGCGCGCGGTGGAGCGGCAAGGTGCTGTCGGTGCCGCTTGCGGTGTCGGCCGAGCGGGTCACGACCGGCAATGCCTTCGCCGATCCGCGGCTCACCAAAGGGCGGCTGACGGGCCTGCTGACCTATGACGTTGCGGGCCAACGGTTGAAGGCCGACGCGGCGCAGGTCACCTTCCCCGGGCTTGAAGCGGCACTGACCCTGCGCGGCGATATCGCCGCTGGTGCCTATGCACTCGCCGGGCCTGTCACCGCGCGCAGCCTCAAGGTCGATGGCGCGGGGGACGTCACGGCCAATGCCAAGATCCTCGCCAAATTCGGCCCCAAGGTGCCCTGGAGCCTGCGCGCCAATCTGGCCGGTGTGCTGAGCCGGATCGGCAATGCCACCATCGTCGATCTGGCGGGGGAGCAAATCCGCTTCAATGGCGCGCTCGGCATGGGGGCGGGCGAGCCGATTGTGCTGCGCGAGGTCGTGCTGGCCTCGGCCCGGCTCGATGCGCGGCTCGACAGCAAGGTCGTGCCCGGCAGTGCAGGGCTGCGCACGACGCTTGCGGGAAGCGGACGGCAGGCGCGCTATGGCCCGTTCAGCTTCGATGCGGAGATCGCTGCCGATGGCCCGCGCGGTGTGTTGGTGCTCGCTGATCCATACCCACCGGCGGGGCTCAAGGACGTGCGGATCGCGCTGGCCCCCGGCGGCGAAGGGTTTGGTCTGGACGTCGCCGGGCAATCCTTGCTCGGCCCGTTTGACGGCAGGCTCGCGCTGTTCCTTCCCGAAAACGCGCCGACCCGGATCGCGATTGAGCGGCTTAGGTTTGAACAGACCGATGTCCGCGGAGAGGTGGTGCTGGGCAATGAAGGCCCCTCGGGCGATCTGCGGCTGGCGGGCGGCGGGGTCAATGGCACGGTTGCCTTCCGCCCGGATGGCGGCGAAGCGACCGCGTTCTCGGCCGATCTCGTCGCTCGTAACACGTCCTTCGGCGGCGAAACCCCGATCACCATCGCCCGCGCCGATATCACCGCTCGGGGTCGCTTTGCCGATGGCCGGACTGCGCTTGATGCCGATATCAGCGCATCGGGTTTCGAATATGGCGCGCTCAGCCTTGCCACACTTACCGCCAAGGCCGCGATTGACGATGGGCGGGGGAAGGTGACCGGCACGATTGCGGGGCGGCGGGCCGATCGCTTTGCGCTCAACTTTGATGCCAATGTCGCGCCGAACCAGATCGCGGCGGCGGTGCGCGGCGAGCTGGCGGGCGAGGCGATCACGATGCCGCGCCGGGCGGTGCTGACCGCTGAGGACGGCGGCGGCTGGCGGCTTGCGCCGACGCAGATCGGCTTCGCGCGGGGCTATGCCATCATCGAGGGCGCGATGGGCGAAGGCGAGACGACGCTTGAGGCCAAGCTGGCGCGGATGCCGCTGCGGCTGCTCGATCTGGCGGGGCTCGATCTCGGGCTCGGCGGGCGGTTGTCGGGGATTATCGATTACCGCCAGCAGGGCCGCGCGCCGCCGACGGCCAAGGGTCGGCTGAGCATTGATCGCTTCAGCAGGGCAGGGCTGGTGCTCTCGTCAAAGCCCGTCAATGTGCTCGGCGTGATTGACCTCTCGGCAGACCGGCTGACGGCCGCCGCGCGGCTGCTTGAAGGCGAGGCGCGGCTGGGGGATATCGCCGTCAGGATTACCGATCTGGAGGAGGGCGGGACGCTCTCCCAACGCTTGATGCAAGGGCGGCTCAATGCGCGGCTGGCCTTCGACGGGGCGGCCGAGACGCTCTGGCGGCTGGCAGCGGTCGAGGCGTTCGATCTCTCCGGCCCCGTCACCATCGCCGCCCGCGCGACCGGCACGCTGGCTGAGCCGCGCATTATCGGGACGGTGGCCAGCGACAATCTCTCGCTGTCGAGCGGGCTGAGCGGCACGCGGATCGACGCGATCAGGGCGCGGGGCCGGTTTGCCGGATCGCGGTTGGAATTGACCCGCTTTGCCGGGGCCACGCGTGAGGGCGGCACGATCAGTGGCAGCGGAACCGTCGATTTGGCGCGGATGAGCGCGACGCGCGGGCCGCAGCTTGATCTGCGCGCCTCGGTCAAGGATGCGAGACTGGTGGATACCGCCGGGCTGTCCGCGACGGTGACCGGGCCGTTGCGGATCGTTTCGAGCGGGCTGGGGGGCACGATTGCCGGGCGGGTCGCCGTCAACCGCGCGCGCTGGGCGCTTGGGGTGGCGGCCGAAGATGTCGCGCTACCGCGGATCGCGACCCGCGAGATCAATGGCGAGGATGGCCGCGCGCGCACGCAGGTGTCGCGGCGCGAAACGGCGTGGCGCTATCTGGTCAATGCCACGGCCCCAAATCGCGTGCAGGTCGATGGCTTGGGGCTCAAGAGCGAATGGGGGATCGACATTGCCTTGCGCGGCACAGTTGATGCCCCGCGCATCGGTGGCACCGCGCAGATGGTGAGCGGCGATTACACCTTTGCCGGGACCCGGTTCGAGCTGACCCGCGGGCGGATCCAGTTTGATGAAACCGGGCCGATTGACCCCCGGCTCGATATCCTCGCCGAAACCTCCCGCAACGGCACCAATGTCGATATCGCGATAACCGGCAACGCGCAGTCGCCCGCGATTGCCTTTACCAGCGACCCTGCGCTGCCCGGGGAGGAAATCCTTGCCCGGCTGCTGTTCGGCGGTTCGGTGACGTCGCTATCGGCCACCGATGCCTTGCAGTTGGCCGCTGCGATTGCCTCGCTGCAGGGGGGCGGGGCGGGGCTTGATCCGATTGGCGATTTGCGCCGCTCGATCGGGCTTGATCAGCTGCGGATTGTCAGCGCTGACCCGGTGATTGGGCGCGGCACCGGCGTGGCGCTGGGCAAGAACATCACCCGCAAGGTCTATGTCGAGCTGGTGACCGATGGGCAGGGCTATAGCGCCACCCAGGTTGAATATCGCATCACCAGCTGGCTGGCGCTGCTGGCGACTGTCTCAACCATCGGCCGCGACAGTGTGCTGGTGCAGGTCTCGCGCGACTATTGAGGCGCCAGCGGCTCAGGCGGTCCCGCTTAGGTAAAGTTCGGCTTCAGCGGCGCGGCGACGGGTGAGGCCTTTGAGCACGCGACCTCCGGCCCGGTTCCAGCGCGCGAACTCCTTTGCTGCGCTCTGATGGTCCCCCGCGCAATGCTTTTGCGTTAGGGTGGCACGGGCGATGGCGCCGGTGTTGTAGTGGAAGCTGACAAGCGCATCGAACTGCGCCTGCGTGGTCGGGGCGTCACCAAGCGCGCGGGCGACATCAGCGGCGTAGCGCTCCAGATCCTGCTCTAGCCGCGCATCGCATTGCTCCTGGGTCCAGACCGTGCCCTCTGCAATCCGCCCGCCGTGGATGTGATCACGCCCGGTAGCCCCCCAGCCGATGGTCCATGGCTCGCCCCCGGTGCCGGGATCGGGATAGGCATGGATCAAGCCATCAGCACGAAGCTGCGCGCAGCCTTCGAAGCGTTTGATCAGCGCAATGCCTTGCGCGCTGATCGCCGCTGGGGGCGGGGAAGTGACTGGGCTTCCGGGCTGGTACGACATGGCGATAACCTCGTGACGATGCGACAACAAGGTGCTGGAAATAGGCATCAAGGGCACTAGTAGGAAAATGGATTTTCCGCTTCCGAGAGGGGCCTGACAAGAGTTCTTGACTGACAAGAGTTCTTGACTGTAAAGAGCTCTTGTCAGGCAGGCGAGAACCCAGTTTGTTCGTACAGGGTCTCCAGTCTGCACTTTATCAACTTGGCAGTCAGGTCAGGCGTGGAAAACCGGGTGAAACACTACCGCGAAGCACAAGGCTGGAGCCAGGGCGAATTGGCCCGGCGACTTGGCGTGTCGCGGCAGACGATCAACGCGGTCGAGACCGACAAATATGACCCTTCCTTGCCGCTGGCGCTGCGCATGGCGCGGTTGTTTGCGGTAACGGTGCCGGAGCTGTTTATCGATCATTGGGAGCCCGAAGCATGATGACCGAAAATGAGACCTCTGCGATGCCCCGCTGGGTGCGCAAGCTGCTGATCCCGGCGCTGATCGGCGGGGTGGTCGGCTATGCTGCGAGCGCTGCCGTGCTGCGCTACATCGATAGCGACGCTGTGGGCGGGCTGAGCGCCTCGGCCACCATCGCCGCGCTGGTCGGGGTGCTTTACGCCGTGATTGGGATCGGCATTGCGCTCGGCACCGCCAGCCCGCGCCTCGGCGCGCGCTTCCTCAATGTCGAGGATGCCGACGAATTGCGCGAACAGAAGAAGATGCTCCTTTGGTCGGGCGCGGCGATGCTGCTGTGGGGCGTGGCCTTGCTGGCGCTGGCGCTTGCTGCCCCCGATGGCCCCGTGCCGCAGTCCGCTGCGCTGGCGGTGGGCGGCGGTGGCCTGGTGATCGGGATTGCCCTGTCGGTGCTGGTATATCGGAGCAGTGACGAGCTGATGCTCGCAGTCAATCTGGAGGCGGCGGCGCTGAGCTATGGTCTGCTGCTCCTGGTGGTGGGCCTGTGGGCGATGCTGGCGCATCTCGGTTATACCGCCGCGCCTCAACCGCTCGACCTCTTGACCCTTTTCTACACGGTGGTTTTGGTGGCGAGCTTCATCGCGGTCGGTCGGCGCGGGATGCTGACCATCAAGTAGGGTCCGCCTTGCGATTCTGCTGGTAAGGCACTGGTCCCCAAGATTATGGAACAGGGATGAGCGACGCCAGTGCATTGATCCGACCAGACCGCGGCGACAACGCGGTTGCTATTCACCTCGTCAACAAAGACGGCTTTGAAGCCTTCGCCAAGGGGCTCACCGCCGGGCAACGCGCCCAGCTTGCCGCCCAAAAGTTCGAGGGCGGCGGGAGCCAGTTTGCCATCATTCCCGATGGCGATGGCTGGTTTGTGGTCGCTGCGGCGGCGAACCCCGAAAACCTCTCCAGCTGGTGCCTTGCCAAGCTCGCCGAGGAGCTGCCGGAGGGGACGTATCGGGTCGCTAATGCCGATCCGGGCGCGGCGATGTTCGGGTGGATCACCGGGCAATACCGCTTCAATCGCTACCGTAGCGAGGACAAGAGCCAAGGCCCGCGGGTGCTGTTGACCAAGCAGGTCGCCCAGATCGCTGCCGCCACCGCCGAGGCTGAGGCGGAATGCCTCCTGCGCGATCTGGTGAACACCCCGGCCGAGGACATGGGCCCCGCCGCGCTCGAAGCTGAGTGCGAGCGGCTTGCCAAGGTGCACAAGGCGGAGCTGACCGTGGTGCGCGGGGATGCGCTGGAGCAGGGCTATCCGATGGTCCACGCGGTCGGCCGGGCGTCGGCGCGGCACCATGCGCCGCGGCTGATGCACCTCGTCTGGGGCGATCCTCAGCACCCCGTGCTGGCTGTGGTGGGCAAGGGGGTGTGCTTTGACAGCGGCGGGCTCGACATCAAGCCGTCCTCGGGCATGCGCCTGATGAAGAAGGACATGGGCGGCGCTGCCCATGCGCTGGCCTTGGCCGGGCTGATCATGGATGCGCGGCTCAAGGCGCGGCTGCATCTGCTGATCCCGGCGGTCGAGAACGCGATTTCCGGCGGCGCTTTCCGCCCCGGCGATGTGCTTTCGAGCCGCAAGGGGCTCACCGTCGAGATCCACAATACTGATGCTGAAGGCCGCCTGATTCTCGGTGATGCCCTTACACGCGCATCGGAGGAGAACCCCGATCTGATCGTCGACTTCGCCACGCTCACGGGTGCGGCGCGGGTGGCGCTTGGCCCCGATTTGCCCGCGATGATGGCCCGCCGTGACGAGACCGCTGAGGCGTTTTTCGCGGCGGGCAAGGCACATGATGATACCCCCTGGCGTCTGCCTTTGCCCGAGGCTTATCGCGAATATCTTGCCTCGGACGTGGCCGACATGGCCAATGCCTCAGCCAATCCCTTTGCCGGGGCAAGCGTGGCGGGGCTTTTCCTTGACCGGTTCGTGGGGGAGGGGCTCGATTGGGTGCATTTCGATACCTTCGCGTGGAACCCGTTCCCGCGCCCCGGCCGCGCGCGGGGCGGGCGCGGGCTGGGCCTTCGCGCTGCGTGGCACGCGATACGGGAGCGCTATGGTTCGTAAGCTTGCTCCGTGGGCCGCGAGCCGCTAACGGGCCTGCCACGCCGCGCTTGAGGGAGAGGGTGCGGCACGATCCGAGAAGGCCACTAGAATCGCAATGACCGGCGCGACGCGCGATACCTTTGATTATGCCGTGCCAGCGGGCGTGCTGGGTCTCAAAGGCCCGGTCGAGAAGCCCGCGCCCGGCAGCCTGCCGCTTCGTGGCGATCTGGCGCATATCGCGCTGGCAGGCACGCATCTGGCGGCGCATTACGTGATCCCTCATGTCCGCATGGTGAGCACAGGCGGGGCGGGCCTGAGACTAAGCCCGCGCGATGATGCCGAGGTGTTTGCGACCCTTGCGCCGGGCACCCGGTTCGAGCTGCTCGATGTATCGGGAGAGTGGGTGTGGGGGTGTCCGGGCCCGCAGGGCCCTGCGGGCTGGTGCAGGGCGAGCGAACTCGCGCCGGCCGAGGGCTGAGGCGGTGGGACACCGGGTCTTCATTGACGGGGCAGCAGGCACCACCGGGCTTGAGATCCGTGACCGGCTCAAGGGGCGCGATGAGTTCGATCTGATCGTGCTCGACGACGCGCAGCGCAAGGACGAAGACGCTCGCCGCGACGCATTGCACGCCGCCGATATTGCGATCCTGTGCCTGCCGGATGACGCGGCGAAAGAGGCGGTGACGCTGGCGGAGGGCTCCGGCACCCGCATCATCGACGCCTCCAGCGCGCACCGCGTGGCGCCAGGATGGGTGTTCGGATTTCCGGAGGTGACCGGCCATGCTGCCGTGGCAGGTGCTGCCCTGGTGTCGAACCCCGGCTGCTATTCGACCGGCTTCATCGCATTGCTGGCCCCGCTGGTTCAGGTCGGGCTGCTGCCTGCCGACTGGCCCTATACCTGCAACGCCGTCAGCGGTTATTCGGGCGGCGGCAATGCGCTCATCGCCCGGTTTGAAGCAGACCGCGATATCGCGTGGCGGGGCTATGCGCTTCATCTTGGCCACAAGCACGTGCCCGAGATGCAGAGCCGCTGCGGCCTCGCCCTGCCGCCGCTGTTCGCGCCTGCGGTGATCCCCGCGCACCGCGGCATGGTGGTGGAGATTCCCCTTCCGCTTGCCGCTATGCCTGGAGCGGCCAAGCCCGACGAATTGCGCGCCGCCCTTGCGGCTTTCTACAAGGCCAGCCCGGTGGTCCGGATGGGCGATGCACCGGCTGATGGCGAGGTGCTGCTGCGTGCCAGCCAGGCCCCTTCGGACGCGCTGGAACTCCATGTGTTCGGTGGTCCGGATGGCTCTCAAGCCCGCCTGGTCGCCCGCCTCGACAACCTCGGCAAGGGCGCTTCCGGCGCGGCGATCCAGAACCTCAACATCATGTGCGGCCTGCCCGAGACGATGGGATTGCGACTGTAGTCGTTGCCCTGTTGCTTAAAATTTAGGCAAGCCCAGATCATATGCTGTGCACCATTGCGCAGTGCACCATAATCTTGCTAACCGACTGCCATCGGCGAAAGACATCCCTTCCCTTGAGTCTTCAAGCGGCAAGGATTGTTCGCAGCCACCACCTTATGGCTTGGCACGGTTCTTGTTAAGAATCGGTCAGGAATCCAGCCAGGCGCGGACGGGGAACACGTGAAAAAGATCGAGGCGATCATCAAACCCTTCAAGCTCGACGAGGTGAAGGAGGCGCTGCACGAAATCGGCGTGTCCGGGATCACTGTCACCGAAGCCAAGGGTTTCGGCCGCCAGAAGGGCCATACCGAGCTTTACCGCGGCGCCGAATATGTCGTCGATTTTCTACCCAAGGTGAAGCTCGAGGTTGTTGTAGCCGATGATCAGGCTGAGCGTGTGGTCGAAGCCATTGCTGCGGCTGCCCAAACCGGCCGGATCGGCGACGGCAAGATCTTCGTGACCGCGATCGAAAGCGCCCTGCGGATCCGCACTGGCGAAACCAACGACGACGCAATCTGATTTTCCACCCTCTCCTGCCCGCCGCAAAGACGGGCCGGCCCAGATAATACTCGGAGGCACTACACCAATGTCGAAAGCAAAAGACGTCCTGAAGCTCATCAAGGACGAAGAAATCGAGTGGGTCGATCTGCGCTTCACCGATCCCAAGGGCAAGTGGCAGCACCTCACCATGGTCGCCAGCGTGATGGGCGAGGATGAGCTTGAGGACGGTTTGATGTTCGACGGCTCGTCGATCGCCGGCTGGAAGGCGATCAACGAAAGCGACATGATCCTGAAGCCCGATCTCACCGAGACATGGATCGATCCCTTCAGCGCCACCCCGATGCTGATTATCAACTGCGACATCGTCGAGCCTTCGACGGGCGATTGGTACAGCCGCGACCCGCGCACCACCGCCAAGCGCGCTGAGGCCTATTTGAAGTCGACCGGCCTCGGCGATACCGTCTATGTCGGCCCGGAAGCCGAGTTCTTCATGTTCGACGATGTGCGCTTCGAAGACGGTTATGCCGGCTCGGGCTTCTCGATCGACGATATCGAACTGCCGACCAACACCGCCAAGGAATATG
>OFDC01000560.1_pt1 | contig 26652 bp, 24 predicted proteins | sample 1520941 | NCBI WGS metagenome assembly OFDC01 (sample SAMEA94258168, study PRJEB24077) | hot springs metagenome | biome: Aquatic biome; feature: Water | place: India | collected 2012-12-06 | depth 5 m | reverse complement strand
CCAGGACTGCGCCAGAGCGACAGTCGAAGGAAGTGCGAGAACCGCCGCGAGAAGCGATCGCCGTTTAAGATGCGACATTTGCCCTCCTGTCATCGCGGGCGGGGTAATCCCCGCCCTTTAGCGAAGCGAAGGATTTCGCGTTCGCCACACCGTACCTGCCCGCAATGTGAGGTCCTTCGCTGCGCTCAGGACGACTGATTAAAGACCGACCGATTTCGCGACCAAAGCGGCGAGCTGCTTGCGCAAACGCGCGACCAGCCCCTGCTCCGATCGCTTGCCGATCAGATTGTGCATCTCATAGGGATCGTTCTTGAGGTCATAGAGTTCGTCGCAGGCGACGCCGTCGAGCGACTTCTGCGTCCAGTGGATGTACTTGTGACGCTTCGTGCGAATCGCCTTGTAGCTCATGCCGACGAGCCACGGCATGGCGTTCTCGCTGAAGTATTCGCACATGAACGAGGTGCGCCAGCCCTTGGGTTTCGCTCCCTTCGCGAGCGGTTTCAGCGACTGACCCTGCATCGTCTTGAAGTCGGCGGCCTTGCCGCCGGCGAGATCGACCAGCGTCGGCGCGATGTCGAGCGCGAGGACCAGCTCGTCGTTCGTCGTGCCGGCCTTGAACCAGGCGGGATAGCGGATGAGGAACGGCGACTTGATGCCTTCCTCGTAGGCGAAGCGCCGCTCCGGCCCCAGCCCGTGCTCGCCGAAGAAGTAGCCGTTGTCTCCGAAGAACAGGATGAAGGTGTTGTCGAGTTCGCCGTTCTCTTCCAGCACCTTGAAGATGTCGCCCATGCCCTCGTCGACCGAGGCCATCATGGCGGCGCGCAGGCGGATCTCCTCGTCGGTGCCGGCCAGGATTCCGTCCAGCACCTTGCGCGACGCCTCGTTGACGCGCATCGCATGGGCTTCCGTCCAGGCCGGCTTGTCCTTCACCACATCCGCCGCCGGCAGGGCATTGGGCCGGCGTGGGAAGTGCTCGCCCTTGTAGAGATCGGCGTGGCGCGGCGCCGGGCGGTAGCCGCCGTCGGTGAAATCGATCGTGCCGTCGGCCGCCTGGAAGGCGTCGGGGTGCACGGCCTTGTGGGCGAAGAACAGCGCGAAGGGCTTGTCGCGCTTCTTCTTCAGGAAATCGACGGCATGCCCGTTCAGGAGATCGGTGATGTAGCCTTCGTACTTCTTTTCCTTGCCGTCGATGTTCAGCACCGGATCGATGATCGAGCCGTGGCCGGGAAAGCTCACCCACTTGTCGTAGCCGGGGCGCGGCCCGCCGGAGTTGCCCATGTGCCACTTGCCGACATGGGCGGTCTCGTAGCCCAGCCGCTGCAGGATGACGTGATAGTTGGGCAGCCGATGGCTGTGCGCGTCGCGCGCGACGTTGTCGATGATGCCGTGGCGGCTCGCATACTGGCCGGTCAGGATCGAGGCACGGTTGGGCGAGCAGAGCGGCGTGGTGTGGAACGCCGAGGTGAACATCGCGCCTTCGTGGCCGATCCGGTCGATATGCGGCGTCTTCATGTAGGGATGACCGCAGATACCCAGCTCGTCGAACCGCAGGTCGTCGATCAGGACGATCAGGAAATTGGGCTTACGCTTCTTTGCCACTACGACACCCCGCTCATATTTCCGGCAAGCACATCGCGTGCCGAAACCAGCCTATCGAGCGGTGTTGACGGCGACCAGAGGCCCGCGCCCATATCGGCCGCGAAAGGGATATTCCATGACCGAGACTGCCCTGCCGCTCGCGGGATTGCGCGTACTGGACATCAGCTCCTTCATCGCCGCACCGGCTGCCGCCGTGGTGCTGGGCGACTGGGGCGCCGACGTGATCAAGGTCGAGGGACCGGACGGCGATCCCAATCGCCGGATCATGCACGATTCGGCGAACTATCCGAAAAGCGAGGTCAACTATCCCTGGGAGATGGATTCACGGAACAAGCGCTCTATCGTGCTCGATCTCAAGCAGGCGGACGCCCGCGCGGCGCTCGACCGGCTGATCGCGGTCTCCGACATCCTGATCTGCAATTTCCCGCCGCCGGTGCGGGACAAGCTCCGGCTCGCCTACGAGGACGTGAAGCAGGTCAACCCGAAGCTGATCTACGCGTCGCTCACCGGCTACGGCGAGAGCGGTCCGGACCGCGACCGGCCGGGCTTCGACGCCACCGCCTACTTCGCCCGCTCAGGGCTCCTCGATGCGCAGCGCTACGAGGGCGGCCCGCCGGGCGTTCCGGGACCCGCACAGGGCGACCGCGCCACGGCGATGTCGCTGGTGTCGGCGATCCTGATGGCGCTGATGCACCGCATGAAGACGGGCGAGGGCTCGTGGGTCGGCACGTCGCTCCTGGGCAACGGCCTGTGGTCGTGCGGCGTGATCGCCCAGGCCGCGCTCGTCGGCGCCTTCCTGCCGCACCGGCCGCCGCCCGACCGTCCGCGCTCGGCGCTGGGCAACATCTACCGCACCGCCGACGACCGCTGGCTGCAGCTCACCATCGTGCGTGCCGAGAAATTGTGGGCGCCGCTCTGCCGGGCGATGGGGCTGGAATCCCTGATCGACGATCCGCGCTTCGCAACAGAGCCCGAGCGCCGCGCCCGCGCGGGCGAACTCGCCGGCATCCTCAGCGATACCTTTGGCACGCAACCCTACGAGCATTGGCGCGAGGCGCTGGCGACGCACAGCGTCACCTTCGGCGTCATCAGCCGGCCGCAGGACGTGCCGGACGATGCACAGGCCGTGGCCTGCGGTGCCGTGGTCGATACCGCGATCCCCGGCATGCCGCGCACCCTGGCCGATCCGATTCGCCTCGGCTTCGCGAGCCAGCGTGTCGCGCACGCAGCCCCGGCGCTCGGCGAACATGGCGAGCAGGTGCTGCGCGAGGCTGGCGTGAGCGCAGAGGAAGTCGCTTCCCTCAAGGCCAGCGGTGCCCTTCGATGACGTCGGACGAGCCGTTGCCGCTGGCCGGCCTCACCGTCCTCGACGTCAGCTCCTTCATCGCCGCCCCCGCCGCCGCCGCCGCACTGGGCGACTACGGGGCCGACGTCATCAAGATCGAGCCGCCGGTCGACGGCGACCCGCATCGCAACAGCTTCCGCAACGCCAGCTACCCGCAGAGCGACCGGAACTTCCCGTGGCAGCTCGACGGCCGCCACAAGCGCTCGCTGGCGCTCGACCTCAAGACCGACGGTGCCCGCACCATCCTCGAGCGGCTGCTGAAGCGCGCCGACGTGATGATCGTGAACTTCCCGCCACCGGCGCGCGAACGGCTGCGCCTGCGCTGGGAGGACATCGAGCCGATCAACCCGCGCCTCGTCTACTGCTCGCTCACCGGCTATGGCGAAAGCGGCCCCGACCGCGACCGGCCGGGCTTCGACATCACCGCCTATTTCGGCCGTTCCGGCATCCTCGATGCGGCGCGCTACGACGGCGGGCCGCCCGGCGTCTCGCTGCCGGCACAGGGCGACCGCGCGACCGCGATGACCCTGGTCGCCGCGATCCTGATGGGCCTGCGGCGGCGCGACCAGACCGGCAAGGGCGGCTGGGTCGGCACCTCGCTCTACGCCAACGGCGTCTGGGCCAACGGCACCACGGCGGCCGGTGCGCTGATCGGCGCGCAACTGCCGGTGCGGCCGCCGCCGGACAAGCCGCGCAATGCCCTGACGAACCTCTACCGCACGAGCGACGATCGCTGGCTGCAGCTCCTGATGGTGCGCGACGACCGGCTATGGGCCACCTTCTGCGGCGTCATCCAGCGGCCCGACCTGCTGGCCGACCCGCGTTTCACCGACCGGCCCGAGCGTCGCGCCCGCGCACAGGAACTGCACGACATTCTGATGCCGGTATTCGCCGGCCGGACCTACGCGGAGTGGGAGCGACTGCTCGCAGGCACCGGCATTCCCTTCGGCGTGATCGGCCGGCTGGCCGACGTGATCGACGACGAGCAGGCCGAGCATGCCGGCATCTTCGCCGACACCGACAACCCCGCGATCCCGCGCACCGTGAACACGCCGATCCGGCTGGGTTTCGCCACGCCGCGCAAGGCCGGGCCGCCGCCCGAGGTCGGCCAGCACAACGACGAGGTGCTGCGCGAGACCGGCTTCAGCGAAAGCGAGATCGAGGCCCTCAAAAAAGGCGGCGCTTTGGGATAGACTTTCCGGATGGCCTCCCGCTTCCGGACCTACGCCGAGTTCTGGCCCTTCTACCTGCGTGAGCACGCGAAGCCCTCGACGCGCGCGGTGCACTATGTCGGCACCATCGCGTCCGCGGCGTTGCTCGTGTGGGCGATCGTCACCCAGAACTGGTGGTGGCTGCTGGGCGTCCCGCTGTTCGGCTACGGACCGGCCTGGTTCGGCCATTTCTTCATCGAGAAGAACAAGCCCGCCACCTTCGAGGCGCCCTTCTGGTCGCTGATCAGTGACTACAGGATGTGCGGCCTGTTCCTCACCGGCCGGCTGGGCGACGAGCTGATGAAACACCAGGTCCGCGCCCCCTGAAAACAGGGATCGGACAGGCCCTTGCTTCCCCGGGGGGCCGACGCCACATTGCAGGCGAACCCCAATTCCGCTTGAGGACTCATGGAAACGATGCTGCAGGGCGCCGCGCCGCAGGCTGCCCCCGCCGACCTGATCAAGGACAGCGACCAGACGAAGTTCGCCAAGGACGTGCTCGAGGCCTCGCGGACCGTCCCGGTTATTGTCGACTTTTGGGCGCCGTGGTGCGGGCCGTGCAAGACGCTCCAGCCGATGATCGAAAAGGTCGTCAAGGAGGCCAAGGGCGCGGTCAAGCTGGTCAAGATCGACATCGACAAGAACCAGATGCTGGCGCAGCAGCTGCGCATCCAGTCGATCCCGGCCGTCTATGCCTTCTTCGGCGGCCGTCCGGTCGACGGCTTCATGGGCGCCGTCCCCGAGAGCCAGCTGAAGGAGTTCGTCGGTCGTCTCGTGCAGGCCTCCGGCGGCGCCGGCGACCCGGCCGCCGCAGAACTGGCCGAACTGCTCGAGCAGGCCAAGGCCGCGATGGCGCAGAACGACATGGACACCGCCGCGCAGCTCTACAGCGAGATCCTGGGCGTCGAGCCGACCAACGTGGTCGCGCTGGCGGGCCTCGCCCGTTACCAGGTGTCGCTCGGCGACGTCGAGCAGGCCAAGGAACTGCTGGAACAGATTCCCGCCAAGGAACGCACCGGCGCCGACGTCGTGGCCGCGCAGGCCGCGATCGATCTGGCCGAGAAGGCCAAGGAAGCCGGCCCGATCGGCGACCTCAAGGCCAAGGCCGAGGCCGATCCCAAGGACTTCCAGACCCGCCTCGATCTGGCGATGGCCTATTGGGCCGCCAACCAGAAGCAGGAAGCCGTCGACGAGCTGCTCGCGATGATCAAGGCCGACCGCAACTGGAACGAGGCGGCCGCGCGCCAGCAGCTCCTCAAGTTCTTCGAGGCGCTGGGCTTCACCGATCCCATCTCGGTCGACGGCCGCAAGCGGCTGTCGACGATCCTGTTTTCGTGAGGGTTCCTCGTGAGTGAACGCGCGCCGTCGTCGACGAGTCCGGGGCGCAATCCTTTCGAGCCCACGTTCGAGCAGCTGCCCGAGACGCTGCCGATCTTTCCGCTGTCGGGCGTGCTTCTGCTGCCCGGTGGCAAGCTGCCGCTCAACATCTTCGAGCCGCGCTACCTCGCGATGATCTCCGACGCGCTGGCCGGGCACCGCATGATCGGCATGGTGCAGCCGGTGCAACCCGGCGGCTTCGCCGGTGACGGGATGCCGTCGGAAGACGGCCGGCCCAAGGTCCATCGGGTCGGCTGCGCAGGCCGCATCACCAACTTCAACGAGACCGAGGACGGAAGGCTGATGCTGGTGTTGAGTGGCGTCTGCCGCTTCGACATCGTGCGCGAACTCGATCTCGCCCAGGGTGGCTACCGTCGCGTCTCCTCGGTCTTCTCGCCCTACCGCGCCGACCTCGACCATGCCGACGACGTCGTCGAACTCGACCGCGACCGGCTGATGGCGGCGCTGGCCGCCTTCTTCCGCGGCCGCCAGCTCTCGACCGACTGGGATGCGGTGAACAAGGCGGCCGACGCCAACCTCGTCACGTCGCTGTCGATGGTGCTGCCGTTCGGCCCGGCCGAGAAGCAGGCGCTGCTGGAAGCCGCCGACAGCACCGCCCGCGCCAAGCTGCTGATCGCGTTCCTCGAAATGAACGCCTTCGGCGATCCGTCCGACACGCCGCCCAGCCGCAAGAACTGAGGGCGTTCGGCCTCAAATCGAAGACGACCTCATCCTGAGGAGGCTGCGCAGCAGCCGTCTCGAAGGATGGGCAATGGGCCTGGTGCTGGTGCCCAGGCTTCGAGACGCGCTCCTGTGGAGCGCTCCTCAGCATGAGGTTGGTGTGGGCGGTACCAGCATGCTTGGAGAGACACTTAGCGTCAGTCGGCGTAGGGCACGGGCGTGGACAGCGCCGGCTCCTCGTGGCGTGCCCAGTAGAGTTCCTCGATGCGCCGGGTCAGTGCGCCGGGCCGGCCGTCACCCACGGAATGGCCCTCGTAGTTCACCACCGGCATGATGCCGCCGGCCGTGCTGCTGATGAAGATCTCGTCCGCCTCGGCCACCTCGCGCGCGTGCACGCCGCGCACCTCGACACGCATCTGGAGGGCCTCGGCGATCTCCATCACCGTGCGGCGGGTGATGCCCTCGAACATGCCGCGCGCCGGCGTGGCGAGCGTGCCGTTGCGGACGACGAAGACGTTGAAGCCCGGCCCCTCGGTCACCGTCCCGTCGGCGGCCGGCAGCAGCGCGATGGTCGCATCTCGGTCGTAGGCCTCGAAGACACCCATCGTCAGGTCGAGCCAGTGGAAGTTCTTGATCCGCTGGTCGAGCGACTCCGGCGGAATGCGCTGGGTCTGCGACAGGATCATGCGCAGGCCGTCGCGCCGCTGCGCCTCGTCGGCGATCCAGACGAAGGGTTGCGCGAAGGCGTAGAGGCGATTGCGGCACAGGCGCGGGTCCCGCGTGCCGGCGGGCGGCAGTCCGCGGGTGCAGGTCACCTGTACGTAGGCATCGCGCAGGCCCGAGCGGCTGGCGCACTCGATCATGATGTCCGCGATCTGTTGACCCGTGAGCGGCAGCGACATGCGAAGACCGGCCATCGATGCCTGGAAGCGTTCGACGTGATCGTGCAGCCGAAAGAAGCGTCCCTTCCAGACATGCGCCACGTCGTAGGTCGCATCGGAGCGGACGAAGCCGCGATCGAGGATCGGGACGGCGGCCTCCGACAGGTTCATCCAGCGCCCGTCCATGTAGGCCACGCCCTTGATGGCGGCTGTCTCGCTGTCGGCGTCCATGCCGGATCCTCGTCGCTTCGGGGGCTGCGGGATCGACCCTTACCACAATGGAACGACGACCGGAGAAGTCCGGCCCGCCCCGGGCTAGGGCGGGTATCGGGCCCCATGCTATAAGGCCCGCACAAGAATTCAGGGAAACCCCGCACGATGAGCCCTCCATCGGACGACTCCGCAGTCCCCCGCCGCGCCGGGGTCGACCCCAAGCTGCTCGAAATCCTCGTCTGCCCGGCCACGCATGGCACGCTGGAATACGACGCCGCGGCCGGCGAACTGATCAGCCGCAAGGCCGGCCTCGCCTATCCGATCCGCGACGGCATTCCGATCATGCTGGTGAGCGAGGCGCGGCCGCTGCGCGACGTGCCATGACCGCCGAGTTTCCCAAGGCCGTGCCCGACGGGGGCAACTACGAAACGACCACCGCGCCGTGGCCGACCGAACTGCGCGTCTTCAAGGAGGAAGGCCGCCTCGAGATCGATTTCTCCGACGGCCATGCCTGCGCGCTGTCCGCCGAATATCTGCGCGTCGAGAGCCCCTCGGCCGAGGTGCAGGGGCACGGTCCCAACCAGAAGAAGATCGTCGCCGGCCGGCGGCACGTGAAGATCGTCGCGGTCGAGCCGGTGGGTCACTACGCGATCCGCATCGTGTTCGATGACCGCCACGACAGCGGCATCTACAGCTGGGCCTATCTGCGCGAATTGAGCGAGACCCATGCCACGCGCTGGGCGGATTACGAGGCGGCGCTCGCGAAGCGCGGCCTGAACCGCGACACCTGAGGCCGCACCATGAAGATCGTCATTGCCGGCGCCGGGATCGGCGGATTGACCGCCGCGATGTGCCTGCACCGCGCGGGTCACGACGTGCAGGTCTATGAGGCCGTGTCCGAACTGCGGCCGCTGGGCGTAGGCATCAACATCCAGGCCGGCGCCGTCCGCATCCTCTGCAACCTGGGACTCGAACCGGCGCTCGCCGCCACCGCCATCGAGACCCGCGAGCTGCGCTACGCCAACCGCCACGGCCAGACGATCTGGGCCGACCCGCGCGGGCGCCATGCCGGCCTGCCCTGGCCGCAATTCTCGATCCATCGCGGCGAACTGCAGATGATCCTGTTCAACGCGGCCAGGGAAATGCTGGGGGCCGACCGCATCCGCCTCGGCCGCCGCATCGCACGCTTTGCGCAGCATCACGGCAAGGTCACCGCACACTTCGTCGATCGCGACGGCATGCCGGCCGAGAACGCCGAGGCCGACCTGCTGATCGGCGCCGACGGCATCCACTCCGCCGTGCGGGCGCATTTCTATCCCGACGAAGGCCCGCCCAAATGGCAGGGCATCCTGATGTGGCGCGGCGTCACCGTGGGCAAGCCCTATCTCGGCGGCAACACGATGGTGCAGGCGGGCCATCACAACCAGAAATTCGTCTGCTACCCGATCAGCCGCGCCCATGCCGAGCGCGGCGAGGCGCTGATCAACTGGATCTGCGATCTCTACATGGGCGACGGCGCGCTGCCGTCGCGCGAGGACTGGAACAAGCCCGGCCGGCTGGAGGACTTCCTGCCGCGCTTCGCCGACTGGAACTTCGGCTGGCTCGACGTGCCGGACGTGATCCGCAATGCGCACACGATCCTCGAATTCCCGATGATCGACCGCGATCCGCTGCCGCGCTGGAGCCATGGCCGCATCACGCTGCTGGGCGACGCCGCGCACCCGATGTACCCGATCGGCTCGAACGGCGCCTCGCAGGCCATCCTCGACGGCGAGGCGATCACGCAGGAGCTGGCCGTGGGCGACGATCCCGAGAAGGCGCTGCGCCGCTACGAGGAACGGCGCCTGCCGCCCACCGCGCGGATCGTCGAGAGCAACCGGCGCAAGGGCATCGACGTGATGCTCGACATCGTCGAGCAGCGCGCACCGCAGGGCTTCACCGATCTCGAGAGCGTGCTGCCGGCGGACGAACTCGAGAAGATCGTCGGCGACTACAAGAAGCTCGTGACCCAGGATCGCGAGACGCTCCTGAAACTGGCTGCCGCCGCGCCGTGAGAGGCACAAAAGAAAACCGGCCCCTCTCGGGACCGGCCGTGGCAGCGGTTTAAACCGACCATCACATCGCCGGCCGCTACCGAGGGATAATATGCCTGAGCGCGATGACAGAATTATGGCTGTGACACAGGCAATTCCTGCCATTTCAGGCAGGGCGATCGCGCATGGTTCAAAGGTCCCTCACTACGTTCGGGATGACACCGTTCTCTGCATCGACGCACTGCGTCAACCTCAGCAGAGTTGTCATCCCGAACGTAGTGAGGGACCTTTCACTTACCTCGAACGGAGGCCGCGCCTGTGAGCCTCGCGCGGGCCATCGCCACCGTCGGCGGCTTCACGCTGCTCAGTCGCGTCGTGGGCTTCGTGCGCGATATCGTGCTGTCGGCGGTGCTGGGTTCCGGGGCGGTGGCGGACGCTTTCTTCGTCGCGTTCAAGCTGCCGAACTTCTTCCGCCGCCTGTTCGCCGAGGGCGCCTTCTCCGCCGCCTTCGTGCCGCTGTTTGCGCGCGAGCTGCAGGGCGGCGGCCGCGCCGAGGCGATGGCTTTCGCGCGCCAGGCGCAGGCCGCGCTGCTGCTCGTGCTGATCCCCTTCACGCTCGCCCTGATCGGGGCGATGCCGTGGGTGATGGCGCTGCTGGCGCCTGGCATGCGCGACGATCTCCCGACCTTCGCCATGGCCGTCGAGTTCGGCCGCATCACCTTTCCCTATCTCCTGTTCATCTCGCTGGCGTCGCTCTATGGCGGCGTGCTGAACGGCATCGACCGGTTCGCCCATGTCGCGGCGACTCCGGTGTTGCTGAACCTCACGCTGATCGCCGCCGTGCTGGGCCTGACGCCGCTCCTGCCCAACGCGGGTTACGCCGCCTCGATCGGCGTGGCGATCGCCGGCGTCCTGCAATGGATCTGGCTGCTGGTCGCCTGCGCGCGCGACGAAGTCGGCATGGCGCTGGTGCGGCCGCGCTGGACGCCGCGCGTGGCGCGCCTGGTGAAGCTTGCGACGCCGGTGGCGATCGGCGGCGGCGTGCAGCAGATCAGCGTCGTGCTCGACGTCGTGTGGGCATCGCTGCTCCCGGTCGGCACCATCTCGGCGCTCTATTATGCCGATCGCATCGCGCAGTTGCCGCTGGGCGTCGTCGGCATCGCCATCGGCACGGCACTGCTGCCGCTGCTGGCCCGCGAGCTGCGCGCCGGCAACACGCAGTCGGCCATGACCAACCAGAACCGCGCGATCGAGTTCGGCCTGCTGTTCAGCCTGCCGGCCGCCGTGGCCCTGTGGTTCCTGGCCGATCCGATCATCCGCGTGCTGTTCGAGCGCGGCCGGTTCACGGGCGAAGACACGATGCGCACCGCCGGCGCGCTGGCCGCCTTTGCGGTCGGCCTGCCGGCCTTCGTGCTGGTGAAGGCACTGGCCCCCGGCTTCTTCGCCCGCGAGGACACGCGCACGCCGCTCTACATCGCGCTGGCGGCGATCTCGGCCAACATCCTGTTCAACGTCTATTTCCTGTTCGCCACCACGCTCGCCCAGGTCGGCATCGCGCTCGCCTCCTCGCTGTCGGGCTGGCTGAACGCGGCGCTGCTGGCGGCCGTCCTCTGGCGCCGCGACCATCTCAAACCCGACGGGCGCCTGATCTCGCGAGCGATCCGCATGGCCGGCGCGACGGCCGGCATGGGCGTGGTGCTATGGCTCGGCTTCCTCTGGCTGGCCAGGCCGCTATCGCGCCCGGACATCGAGGGCGGCATCGCACTCGCCGGCATCTGCGTGATCGGTGCCGCAGCCTATGCCCTGCTGGGCGCCGCGCTCGGCGTCGTGAGGATCTCGGAGCTGCGCTACGTGATGCGCCGCCAGCCGGGCGTCAAGTCAGCCGACCCAGGCGAACAACCGTGACGCCGGGCCGCAACGGGCGGCTCGACGAGGGCATGACCAGTACGCAGTTGTCGTAAGGCGTCGTCACCGGCTCGTCGTCGTCGTGACCCAGCACGGTGCCCGCCTTGGCGATCACGTCCTGGCCCTCGAAGCGCTGCGCCGGCGTGAAATTGCCGCGCTTGGTCGCCACCGCATGCGTCACCTCGACGACGCGTTGCTTCTCCGGTGTCGGCTGGCGCCAACCGGCCGGCAGGTCGCCCTCTTCCAGAACACCCGTCTCGACGAGGAAGCGCGCCGTCACGTCCTTGGCGACGACGACGGAGGAGGCCCGCCAGTGCTGGCCGGTCTCGATCAGCAGCGCATTCTTCGGGCTCTTCGGATCGCCGAAACCGCCATAGTCGCGCATGCGCATGCCCGCGGCATGGCCCGCATCGCGCACGATATCGACGGGCGTGCCGATCGCCTTCGCAAAGGCGACGCCCTTGTCGAGCGGGCCGGACAGCATCAGGGGCACGCAATCGTCGTGCATCGAGTGGAGGTCGAGCAGCAGGTCGGCGCGTTCGACGAACGGCTTCAGCACCTGCGCGCGCTTCGTCTCGACCGTCGTCGCGGGCTCGTCGATGCGGCCCCACACGCGGTTGAAGTCCTCGTCGACCAGGCGCGACTTGAAGGGCGTGCGGCGATCGAACGAGTGATAGGCCTCGATGTTGTTGAAGGACAGGATCAGCGTGCCCTTGCGCGGCTTCACCTGTGCGGTCAGCAGCGCATCGACCACGATGGCACCCGACACTTCGTTGCCGTGGGTCAGCGAGGCGACCATTACCGTAGGTCCCGGCTTGCCGCTCTCCAGCACGTGGATGTAGGGCGCGGCCCCCTTCTCCCACTTGCGCAGGTCGGGGAAGGCGAACTCGATCGGCGGATTATCGGACATGTTTCGGACCATCGGCAGGTTGCACCGTTCCTTCGCATGCTAGTTTATCGCCGACAAGGAGAAGCCAATGGCGCGCAGCCGGTATCGCTGGTTCATCGTCTTCCTGCTGTTCGCGATCACGGTCGTGAACTACATCGACCGCGCGGCCCTCTCCTACGCCATTCCCATGATCCAGCGCGATCTCGGCCTGTCGCCGGCGGCGACCGGAGCCATCCTGGGCGCGTTCGGCCTGGGTTACGCCGTGACGACACTGATCGGCGGCTTCGCCGTGGATCGTTACGGCGCGCGGCTGGTGCTTTCCGTTGCCGCCGTGCTGTGGAGCCTCTCGATCGGCGCCACCGCGCTCGCGACCAGCGTGGCGATCCTCTATGCCGCCCGCATCCTGCTGGGAGTATCGGAAGGCCCCAACTTCCCGGCGCTGACCGGCGCGGTCAGCCACTGGCTGTCGCCGCACGAGCGGGCGACGGCGCTGGCCAACGCCCTGCTGGCGGTACCGTTGGCGCTGGCCATTGGCGGGCCGCTGGTGACGCAGCTTCTGGGCTGGCTCGACTGGCGCCTGACCTTCGGCGCGCTCTTCGTGCTCTCCGCGGCGTGGATCCCGCTCTGGTACTTCTGCTTCCGCGACGATCCCTCGCAATCGCGCCATGTGAACGCGGCCGAGCTCGCCCATATCCGCAAAGTGAATCCCGGCGTCACCGCCGTGCCGCACGCGGTGCTGAAATCCTGGCCCGAGCCCGGCGTCCTCAAGGCGCTGCTGACCAACCGCACGCTGCTTGCCAACTATTGGGCCTTCTTCGTCTTCGGCTACTTCCTGTTCTTCTTCATGAGCTGGCTGCCGAGCTACCTGGAACGCAAATACGGGCTGAACCTGGCCGCCGTCGGCCTGTTCTCGGTGCTGCCCTGGCTGTCTGCCGCTTTCCTGCTGTGGGCAATGGGCCGCTGGTCGGACCATCTGCTCAAGACCACCGGCAGCATGCGCATCTCGCGCTCATACCTGATCGCCGGTAGCCAGTTCGTGGCCGCCCTCGCCGTCATCCCGGTGGCGCTCACCGACAACCTCACCGTGGCGATCGCCGGCATCACGGTCGCGGTCGCCTCGTCGATGGGCGCCAATGCCGCCTACTATGCGGTGAACGTCGACATCGTCCCTGCGCGTGCCGCGACGGCACTCGGCATCATGGATTTCGCCTTCGCCGTCGCGGGCTTCCTGGCGCCGGCCATTACCGGCTGGGTGCTGAACATCCGCGGCTCCTTCGCCGACGGCTTCCTGCTGATGACCGCGCTCGCCCTCTCCTCGGTGCTGGTGGTCCTGCTGTTCCACCATCCCGACAAGGATCGCGAGACGGCCTGACGGTCAAAATCGTTCGCTTCCCCATTCAAATGCAGGGCTGTCCGGGGTATGGCGCGCGACGCCGGACACGAAAAGATTGTCATCCCGAGCGTAGCGAGGGACCTTTAAATGCAGCCGATAAAGGTCCCTCGCTACGCTCGGGATGACAATGTGCGTGCAAATCGAGCCTGACCGACAAGGCACGCATTTTGTGAGTCGAACTCACAGCTGAATTGCAAAGTGTCGCTGCCGGTGCAGGCGTTTTGCCGAGCCGCTTGACCATTTCCCCGGACAGCCCTGCATTCAAATGGGGAAGTGCCCCGTCATACGGGGCGATGGGGTCATGTGCGTCGATGCCAGCGATTCTGACCCCTCCGCCGGCGAGGACACCGGCACCTCCCCATTTGAATGGGGAGGAAAAAGAATCGACCTCGCGCGACAAGCATCTACGCGTCGAGATACCAGTTCGCGAGATCCCAGGTGTTGTTGTCCCAGCCGCTGATCTCCGCGACCAGGGCATTGTTGCCGGCGACGGCGCTGGGACGCGCCACCAGCGGGATCGTCACCTGGTTGTTCACGACCAGATCGTTGCACTTGATGAGCATTGCCGCGCGCTTCACCGGGTCGAGCTCGACCTGGGCGGCCTTGTGGGTGTCGTCGTATTCCTTGTTCTGCCAGCGGGTGACGTTGCGGCCCTGCCACTTGTTGTCCCTGGTGGCCGCCTCCCACGAGCAGAACTGGCGCAGGAAGACCTCGGGGTCGGGCGCGTTCATGCCGTTGCTGTATTCCTGAAGGTCGGCATAGAACTTGGTGTAGGTGTCGGGGTTGGCGACGTCCGACGAGAAGAACACCGAGGCCGTCACCGACTTCAGGTCGACGTCGATGCCGGCCCTCTGGAAGGCCTGCTTGACGATCTGCTGCGTCTTCTGCCGCGGCTGGTTGATCGAGGTCTGGTAGACCAGCTTGAACCGCCGGCCGTCCTTGGCGCGGATGCCGTCGGGCCCACGCACCCAGCCCGCCTTGTCGAGCAGCGCGTTGGCCTTGTCGATGTTGAACTCGTACTTCGTGTTCCTGGAGCGGAAGCGCTCCGGATTGTTGATGTAGTTCGCCGTCGCGATGCCGATGCGGCCGTAGATGTGCTTCTCGAGCGAATCCTTGTCGATCAGCAGCGCAATCGCCTGCCGCACCGTCGGGTCCGACAGGATCGGATGCTTCGTCTTCAGGCTGGAGCGCTCGCCGTCGACCTCCGTCCAGGGATCCGTGTTGTTCAGCTGCATGTGCTCGATGCCACCACCGTGGGTGATGAGCACGCGCCCCTTGCCGCCCTTCTCCATGCGCACGAGGATCTCGTCCTCGACCTGCAGGTTCCAGGCGAAGTGATATTCCCCGGTCTGCAGCACCGCGCGCGCCGCGGAAACAGCATCGCCGCCGCCCTTCATCTCGATCGCGTCGAAGAAGGGCCGATTGGGAACGTGATAGTCGAGATTGATCTCGCCGGTGACGAGATCGCCCGGCTTGAACTCCTTGAACCGGTAGGGGCCGGTGCCGACCGGCCTGAGGTTGGTCGGCGCCTCGCGCGACTTCGCGCCGATGTAATCGCCGAACAGGTGCTTCGGTAAGATGCCGCCCGCCCAGCCGACGAAGGTGTCGGCCCAGAAGGGCGTGGGCTGCTTGAACTTCACGACCACGCTGAAATCGTCGATCTTCTCGACCGTGACGTCCCGGTACGAGCCGCTGCTCACGGTCGCCGTTGCGGGATCGCTGGAATAGGCCCAGGTGAAGACGACATCGTCAGCGGTGAAGGGCTTGCCGTCGTGCCACTTCACGCCCTGCTTCATCTTCCAGATCACCGACTTCCCGTCGGCGGCGAGCGAGCCGTCCTCGCGGTTCGGGATCGACGCAGCCAGCTTTGGTCTGAGATTGCCGTCACGATCCCAGGCTGCAAGCGGCTCGTAGAACAGGCGCGAGCCGTCCTGGTCCTTGGTGCCGACGGCGAAATGGGGATTGAGGAGCGTCGGGCCCTGCCACCACAGGACCTTGAGCAGACCGCCGCCGCCGCGCTTGGTCGGCTTGTAGACCGGCGTCGATTGCGCCATCGCAACGCCGGAGAAAGCGAGGAGCTGGGTCGCCATCGGCGCGGTCAGCCCGACCGCCGCCAGCCGTTGCACGAAGCGCCGGCGGGACAGGTCGCCCGCCTTCACCCGGTCGATCAAACCACGCAAGCCACGCTCGTCCATCGGATGCCTCCATCCAGAGTGTCGAAGCTGGTCCCCTGACGCTCCCGCTATCCTGCAAGATGCGTGCAATTCGATCGGAGCAGCCGCGCCCGCCGCCGTCAATGGCGCCACCTTGATTATCGCGGCGGCCTGCGCGATACCCGCCCGCCCCTTGCCTTCCACCGGCGGGGTGCGCGGAGGTCCAAACCCCGCGCCATCGACCTGACCCGGAGTCCACATCCATGAGCGACACGACGACCGGCGCCGTGCAGGCGCCCAACCCGCACCTCGCCGCCTACAACACGCGCGGCCTCAAGGGCCGGATCCTTTCCGGGGTGCAGCCGACCGGCAATCTCCACCTCGGCAACTATCTCGGCGCCATCCGCAACTTCGCGCGCCTGCAGAACGATTACGAATGTCTCTACTGCGTGGTCGACCAGCACGCGATCACCGTGTGGCAGGAGCCCGCGCAGCTCGCCGCGCAGACGCGCGAGATCGCCTCGGCCTTCCTCGCGGCCGGCGTCGACGGCACCAAGCAGATCATCTTCAACCAGTCGATGGTGCCGGAGCACGCGCAGCTCGCCTGGATCTTCAATTGCGTGGCGCGCATGGGCTGGATGAGCCGCATGACGCAGTTCAAGGAGAAGGCCGGCAAGGACCGCGAGAACGTCTCGCTCGGCCTGTTCGCCTATCCGGCGCTGATGGCCGCCGACATCCTGATCTACAAGGCCACGCACGTGCCGGTCGGCGAGGACCAGAAGCAGCATCTCGAGCTGACGCGCGACATCGCCATCAAGTTCAACAACGACTTCGCCCAGCCCGACTTCTTCCCGATCACCGAGCCGCTGATCTTCGGCGCGGCGACGCGCGTGATGAGCCTGCGCGACGGCACCAAGAAGATGAGCAAGTCCGATCCGTCGGACTATTCGCGCATCAACCTGACCGACGATGCCGACGCGATCGCCCAGAAGATCCGCCGCGCCAAGACCGATCCGCTACCGATGCCGGACACGCTGGAAGACGCCGAGAAGCGCCCGGATGCCGACAACCTGCTGGGCATCTATGCCGCCCTCGCCGACCAGGAGAAGGACGCCGTCGTCGCCCAGTTCGCCGGCAGGCAGTTCTCCGAGTTCAAGACGGCGCTGACGGAACTCGCGGTCGCCAAGCTCGGCCCGATCGGCGCGGAGATGCAGCGGCTGATGAAGGATCCCGGCCATGTCGACGGCGTGCTGCGCAACGGCGCCCAGCGCGCCCGCGCCATCGCCACGCCGATCCTCGACGAGGTCTACCGGACAGTCGGCTTCCTCAAGCCTTGATCATTGGAGCGCGCCACTGCGAGCGGAGTAACCTCCGCTCTGAAGTGGCGCAATCATGAGCGCCACTGGAGTGGCGCGCTCCATTGAGAAAGTTACCCCTCCATGCGCGTGAGGGCCCACTTCACCGTGGTGCCCTCCGCCGGAACCTGGCCCACCAGCACGATCTGCTCGGTGCGGCGCACGCGGCCCTCTTCGCCAAGATAGATGCTCTCGGCGAGACCGATGCCGGCGCCGGTCGCGCGCAGGCGCCAGCCGCGGCCGCTCGGCAGGCGCATCAGAACCGCCTGGCCGCTCTGGGCGAGGGTGGCCTTCACCGTCGGATGCAGGTGGAAGCGCACGATGTAGCGCTGGTCCGGCACCGTCACGGGTCGACCCTCGTAGCCCAGGAACGAGTCCTCGCCGCGCAGGTCGCCGCCGTCGGGCGACAGCCAGAGGCGCCGACGATGGATGATGCCGTAGAGCGAGCGATAGCCGTCGTGGCACATGTCGAGCCACTGCGCGCCGCCATCGTCGGCGCGGTCGATCAGCACGTTGCCGGCGCGATACTCCAGCGCGCCGTGGTTGGTGATCTCGGTCGAGTTCACGTCGTCGACCACCGCCGTCGAATGGGCGGCGGTGAAGCGCATGAAATGCTGGAAGTCACGCGGCGCGCCCGGATAGGTGCCGCAGTTCACGATCAGCCGCTCGTGCGCGGCGCTCATCTCGAAGCTCAGCGTGCCGGCGTGCGCGATGCCGTCCATGCCGCGCCCCGGCGGGCTCCCGGCATCGGCGATCACCAGCGAGGTACCGGCCGACAGCCGCTGGAAGCCGCTCGCCAGTGCCATGGTCGGCGCGACTTCGCCCGAACCCGAGCGCGCCAGCACCAGGTCGATCAGGCGGCGGTCGCCCTCCCAGGTGCCGTTGAACAGCGACAGGCCGCCGTCGCCGTGGCGGAAGAAGCGCAGCATCGGCGCCATGCGATCGATCGCGGCGACCAGTTCGGCGGGCGCCCGGCGTTCGGCCGAGGCCAGCGCCGCGCGCACGTCGATCAGGTGGCGCAGCACCGCGAGTTGCAGGTGGGGCGCACGTTCGGAAACGATGCCGTCGTGCAGCACGTAGCGCTTCACGAACTTCGCCAGCCGCGACAGGGACTGCTCGAGGCTCTTCTCGAAGTGCTTGCCGTCCCGGATGAAGGCCAGGTCGGCGAAGATCAGCGCCTTGTAGACGGCGACAGCCTCGTGGCCGACCATGCCGCGGCGCGCGACGCGGCGCAGATGGACGCGCTGGCGGCCCAGCGAGAAGACGAAACGCGCGGCGAAGCCGGGGTCGGCCGCCGAGGCCAGCCATTCGTAATGGCGGATCCAGGCGACGATGCGGGCCGCGAGCACGTCGCGCTTCCACGTCACCGGCGACCAGCGCCATTCGCGATTGGTCCAGTCGTCGACCAGCCTGGCGGCCAGCATCGCGCCGTGCGGATCGCCATTGTCGCGCAGGTCGCGCAGCCAGGCGAAGCCGTTCAGGGCATCGAGCCAGCGCGGGGCGGCTCCGGGGCGCTGCCAGGGCGGGTCGTCCGAATCGGGCAGGACCGTCCCGACGCTGCCGCCGGCGGCGAATTCACCGGCCTGGAGCAGGCGCTGACCCAGCACCGGATCGCCCGGCCAGGAATCGGCGGCGACCGCGAAGAAGCTGCGTGGCGTGTTGTAGCCCAGCGTGAGCGAATAGAGGGAGGAGCCGAGGAACCAGCGGCCGAATGCCTGCCGCTCCCGCTTGGCGGCCACGGAGGGGCGCGTCGGCACCGAGCGGATCGGCCGGGCTCCGGAAACCAAAGGCTCACCGGGCCGTCTTGTGTCAGAGGCGACCAGCGTCATCGTTTCTGTTCTTTGGCCCGGGAGGCTCGAGCGGCCGGGCGGTGGAGGGGTTTCGTATTTTAGCCCAGTCGGAGCCCGGTGGCGATGGGCAGCAGGGCGGCCCGCGACCGGCCCTTGAACCTCCGATCACGCACACCAGATTCATTCCAAGGGAACGCCCGAACGGGGTTCCCGACCACTCGCTCCGCGGAGGGGGGTTAGATGAGTCGCGTAACGATGTTCAATTCGCCCTTGTTACTGGGCTTCGACCAGCTTGAGCGGACGCTCGACCGGCTGGCCAAGAACGCCGAGGGCTATCCTCCCTACAATATCGAGCGGATCGGCGAGAACGGACTGCGCATCACGCTTGCGGTGGCTGGTTTCACCAGCGACGGCCTCGTGATCGAACTGGTCGAAAACCAGCTCACGGTACGCGGCAAGCAGGCCGACGACAGCGACCGGATCTTTCTCCACCGCGGCATTGCAGCCCGCCAGTTCCAGAAGGCGTTCATGCTCGCCGACGGAATCGAGGTGGTCGGCGCCCGGCTCGACAACGGCCTGTTGTCGATCGAGCTGGTCCGGCCCGTCGTGGAGCCCCGAATTCGAACCATTCGCATCGATGCCGGCCAGGCTGCCGGTGCTGCGGACCAGACGATCGATATCACCGCGCGTCGCAGCCGTTGAGGCGGAGCGCGTTGATGCTGCCAAGGAGGTAGCCATGGAAAACAATGTTCTGAACTTTACCCCGCTTGCCGACGAGGCGTTCCTCAGCCTGGGCGCCGAGCAGATCGCCTACGTGAAAGCGATCAACCTGCCCGACGGTGCCCATGCGGTCGGCATCTTCTCGGCGGACGGCAAACCGATGGCGTCGGTGCCTTCGATCGAGATCGCGCAGGCGCTCATCCGCCAGCACGAGCTGGAGCCCGCGCTGGTTCACTGAGAAAAAGTCGATGGAAAGCGGTTCAGGCCGCGCTTTGGGTCTGGACCGTCTCGACGAGCAGCGCATACAGCGCCTCGGCATTCTCGGTCGCGCGCAGCTTCTCGACGAGGGCGCGATCACGCAGCAGACGTGAAACGCGGGCCAGCGCCTTCAGATGGTCGGCGCCGGCACCTTCCGGCGTGACCAGCAGGAACACGATGTCCACGGGGCGCTCGTCGATCGCATCGAAGTCGACGGGATGCGCCAGCCGGGCGAACAGGCCGAGCGGCCGCGTCATGGTCGAGAGCCGCCCGTGCGGGATGGCGATGCCGCCACCGATACCGGTAGACCCGAGGCGCTCGCGTTCGAGCAAGCGGTCGAACAGCTTGCGCTCGTCGATCTGGAAGAGACCGGCCGCGCGGCTGGCGATTTCGGCCAGCAGCGCCTTCTTGCCGGTCGCCTTGGCGCTGGCCAGAACGGCATCCGGGCCGGTCAGCAAATCGGCGATTTCCACAATGTCACCAATGGGTTAGCGAGCGCGAACTTGAATCCGCCCTGCGAGGGGTGCGCCCCTATAGGCGCCTCCCCCGACCGGGTCAAGCCGTCGCTCGGCAGCACGGGTGAGCCCGCCGCGCGTGGTGTGTCAGTCGGCCGGGCCGGTCATCGCCTCGATGGCGATGGCGGCGGACGAGAGGCCCGGCATCGGGCGGTTCATGCCGAGGCGGCCCAGGCGGCGGCGTTCGGCCGACGAAGGGATGCGCATGGCTTCGCGATACTTGGCGACCGTGCGTCGCGCGATCTCGACACCCTCGCCCTTCAGCAGGTCGACGATGCGATCGTCGCTGAGCGGCTGGTGCGCGTTCTCGCCGCCAACGAGGTGACGGATGCGCGAGCGCACCGACTCCGAGGAGACGACCACGCCCGGCGTGCGCGCCGGCAGCGCCGAGGTGAAGAAGTACTTCAGCTCGAAGATGCCGCGCGGCGTATTGATGTACTTGTTCGAGGTGACGCGGCTCACCGTGCTCTCATGCAGCTCGGTGGCGATGGCGATGTCGCGCAGCACCAGCGGCTTCAGCGCGCTGACGCCGTGGCGGAAGAAGCCGTCCTGCTGGCGCACGATCTCGCGCGCGACCTTGAGGATCGTGGTGGCGCGCTGCTCCAGCGTCTTCACCAGCCAGTTGGCCGACTGGAAACGCTCGGCGACGAAGTCGCGATCGGGCTTGGCGCGCGCGCCCTTCATCAGCGTGGCGTGATAGTTGCGGTCGACTAGGACCTTGGGCAGCGCATCGGTGTTGAGCTCGATGTGCCAGCCATCCTCGCCGGTCTCGGGATCCTTGGCCGGCGTCAGGTAGAGATCGGGCTGGACTGGCTGGATCGGTTCGAATTCGAAGGCGAGGCCGGGGCGCGGGTCGAGCGTGCGCAGCTCGGCCAGCATGTCGCGCAGATCCTCGTCGTCGACGCCGCAGCGGCGGCGCAGCTGGCCGAGTTCGCCGGCGGCGACCAGTTCGAGATTGTCGAGTAGCGCCTTCATCGCCGGATCGAGCCGGTTGCGCTCGGCGAGCTGGGCGCCAAGGCATTCGGCCACGGTGCGCGAGAACAGACCGGCCGGCTCCATCTGGCGCAGCCGCGCCCAGATCTTCTCGACCAGCGGGATGTCGGTCGCGACGGATTCGGCGACGGCCGCCGCCTCGAGACGGCAGTAGCCGGCCTCGTCGAGCCCTTCGGCGATCTTCAGGGCGATGCGGCGCTCGGCCGGGTCCTTGAACATCAGTTCGAGCTGTTCGAGCACATGGACGGCCATCGACCGCGGACGCTCCGCCACGAAGTCGAGGGCGTCGGGCGTATCCTCGCGCTGGCCGCTGCGGCTGGCCGATGCGTCGCCACCGCGGTCGGCATGCTCGCGGGTCCAGCGATCGTCGGCGTCGGCCAGCGCCGGAGCGGCGGCCTGCAGGGCTTCGGCGGTATCGCGCGGGGTTTCGACCGGGGGCGCCTCGTACTCGCCGGCACCGGACTCTTCCGAGGACCCCTCGGAGAGCAGCGGGTTCTTTTCCAGCTCCTGCTGAATGAAAGCCGCGAGTTCGAGGTGCGAGAACTGCAGCAGCTTGATGGCCTGCTGGAGCTGGGGCGTCATCGCCAGGGTCTGGCGCGACGCAAGAATGAGACTTGGACCGATACGCATGTCACCCCACCCCGAAGGTCGTTGGACCTCCCCGATGGGCAGTCTTATGCAAGAACCGTGCCAATGTCAGCACGGCTCGTACTTTCAATGGGCGAAAATGTCCGCTTCGGGCCAGCCAGCGACGTCCAGGCGCGCTCGGGTGGGCAGGAACCGGAAGGCGGCGTCCGCCAGTTCGCGACGGCCCTCGCGCTCCAGAAGGGCGTCCAGTCTGGCTTTCAGCGCGTGCAAATGCAGCACGTCGGAAGCGGCGTAGGCAAGCTGCTCGTCGGTCAGGCTGTCGGCGCCCCAGTCGGAGGTCTGCTGCTGCTTGGACAGGTCGACGCCCAGCAGCTCGCGACACAGATCCTTGAGGCCGAAACGATCGGTGAAGGTCCGCACCAGCTTGGCCGCGATCTTGGTGCAGTAGACCGGCTCGCAGCGCACGCCCAGCGAATGCTCGAGCACGGCGATGTCGAAACGGCCGAAATGAAAGAGCTTCAGCACCTTCGGATCGGCGATCAGCGCCGCCAGCCGCGGCGCCTTGGCGGCCCCCTTGGGCGCCCCGCGCGGGATCTGGACCAGATGGGCGTTGCCGTCGCCGCCCGAGAGCTGAACCAGGCAGAGCCGGTCGCGATGGGGGTTGAGCCCCATGGTCTCGGTGTCGATCGCCACGACCGGGCCAAACGAAAGGTCCGCGGGAAGATCGCCGCGGTGAAGGCTGATCGCCATTATGGGGTGCTCCGACTGACCTGCATGGTGCCCAGGAGAAGACTCGAACTTCCACGCCTCGCGGCGCTAGTACCTGAAACTAGTGCGTCTACCAATTCCGCCACCTGGGCACGGCATGCGGTCTAGTGCGGGCGCTGAGTTAGGGCCCGGCCGCGCCGATGTCAACCACGGCGGAGGCCGGCACGCGCGATGGCGCGCTTCGCCCCTTGCACCGTCATGGCTTTGGGCTATAGGCAGCATCCATGAGCATCAAGCAGGTCACGGTCTTTGGCGGCAGCGGCTTCGTCGGTCGCGCCATCGTGCGGGCGCTGGCGCAGGAGGGCTATCAGGTCCGCGTGGCCTGCCGGCGCATCGAACTGGCGGAACGGATCAAGACGGCCGGCGATGTCGGCCAGATCACCGTGATGCGGACCAACCTGCGCAATCCCGCCTCCATCAAGGCCGCGATTACCGGCAGCCAGGCCGTCGTGAACGCCTCGGGCATCGCTTTCCAGCGCGGCCGGCAGAGCTACCACACCGTCCATGTCGAGGGCAGCCGCGCCATCGCCGAGGCCGCCAGGGCCGCCGGCGTGAAGCGCCTGATCCACATGTCGGGCATGGGTGCCGATCAGCGCAATTCGACCAACAAGTACATTCGCTCCAAGGTCGACGCCGAAGATGCGATCGTCGCGGGCTTCACCGATGCCACGATCCTGCGGCCCAGCGTGGTCTTCGGGCCCGAGGACGTGATGTTCAACCGCATGGCCCAGATCGCGGCCAAGGCGCCGTTCGTGCCGGTGGTCGGCGACGGCTCGGCCAAGGTCCAGCCGGTCTATGTCGGCGATGTCGGCAGCGCCGTCGTTGCCGTGCTGGCGCGACCCGACACCGCCAAGACGGTGTTCGAGCTGGGTGGCCCGCGCGTCTACACCTATCGCGAGATCGCGGCCCTGGTCCTGCGCGAGATCGATCGCGAGAAGCGGATCGTGGGCGTGCCGGCCGGCCTGATGCGGATCGCAGGCTTCTTCGCCGAATTCCTGCCGGTGCCGCCGCTGACCCACGACCAGGTCGACTTGCTGATCACCGACAACGTCGCCCGCCCCGGCGCGCCCGGCCTCGCCGCCCTCGGCATCGAGCCGACCGCCGCCGAGGCCATCCTGCCGATGTACCTCGACCGCTATCGCGTCGGCGGCCGCTACAACCTCCAGGCCCCGGCCTAAGCACTCCAAATCACGGTGTCACAGACGGCGATTATGCTCGCCCAAAGCCCATAGTCCTATATCGGTATTATTTACGCAGACATCGAATCGCATCGCGGCGCCTGACACAGAGATGAGGATTACTCTCGCGACAATTAGGTCAGTATAGTTGACTATCGTCCGTTGCCGTGGTTTAACGCCTCCAACAATGCAGCAAAGGCGCGATCGGCGCGCTTCTTGCGTAATAAAATTTCACAAAATATTCCGAGGAGGCCGGGGATGGCCGAGAGGATGCTGAAGTTCGTCGGAACGCCGCAAGCCATGCCCGACAAGCGGCCGGCAGCCGAGCGCCGTCGCGACTTCGACGAGATCTATCAGAGCTATGCCCAACAGAAGGCTGCCGAACAGGCGTCGCGCTGCTCGCAGTGCGGCGTGCCCTTCTGTCAGATCCATTGCCCGCTGCACAACAACATCCCCGACTGGCTGAAGCTGACGGCCGAGGGCCGGCTCGACGAGGCCTACGAGCTGTCTTCCGCGACCAACAACTTCCCCGAGATCTGCGGTCGTATCTGCCCGCAGGACCGGCTGTGCGAGGGCAATTGCGTCATCGAGAAGGGCTTCGAAGCGGTCACCATCGGTTCGGTTGAGAAGTACATCACCGACACCGCGTGGGAGCGCGGCTGGGTGAAGCCGATCCAGCCGCGGCGCGAGCGGCCCGAAAGCGTCGGCATCGTCGGCGCGGGCCCCGCCGGCCTGGCGGCCGCCGAGCAGCTTCGCCGCAAGGGCTACCAGGTCGCGATCTACGATCGCTACGACCGGGTCGGCGGCCTGCTGATCTACGGCATCCCGAACTTCAAGCTCGAAAAGGAGATTGTGCAGCGCCGCGAGACGCTGCTGCGCGATTCCAACGTGACCTTCCATCTGAACTGCGACGTCGGCCGCGACGTCACGCTGGAGGAGCTGCGCGCGCGTCACGGCGCGGTGCTGATCGCCACCGGCGTCTACAAGGCGCGCGACATCGCCGCCCCCGGCGTCGGCCTCGCGGGCATCGCGCCGGCACTCGACTATCTCACCGCCTCGAATCGCCAGGGTCTGGGCGACACCGTCCCCGATTTCGAATCGGGCCTGCTGGACGCCGCGGGCAAGAACGTGGTGGTGATCGGCGGCGGCGACACGGCGATGGATTGCGTGCGCACGGCCGTTCGCCAGGGCGCGCGCTCGGTGAAGTGTCTCTATCGCCGCGACCGCGCCAACATGCCGGGCTCGCAACGCGAGGTGAAGCACGCCGAGGAGGAAGGCGTCGAGTTCGTGTGGCTGGCCGCGCCGCAGGCCTTCCTCGGCAACGACAAAGTGAGCCACGTCCGCACCGTGCGCATCCATCTCGGCATGCCCGACGCCTCGGGCCGCCAGACGCCGCAGGAAATCCCCAACAGCCACGTCAACATCGAGGCCGATCTCGTGCTGATGGCGCTGGGCTTCGATCCCGAGGACCTGCCGGCGGCGATGAGCGCGCCGGACCTCGGCGTCACCGGCTGGAACACGCTCAAGATCGACTGGAAGACCATGATGACCAGCCTCGACGGCGTGTTCGCCGCCGGCGACATCGTGCGCGGCGCGTCACTGGTCGTGTGGGCGGTACGCGACGGCCGCGACGCGGCCGAGCGCATCCATACCTATCTCGCGGGCAAGGCACTGGCCGCCCAGCGCATCGCGGCGGAGTAGACGATGCTGAAGGTCTACGACTTCACGGGATCGGGCAACGGCTACAAGGTCTGGCTGCTGATGTCGCAGCTCGGCGTGCCGTTCGAGCGCATCGAGCGCGACATCCTGAAGGGCGAGACGCGCACGCAGGAGTTCCTGAAGAAGAACCCCAATGGCCGCATCCCGACGCTCGAACTCGAGGACGGAACGTTCCTCTTCGAATCGGGCGCGATCCTCTGGTACCTCGCCGAGAGCACGCCGTTCGCGCCGAAGGACCGGCTGGCGCGGGCGCAGACGCTGCAATGGATGTTCTTCGAGCAGTACAGCCACGAGCCCTATATCGCCGTGGCGCGTTTCTGGAAGCACTTCCTCGACAGGCTGAGCCCGGTGCAGGAAGCCAGACTGCCCGACATCATGAAGAACGGATATGCCGCGCTCGACGTGATGGAGAAGCATCTCGCGACGCGGAGCTTCTTCGTCGACGAACGCTATGGCCTCGCCGACATCGCGCTCTACGCCTACACCCATGTCGCCGACGAGGGCGGGTTCGACCTCTCGGGTTACCCGAACGTCACGGCGTGGCTCGCCCGCGTGAAGGCGCAGCCCGGTCATGTCGCGATCGACCACACGTTCTAACCAAGGGAGAAGAAGAAGATGCCGATGATCAACGTCCAGATGTTCGAGGGCCGCACGATCGAGCAGCGCCGTGCGCTGGTCCGCGAGTTCGTCGCCGAGCACATCGTGGCGCGCGGGATGATCGCCGACATCGCCTTCCACAAGCCCGGCCAGGAGGGCGACCAGCGGAACTTCCATGCACACATCCTGATGACCACGCGGCGGGTCGGGCCGGAGGGATTTGGACTTAAGGAGCCGGCCTGGCGCACGCCGCAACAGGTTCGCGACTGGCGCGAGGCGTGGGCGGAAATCCAGAACCGGGACCTACGCCGGCATCTGGGGCCCAATGCGCCGCAGGTCAGCCATCTGAGCCTCGCCGAACAGGGCGTCGACCGCGTTCCAGGCGAGCACCTTGGGCCGGCGGCGACCGCCCTGGAGCGAAGAAACAAGCGCACCCAGAAGGGCGAGCGCAATCGCGATGTCGAGGTGCGCAACCAAGCGGCCGATCAGTC
>OFDC01000559.1_pt1 | contig 26660 bp, 20 predicted proteins | sample 1520941 | NCBI WGS metagenome assembly OFDC01 (sample SAMEA94258168, study PRJEB24077) | hot springs metagenome | biome: Aquatic biome; feature: Water | place: India | collected 2012-12-06 | depth 5 m | reverse complement strand
GACGATGAAGTTCGAGATGAACTTCATGAAGCCGTTGACCGCGAAGTACGAGTTGGAACCGTAGTACCACTCGACACCGAGATCGAGGTTGTCGGCAAGGTAGGGCTTGAGGCTGGCGTTGCCGCCCGATGCCGCAAGGCTGCCACGGCGCAACGTGCCGAGATTGATCGTCGGACGCAGATCGCCCAGTGCCGGGCGGGTCAACGTGCGCGATGCATCGAAGCGCAGGATCAGGTTGGGCTTCACCTCCAGCTTCACGTCAAGGCTCGGCAGCACGTAGTTATACGAGATGCTCCGCTCGATCAGCTGCTGCGGCGTGAAGGTATCGACCTGGATCAGCGTCGGGTCGGTCGGCACCGTGATCAGCTTCACCGGATTGCGGCCAAGCGCGCCCGAAGTCAGCTTGGTGTACTCATCGCGTACGCCAGCGCTCACCTTGAACGGCATATCACCGATCTCGCTCTCGAAATTGATGCGCAGATAGGCCGCGAACGTCTGTTCCTTCACGTTCAGCACGCTGTCCGGGTTGAAGGCCGGCGCCGTGGTGCCCCGCCCGGTTGCTTCCAGCACCTTGTACACGGCCACCGGATCGTACTTGATAATCGCCGGAGCCAGGTTGCCCTGATAGCCCGGGATGAAGTTGTTGGTGCTGATGATGCCCTGATAGACGCTGTCCGGCAGCGGCGCGACGGCACCGGTACGGCCCGAAGGCGCGCCGTAGCCACCATAGCGGAAGAAGGTGCCGTTCACGAACGGGCTTTCGCCTTCCTGGTGGTACTTGTTCTCCTGGAAGCTGCCGCCGAAGTGAACCTTCAGGTTGTCGCCATCCCACTTGCCGCCAATCTTGATCTGCTTGACCAGGTTGGTGAAGTAGTTGGGGAAGCCGGCGATCACGTGGCTGCCGATCAACGACTTGTCGGTGAAGCGCGAAACGTCGCCGCCCGGACCCACATCGTGGATGCTCGGCAGGAAGTTGTTGCTCGGCCCGCCGATCTTCACGCCGGTGTTTGCGCCAAGGATCGTCGAGTAGCGGCTGCACGAAGTCGGCGCAGTCGTCGGACCGGCACCGGCAGGATAGGTGCAACCCGTCGACAGGAACGGCCCGTTCGGATCGGCATTGGTGCCACCGTAACCGATGTCCATCGCGTTCTGGTAGCCATTGCGGCCGGGGTTCAGGACCGAGCGCGACAGCGATGCGTCGAAGTCGAAGCTCAGCTCGTCCGTCGCATCCCACTTCAGGTTGCCACCGAACATGTAGGTCTGGTTGATCGTCCGCGCCAGGCTGGCGTTGAAGTCCATCGGCGTGCCGAACTGGTTGAAGTCAACCACGGTGCCATTGCTGTCCTGCTTGACGTTGCGCAGGTCGTCACCGTTGAACCATGCACCATAGCCATAGGTCGCGGTGTTCAGTGTCTGGCGGGTGAAGTTGCCGTCCAACGTCAGCAGCACGTCGTCCCCTGCCTGCCACTGATAGGCAAGACGGCCGTCGATGCGTTCATCCTTGGTGGTGATCTGGTTGGCGCCCACCTGCTGCGGGAACCAGCCGAGCACGTTCTTCTTGGCCGGCGTGAAGTCACTGGTCTGGCATGCAGCCTGGGCCTGGCACTGGTAGAAGTAGTTGCCGATCCAGCCCGGTATGAAGACCTGGTTGGCTTCGGTATCGACGCGGCGGTAGGCGGCATAGGCCAGGATGCCCATGGTATCGTCGGCAAAGCGCGTGCTGGCCAGCGCCGCGCCCGAAGGCGTGACCTTGCCGCTGCGATCCTGCACCGCACCCGATGCCTTGACCGCGAACTTGCTGTCGGCGCTGTCGAAGGGCTTGGGCAGGGCAACGTTGATCGTCGCACCGATCGCGCTGGCGCCGAGTTCGACGTCAGGCGTCTTGTAGACCGAGATGTTCGAGACGAAGTCCGAACCGATCGTGGTAAAGTCCACTGCGCGGCTGCCCGAAGCGGTCGAAAGGCGACGGCCATCGAACTGCGTGTCGTTGAAGTCACCGCCGAAGCCGCGCACGGTCACGCCGTTGGCTTCACCGCGAGCGCCCGAACGCTGGATCGAGATGCCGGGCAGGCGCTGCAGTGCGTCGGCCACGTTGGCATCGGGGAACTTGCCGATGTCTTCAGCCGAGATCGCATCGACCACGCCCGATGCGGTGCGCTTGATCTCCATGTTGCGCTGGAGCGAACCGCGGATGCCGGTGACGATGATCTCGGCATTGCTCGGCTCGTCGTTCATGACCGAGCTTTGCGCTTCCTGCGCCGCAGCCGGCATCGCCATAGCAAGCGCGATTGCCCCTGCCGCACTTCCAATAAGGAAGCGTGAATTGATGGACGTCCTCATACCCTCTCCACTGCTATTCTGACGGCCCCCCCGCCCGGGAAGGTGATCTGCATCCGGCTGCCCCACACGACAGGACCGGCAGCCATGACAAAGCACGCGCAATCGGAGAGGCGTCACGCAGACGAACCGCGGCTTCCCTTCAGCCTCTCAACCCTGCAGGCGCTCTGTCAGCGTCACCTTGCGAGACCGGTGTAACTGATCTAGGTAGCGCTATCAATAACAAATTGTCTGCGCAATGAAGGCTCGGTTGGATAGTGTTGCAAGAAGGCCGCGGATGGCGTTAGACCAAGCATGGTAGCGCACACATCGCATCTCGGCCAGATTGGCGATAAGCTACCTGAAAAGCTGGGAAAGACGGGAGAGGACGAATGGCAGAGCAACTCGAGATCTTGAACAGCGAGGTCCATCGCAACCTGGCCATGCATCCTGTTGCAGGCGCGCATCCGCACATGGTGCAGATCTCGCTGCCCGAGGTCGAGGCAGCCGCATCGTGCTGCCCGGTGCTGCTGGCCAAATCGCCTAAGACAGGGCGATTCGCCATCGTCGCCTTGTTCGGTTTTGCGCCCGATGAGGTCCTGGTCGAGGGCGCAGGCACTGGAAACGCAGCCTTTCTTCCGCTCGATCTGCAGCGGCAGGGGTTCTTTGCCTCTGATGACAACATTGCCGTCGACCTTGCGCATCCCCGCTTCGCACCCGGCGGCACGATCCCCCTGTTCGATGCCATGGGCGGCCCGACCGACGAGATGCGGCTCGTCCAGCGCGCCATCGGCACGCTGATGGGCAATGCAGCAAGGACGGAGAAATTCATTGCCGATATCGTCGAGGCGCGGCTGGTCGAGCCGGTCGACATTTCCCTGAAGTTCGACGATGGCCAGACCGTCGCCCTGAATGGCCTCTATACCGTCAGCGGCGACGCTCTTACAGATCTCGACGATAATAGAATCATCAGACTATATCGGGACGGCTCGTTATCCGCCGCTCTGGCAATCCGCGCGTCACTACGCCAGATCGGCCAACTCGCCCGCCGGCGGAACGAACGACTCGCCACTCCGGCCAGCAGCTGGGCATGACGTGACTGTCCGGGCCCGGTCAGAACTGATCGAACTCGCGCCGGATGATGCCTCTCTGCTCAGCGCCGGGGCATTTCGCGAGGAAGTGATCGAGCTTGGCAGGCCTGCGGTCATCAGGGGGCTTGGCGCTGCCTTGCCCGCCACCCGCGCCGCCAGCACCGCGCCGAGCGCTGCGCTCGGCTATCTGCTGGAATTTGCCAACGACCGAAAGCCACAGGTCTTCTGCAGCGACCCGGTGAACGCCGGCCATTACTTCTACACCGACGATCTTTCCGGCTTCAATTTCACGCGCAGCGAAATGGCGCTGGCCGACGCCTTCGCCCAGATGCTTGCCCACGCGGACAACCCCTCAGCGCCCACGACCTACATCGGTTCGCTGGTCGCGCCCGCCTATCTGCCGGGCTTTGCCGAGGCGAACCACATCGCGATCGTGCCCCGGTCGGTCGAGCCGCGCCTGTGGATCGGCAATCCGTCCACCGCTGCGGCACATTACGACGCTTATGAGAATCTCGCCTGCGTGATCGCCGGAGAACGCACCTTCACGCTCTACCCGCCCGATGCGATCGGTGATCTCTATGTCGGTCCGATCGACAATACCATGGCCGGCCAGCCCGCCAGCCTCGCCGCTCCGAATGGAGACACTGCGCGTTATCCCCGCTTTGCCGCAGCGCAGGCGAGAGCCATCACGGTCACCCTGAGCCCCGGCGATGCCCTGTTCCTGCCCAAGCTGTGGTGGCACCAGGTTGAAGCCAAGGCTCCCGTCAACGTCATGCTCAACTATTGGTGGGATGCAACCGCCACCGGGCCCGACGCCCCCTCATTGGCGCTGCTCCATGCCATGATCGCCATTGCCGAGCGTCCCGAGGCCGAGCGCATGGCGTTCCGCGCGTTTTTTGACCATTATGTATTTCGCACCGAGGGCCATCCCCTTGCCCACGTGCCAGAGGACCGGCGCGGCGTGCTTGGCGACCTGCGCGCCGGTTACGGCCAGATCCGCGCCATGCTCGTCCGCGCCTTGCGCGGCCACTGACAACCAGAACCACATCCGGGAGATAGACTGATGCGCATCCTGCCTTTGCTGACCGCTTCCGCCCTTGCAATGGGAGCGCTACCTTGCGCCTCTGGCGCCTATGCGCAGGTCGAAACACCTGCTCCAACCGTCGTGCCCGGTGCCCCCAAGGCTACGGTCCAGAAAATCACGGTCCACGCCAAGGGCCTCGAAGGTTCGCTCGAGGGCGACAGCGCCGATCGCGACGTGTTTGTCGTCCTGCCGCCAAGCTACGCGAAGAATCCGAAAGGGCGTTACCCGGTCGTCTATGCGCTCCACGGCTACTCCATCGGCGCGGCACAGTGGATGGGCGAAATCCACGTGCCGCAGGTAATCGAGGGCGGCATGGCCCAAGGCGCGCGCGAGATGATCTTCGTCTTCCCCGACAGCAAGACGGTGCACAACGGCTCGATGTATTCCTCGTCCGCCACCACCGGCGATTTCGAGACCTTCATCGCCCGCGATCTCGTGAGCTATATCGATAGCCACTATCGCACCCTGCCCACGCGCGAAAGCCGCGGCCTCGTCGGCCATTCCATGGGCGGCTATGGCGCCACGCGCATCGGCATCAAGCATGCCGACGTGTTCGGCGCGCTCTACCTGATGAGCCCGTGCTGCCTCTCGGCGCGCGGCCTGTTCGGCGTCACGCCTGAAGCGATGCAGGCTTATGCCGCAATGAAAAGCCCTGCCGATTCGGCCAGGCTGCCATGGGCGCAGCGCGGCACGCTGGCCGCCGCCGCCGCATGGTCGCCCAACCCGAAGAATCCGCCGCTCTACCTTGATCTGCCACTCGCCGCCGACGGCAAGACCCGCGACGATGTCATGGCCAAGTGGGCCGCCAACGCGCCGCTTGCATTCGTTGACCAGTACATCCCCAACATGCGCCGCTACGCCGCCATCGCCATGGACGTGGGCGACAAGGACGGCCTCAAGACCGACACCGAGACACTGCATAAGGTGCTGGAAACCTACGGCGTGGCCAACAGCTTCACACTCTACGAGGGCGATCACACCAACCGCGTCGCCTTCCGCTTTCAGGAACAGGTCGTGCCGTTCTTCAGCCAGCACCTGTCGTTCGGAGCAGGCAAGTGATGCGCCTTGCCTCTGCCGCCCTGCTCGCCGCTACTGCGCTCGCTACCCCTGCCCATGCCGCCGACAAGCCGCTTGAAGCCAAGGGCGAATGGAGCGTCACCACGCGCGGATCAGCCCCCCTGCCGCCTATGGGCTGGAACAGCTGGAACGCCTTCGGCACCGATATCGACGAGGAGAAGGTCATCGCCTCGGCGCAGCTGATCGTCGACTCCGGCCTTGCCGCCAAGGGCTATCGCTACGTCAACATCGACGATGGCTGGTGGGCCAGGCGCCGGCAAGCTGATGGTCGCATGCTGATCCGCACCGACAATTTCCCCTCGGCCCGCACCGCTGATGGCAACACCAGCTTCCGCCCCTTCACTGATCGCCTCCACGCCATGGGCCTGAAGGCGGGCATCTACAGCGAAATCGGGCGCAACAGCTGCGGCCAGATCTATGGCGATCCCACCGGCCCCGGCCAGCCCGCCGGCACCATGGCCGAACGCGAGATCGGCCTTTACGGCCACATCGACCAGGACATCGCGCTCTACTTCGGCGAATGGAACTTTGACTACATCAAGGTCGATGGCTGCGGCATTCGCGCACTCGCCGCTGATAGCCCGCAGGTCAAATCCGGCCGGTTGCGCGCGCTCGATCCGCTGATCGACTACGATACCATCCCCCGCACCAACATCCCTGCGGTGAAGGACCTGTTCGCGCAAGTCGGCCAGGCCCTCTCGCGCAACAAGCCGGGCAACGACTTTGTCCTGTCGATCTGCCTGTGGGGCTCGGCCGACGTCCGCTCGTGGGCGCGCACCCTCGGCAACCTTTCGCGCACCAGCGAGGACATCTCCCCCAACTGGGAGCGGATGCTGCACAATCTCGATTCGGCATCGCGGCGGGAACTCTATGCCAAGCCCAACAGCTGGAACGATCCCGACATGCTGTTCATCGGCAGCGGCGAGTTCGATGATGCGCATCTGACCGAAGCCCGCTCGCACATGGCGCTCTGGGCCATGCTCAACGCACCGCTGATCATCGGCTTCGATCTGCGCAAGGCCTCGCCCGCGATGATGGGCGTGCTCGGCAACGCGCAAGTTGTTGCGCTCAATCAGGATGTCGCCGCGCATCAGGCCGTTCTCGCCTACGATGGCGATTCGGTGCAGATCTTCGTCAAGACGCTGGCCGATGGCACCAAGGCGGTCGCCCTGTTCAACCGCACCGGCAGCCCGATCGACGTCAAGCTGATCGCGTCCCACCTCAAATACCGCGCCGATCAGCCGATCACCCTGACCGACCTGTGGGACGGCGGCACCAAGTCCTTCACAGGCGAAATGCCGGTCCACCTCGACCGCCATCAGACCCTGCTGTTCAAGGCCAGTGGCGCGCGCGAACACGCCCAGGGCCTCTACCTGTCCGAACAGCCCGGCAACGTGAACCCGGCGGTCGATGGCGTTGTCTATCCCATGGCCGATCCAATGGTCTACCGCGGCCTCCTGCCGTGGCGCTCGACCAAGGCCGATGGCGAACACCCCGTCTACGGCGGCTGGGGCGGCGCCCGTGCTGACGCCACGCCCTTCGCCCAGGCCCCGAAGATCGCGGGCAAGACCTATCACAGCGCCATCGGCACCTTGGCCAATTCGCGCCTCGAAGTCCGCAACACAGGCTTTGCGACATTCACCACCCTCGCCGGCATCGACGATTCCGTGGCCGACCCCACCGCCCGCGTCCGCTTCTCGGTCCACGCCGATGGCAAGCTGCTGAAGCAGACCGGATGGCTCAAACCCGGCGACGCCCCCGCCGCCATCGCGGTGCCGGTAAAGGGTGCGAAGATCGTCGAACTCGTCGCTGAAGGAAACCGCCCGGAGATGCAGAACGTAGCGGTCGATTGGGCTGACGCGGCGCTGGATCGGTAAGCCTACCGCCGCAGCACGCGCCAAGCCCTGATAGCGCCCAGCGTCACTATCGCCCAAAAGGCAAGATCGGCAACAAACGGACCGGGCCGGAAGTGATCCTCCGGCCCGATCTGGTGCGGCACCGAAGTGTCTGGGCTATCCGCCAGAAACGGCGCCGGCCATCCCCCAACCATGCGCGGCAGCCAGTTCTGCTCCAGCGGGCCCTCGAACCCATACATAGCCCGCTCGTCCGTGGCGGGATGCATCACCACGCTGGCGCAGGTCAAGAGCAGGGCTACGGCGGCAACGAGGATCGCTTTGGTCATGGCTTCAAACGCCGAAAACGCGCCAAGGTGCCCCAGCACCGAACGCCACTCGCTTGAAACCAAACCACTGCGCAACACGCAAGTCAGGATCAGCCCAAGCGCTACTAAATGCCGCCACTTCTGGCATGATGTCATTGCAGACTTATATGTTCAGACTAGTATTGATCGATGAGCGAGAGATCCGACCGACTTTTTCGCCGCGCCGAAGCGATTTTGGCTGGTAAGGCAATTGGCTTTGGAATGCCAATTTTGCAAATGCTTGCTCACCAAAGATACGGGCCTGCAATGCTTAGTCTAGCTGCGCGCATGACGGAAACGGGAAACATAAAGGATCTCGGGCGGTTAAGCGATGCAAACAGTCCTGCCAGATTGATGTATCGTGCTTTTCAGCAGGGCGAAGTCAACGCTGCCCAGAATCTCGCTCTCACGCTCTTCTATGCAGGTGATCTTGCTGGCTACCGTCGATGGCTGCGGCGCGCTGCAAGGGACGGCGACGAAGACGCTGTCAAAGAATTGAGCAGGTTCGAGGTCCGGCAACCTTATCCATTAGCGCGGCGTATAAGTCGCGTCCGCCCATTTCGGCGAGATGGCAGCTAACCACTCCGCTCCTGCCAACGCCACCACTAATCCCAGTTCTCGAGAACAACGGGTGGTGCGGACGTCCCCTAACGCTACTTTGCGCTAAAAGGCTGTCTGTCACGACACCATTGCGAACATCGATGGCCGTGATAGACCTGCTTTTTATGGATGCCCATCGAATAAGACTTAGCTTACTCCGCGTAGGATTTGTTATCCTTGGATTGTCCGCATGCTCTAAACAAGGCAGAGACGACGTTCGGTCAGACGAGCGTAAAAAATCTTTCACGGTGAGTGCTGATAATGTCATCGCTAGAGCTACGCAAAGTAGATCGATAGTTTTTCCGCTCAGTGTCAGCATTTCCGACTCTTTGCCAGATTTCAAAAAAGTCGAGATCAAGGGTTCAAAGGACATTGACCCTCAAGCTTTGTCATTCGCTGTATATTCTTGTAGTTTTTATGAAATTAGTTGGTTTGATTCAACCAGTCACTGGAAGGCAATCGTTACCCCATCCGCATCATCGGACTTATTTAAAGAAGATAACTTTCATAATATTTCGGACAAAGAAATGATAGATTGCGTCCGTAAATACTACGGTAATTCTTTTTTCTACCAAGTGCGAAGTAAAGGCTATGACACTTCCTTACGCGACCTATCATAGTCATGTAGAACAGGGTCGGCACCCCACCCCAAAGCAGCGATCCAAGCAGCCCAAACCAAATCCTGAAACCCACCGTCACCCCGGCTTGCCCCGGGGTCCCGCTCCTTTCTCACACCCACGCTCAGACAAAAATCGGCCCGGAAAGCGCGTCGCCTTCCGGGCCGTTCAGGTATTGCAGCAGCCTCATGGAGGGAGGTGCGAGACCGCCGCAGGGCACCTCTTCAATTCACTTCGTAACCTTCACCACCGTCACCGAGCGCGGCGGCAGGGCGATAGTCACGCTGCTGCCGGCAGCCTTGCCGCTGATCGCCTTTGGCGCGACGACCGATGGCGCGGCGAAGGTGTTGACGCTGTCCACCTTGGGCGCGGTCAGCACTTCGCCGCTGGCAGTGCGGAAGCCGGGGATCGTCACGCTCGTGCCCGCATCAGGATCGACGTTGACCAGCGAGACCCACACCTGCCCGCTCTTGTCCTTGGCCGCCATCGCATCCACGCGCGGCAGCTTGCGATCGCCCACGGTCAGCTCGCCCGCGGCAAACTTCACCGGTGCGAACTGCGCATCCTGGAACGGCACGTACATCCTGAACACGTGGTAGGTCGGCGTCAGCACCATCTTGCTGCCGTCGGTCAGGATCATCGCCTGCAACACGTTGATCATCTGCGCGATGTTGGCGATCTTCACGCGGTCGGCATGGCGCGCAAAGATGTTTAGGTTCAGCGCCGCCAGGATGCCATCGCGCATGCTGTTCTGCTGCTGCAGAAAGCCCGGATTGCTGCCCGGCGTGGGTGAAAGCCAGGCGCCCCATTCGTCCACCGCGATCAGCAGCTTCTTCTCGGGATCGTACTTGTCCATGATCGCGCTCTGCTTGGCGATCAGGCTGTCCATCTTCAGCGTCTCGTTGATCACGATCGCATATTCGTCATTGCCGAAGCCGGTGGCGGGCAGGTGCGGAGGCCAGCCACCGGTGGTGTAATTGTGCAGCGAAACGCCCTCGATATCCCAGGAGTAGACGTGGGTACTCCACGCCTTCATCACTTCCTCGGTATAGTCGAGCTTGTTGCCGTCCCAGCCGACGGCGATGCGCTTCATCTTGTCCTTTTCACGCTGCGCCGGATTGAAATTGCGCGTGAAATTGGCGAAGCGCTTCATCTCCTCGACGTAGTGCTCGGCCGACATCGCGCCGCCGCAGCCCCAGTTCTCGTTTCCAAGACCCAGGATCGGCACCTTCCACGGCGCCGGATGGCCATTGGCGGCACGCTCCTTGGCCAGCGTGGTGTCCTTCTCGGCGGTCATGTACTCGATCCACGCCGAAGCTTCCGCCGCCGTGCCCGAACCGATGTTCACCGAGATATAGGCCTCGGAGCCGATCTGCTCGGCAAAATCCATGAACTCGTGCGTCCCGAATGCGTTGGACTCCGGCACGCCGCCCCAGTTGGTGTTGATCTGCACGCGGCGCTTGTCCGCCGGCCCGATGCCATCGCGCCAGTGGTATTCGTCGGCAAAGCAGCCACCCGGCCAGCGCACGTTGGGCACCTTCAGCGCCTTGAGCGCAGTGACGACATCGCTGCGAATGCCGCGCACGTTGGGGATGGGCGAATCCTTGCCGACCCAAACGCCGCCGTAGATCCCGGTGCCAAGATGCTCGGCAAACTGCCCGAAGATGTGCTTGTCGATGACCGGCCCAGTCGTGGCGGTATCGACGGCAACTTCGACCGACGCGTCCTTCGCCAAGACGGGCGTACCCAGCCCGGCGGCAAACGTCGCCACCAGCAGCGCGTTACGGAATCTCTTGGCAACGGACGTCATCGACTTGGCTCTCCTCTTGCGCCGGGGGCCGTTCGTGCCCCCGGTCGTATGCTCTGGCGTCAGCGGATCAGTGCCCGCCCCAGCCTTCCATCTGTTCCAGCTCCTTGCCCTTGGTTTCGGGCAGGAAGGCCTTGACCAGCCACAGGCTCACCGCTGCACTCATGGTGTAGAGCAAGTAAGTCTCGGCAAGGCCGAGGCCGCTCGCCATGGCGGGGAAGCTCTGCACCACTGCATAGTTCGCACCCCACTGCGCCAGGCCGCACACCGCAAGAGCCGATCCGCGCAGCTGGTTGGGGAACATCTCGCCCAGCATGACCCACATCACCGGGCCCCAGCTGACGTTGAAGAAGATAACGTAGATGTTTGCCGCAATCACCGCGATCATGCCCAGCGAAGGGTCCATCTGCAGGGCTCCTGCCGCATCGAGCGTCCCTTGCGAAAACGCCCAGCTCATCGCACCCAGCGAAAGCGTCATGCCCGCAGAACCGGCCAGCAGGAGCGGCTTGCGGCCCACCTTGTCGACCAGCGCCATCGTGATGAAGCACGCCGCGATGGAGACCACGCCCGAGATGATGTTGCGTTCGAGCGCCGCCTTTTCCGAAACGCCCGCCAGCTTCCACAGCGTCTCGCCGTAATAGAAGATCACGTTGATGCCGACGAACTGCTGGAACACGGCAATGATCAGGCCTGCCCACACGATCGGTCGCAGGATCGTGCCGGGTGCCAGCACGTCGGCAAGGCGCGGGCGGTGATCGTCGGCAAAGGACGCACGGATTTCCTCGACCTTGCGGTTCGCCTCGGTCTCGCCGAAAATGCGGGTAAGAACGCCGCGCGCATCAGCCTCGCGGCCGCTGCCGACCAGATAGCGCGGGCTTTCCGGAATGAACTGCAGCGCCACCAGAAACACCACCGCCGGCACGGCCTGCGCCAGGTACATCCAGCGCCACGCCGGAACGCCCGCCAGCTCTCCCAGCGAATCCCCGGCCTGCTGCGCCAGCACATAGTTGACGACGAATGCCGCGGTCAGCCCGGTAATGATCATCACCTGCTGCACGCTGGTCAGACGCCCGCGGATCGCCGCGGGGGCCACTTCGGAAATGTAGGCCGGGGAAAGCACGCTCGCTGCGCCCACTGCCATGCCGCCCAGGAAGCGGAAGATCACGAAGAGGGCGTGGTTCGCGGTAATCCCTTGCACCAGCGCGCCGACCAGGAACAGGACTGCCGCCAGCACCATGATGCGCTTGCGACCAAACCGATCGGCCATGCGCCCCGCAAGGAACGCCCCCGCCGCGCACCCCACCAGCAGCGAGCCGACCGTAAAGCCGAGGCCATTGTCATCGAGCGCGAAGGCCGCCTTCAGCCCCGCCTGCGTCCCGTTCACCGCGCCGCTGTCGTATCCGAACAGCAATCCGCCGATTGTCGCCACCGAGACGATAGCGCCGACAAGCGCCATGTTGACCCGGTCCTGCTGCACTGCAGCCATTTCCCTCTCCCAACTCGTTGAACCGGGCCGGACATTGCCATGCGCGCGGCATAGCGTCGACGGCCATGTTTACGTTCTCACCAGTTATCCCGGCCGATATGCTCCGGCCCCGCCGTCAGTCCTTGATAGCGCTACCTATCTACCGCAAGCGCCTGTCGGTGCAAGCACGAATTGCGTTTAAGTCTGTTTTATTCGAAATGCGCCTTGCCAAGTCTGTTCGCCACCGTCAGGACTTCGCCAACGGGAGCCTTTGGACCATGAACGATACCCGATCGCGCCGCAGTGCCGGCCGGCCAACCGTCAACGATGTCGCGCGCCTTGCACAATGCTCGCCGATGACAGTCAGTCGCGTGGTCAATGGCGGGGCCGGCGTACGCGAAGAGACAAAGGCGGCCGTCGAAGCGGCGATCAAGCAGCTGGGCTATGCCCCGAACCGTGCCGCACGCAGCCTTGCCGGCGCGTCGCAACTGCGCATTGCCCTGCTCTATGCCAACCCTTCGGCTTCCTATCTCAGCGAACTGCTGATCGGTTGCATGGATGCCGCGACCCGGCTCGATGCCCACCTCATGGTCGAACGGTGTGAGCCTGAGACCGACCAGTCGAAGATGATTGCACGCCTTGTCGAAAGCGCTGTGGACGGTTTTCTGCTGCCGCCCCCGCTCTGTGATGATACCGCGCTGCTTGCCCGCCTGCGCCGCGCCGGGACGCACGCCGTCCTGATCGGGCCGGGTCAGGCAGAGGCGCACCATGGCGTCGTCATGATCGACGATTACCAGGCCGCCTATGACATGACGAAGCACATCCTCGGCCTCGGCCACAAGCGGATCGGCTTCATTATCGGCAATCCGCAGCAATCGGCCAGCGCCCTGCGCCTCGCCGGATTCCGCGATGCCATGGCCGAAAGCGGCGCAACCGTAGACGCGGCGCTGATCCGCCAAGGCCAGTTCACTTATCGCTCCGGCCTCGATGCGGCGATGGAAATGCTGGCGCTGCCCGAACGTCCGACCGCGATCTTCGCCTCGAACGACGATATGGCCGCAGGCTGCGTCGCCGCTGCGCATCGCAACGATCTCGAAGTCCCGCACGATCTTACCGTATGCGGATTTGACGATACCGCCTTTGCCTCGAACATCTGGCCGGAACTTACCACGATCCGCCAACCGATCCGGCAGATGGCAGCGACCGCGACCGATCTGCTCGCGCAGGAAATCCGCGCGGAGCGGGCATCGGAAAAGGCCAGGCCGCGCCTTGCCACGCTTGATTACGAACTGGTGCGCCGCGAATCCGACGCAGCCCCGCCACAAGGCTGATCAGTTCGCCACCACTGCCATTTCGAAGCCCGGTACGGCCTGCGAACGCCCGTCGAACAGGTTGACCACCGGGCTATCGGCCCAGCCATAGCGGACTTTCGCCGCCGGCTTGCCATCGGTTGCCAGCACCACTGCATCGCCATCAACGCGGCCCGGTGCGAACCGGCAAGCGCCGGCGGCGTCGCACAGTTCGAAGCTGATCGCGGCGTCTGAACTCCAGGCGTGAAGCCCACCCTCGACGCCGCTGAACGTGACCCGCACCGCGTTGGCTTCCGCCTTTGCCGCAATTGGCATCGGCAGAGCCTTGCCTTGCGCGCCCATCGCAAGGCGCTGCGCAACCAGCAGCTTGTTTGCCGGGTGAATGTCCGTCCGCTCGCCAAGATCGATGGCCGTCGCAAGGAACGCCTTCGGATCGTCGACAACGATCTGCCGCTGCACATCCCGCGTTTGCGCCCAGCCGCTTTCAACCGGCTTGTCCGACGCCGGACCATAATTCGCAAGCTGCACGATGCCGACTTTCAGGTCCTGGCCAAACCGCGCGCGCCATCCGGCAATCAGCGCCTTCATCCGGCGCGCATAGTCCGCCGTGTCGACGTCGCTCTCGCCCTGATACCAGGCCGCGCCATCCATCGCGAAGTGCCCCAGCGGCGCGATCATGCGATTGTGCATCAGCCCGATGCCGGCATTGGCATCCCACGGCGCGCGCGGCGGGTAGGTTCTGGTCGGCGCGATGGCATAGCGCCACCCCTCGCCCAGCGGCATCTTCTCGCCACTCGCCTGCGTCAGGAAGAGCCGGTCCGCCGCACTGGCAAAGCCGCCGTTGCCATAAGTATTGGTCACGGCGACCATGATCTCGTTCACGCCAGCCTTCAGGAACCTGGGCGGCACCGCATAGGCGCGCTCCTCGTCCCAGCCGAAGGTGTTGCCCACGGCCTGACCGTTGACGAAGGTCATGTCCATGTCATCGAGCACGCCCAGCGCCAGCGTGACGCCCGCCTTGGCCTGCGCTGCCGAAAGCGTCACCTGCCTCCGCATCCAGACGGTGCCGGTGGGCTTGGCCGCCAGAGGCGTCTTGTCCCAGCCCAGCCAGCCCTTGATCGCCGGAACAGGCTGCCACGGCAGTTCATCGGGCTTGAGCCATGGCTTGGCGCCCGCGGTTTCACCCGCATACCACGCTGTCCAGCGCGGCGCGAATTGCGTTACCGCCGCCAGCCTGTCCTTCGCGAACAATGCCAGCAGCGCCATCTCCTGCGCCCCACCAATCTCGGTCCCGGCGGCCGGATCAAGCCATGGCGTCACCTTGGAACCGCCCCAGCTGGCGTGTACCGCGCCGATCGGCACGCCACGCGCCCGGCGCAATTCCCGCGCCATGAACCAGCATACGGCGGAAAAGCCGCCGCTCGTCTCCGGCCCAGAAACCGCCCAGCGCGTGTCCTTGCCGAATTCGCGCTCGGGCAGGTAGGACATCGCCTTCGGCACCTGCAGCAGCCGCAGTGCCGGATCGGCCGACATCGCCACTTCCATGCCACCGTTCAGCGCGCGCGAAAGCTGGAACTCCATGTTCGACTGGCCCGAACAGAGCCACACGTCACCCACCAGCAGGTCTGAAACGCTCACGGACTCAGAACCTGAAGTTACCTTGAGGTCGGTCGCTTCGGCCGAAGCCTTGCGCGCCCGGAAGGTCAGCGCAAAGGCACCGTCCGCCCCAGCCTTCGCCTGTGCAGTCTCGTCCCCCAGCGTTCCTGCAACGACCGCCCCCGGCAGTGCCCGCCCTTCGACCACCACCGGCCGATCGCGCTGGATCACCGCGTGATCGCTCCACACTGCACCCAGTTCAAGCGCGGGTGCAGCCATCGCCGGCGCGGATACCCCTGCGCCCAGCAGGACAAACCACGCGCGCATCACGCCCGGAACTCCGCAAGCGGCGCCGCAAAACCCGGCACCGTCACGTCAAAGGCGAACAGGTCCCCCGCCATCGGCTGCGCTGCCAGCGCCTTGTCGTCCAGACCCTTGCGCGCGGTCGTCACGAACGCGGTCTTCAGGTCCGCCCCGCCGAACGCCAGCTTGGTCACATTGGCGACCGGCAGGTCGACCTTCTCGATCAGCTTGCCCTCGGGCGAATAGCGCGCAACGCCCCAGCCATTCCACAGCCCGGTCCATACGCAGCCTTGCGCATCGCACACCGGCCCATCGGCATAGGCCTCGGGGAAATCGTCTGACACTTGCGCAAATACTTGCGCCGCACCCGCGCTGCCGTCCTCAGCCAGATCGGCGACGAAGATCGTCTTCGCCAGCGTATCGGTGAAATAAAGCTTCGTCCCATCGGGCGACACCGCAGGACCATTGGTGATGCACACCCCGTCCGGCCCTTGCGCCACCACATCGCGGACATGCGCGCGATAGAACCTTCCGCTCGGCGCGTCCTCGTCGTCGTCCATCGAACCGAACCAGACGCGGCCCTGCGCATCCACGCAGGCATCGTTGAGACGGTTGCCCTCAGGCTCCCCCGGAACATCCGCCACGTGCACGCTCGCGCCCAGCGCTGGGTCGAACAGGTGCAGCCCGTCCTTCATCCCCGCCAGCAGCTTGCCGCCGATGGCAGGCACCACCCAGCCGACCTGCTCATGCACGCCGAAGCTTTCGTGCCGCCCGGTGGCTGGTTCGAAGCTGTGGATGCGCCTGTTCTTGATGTCGACGAACCACAGGCACTCTCGCGCCGCGTCCCACACCGGCCCTTCGCCCAGCGTGCAGCCAAGCTCCAGAACCCGCCGCACAGCTGTCATCACCGCCATCCCCCGTCGACCCAGTATTCGTGCCCGGTGCAGAATCGCGCATCGTCCGAGGCAAGGAACAGGGCCATCGCCGCGATGTCAACCGGCTGGAGCCGACCCTTGAGGCACTGCGCCGAGACGATTTCCGCCTCGCCTTCGGGCGTATACCAGCGCATCTGCCGCGCGGTCTGCACATTACCCGGAATAATCGTGTTCACGCGGATGTTATAGGGCCCAAGCTCGCGCGCCAGGCTGCGGGTCAGGCCTTCCACACCGGCCTTGGCAATCTGGTAGAGCGCCAGTTCATCCAGCCCGAGATGCCACGATATCGATCCCAGGTTGAGGATCACCCCCCCGCCATTGGCCTTCATGTCGGGCCACACCGCCTGCGAGGCAAAGAACTTGTGCTTGAGGTTCACCGCCATCCGCTCGTCCCAATAGGCCGGGGTGACATCGTCGAGCCCGTGGCGGTCGTCGCTGGCGGCGTTGTTCACCAGCACGTCGCACCCGCCCAGTTCGTCAACCAGAGCAGTCATCGCCGCGCTCAACCCTTCGACGTCGGACACATCCTGCACCTTCAGCACCGGCACGTGGTGCGCCGAGCCCAGCCGCGTGACGAGTTCCCTTGCGGGATCGTCCTGAATGTCGATGAAGCCCACTTGCGCGCCCTGCAGGGCAAAGGCCTCGACGATCCCCTCGCCGATGCCGCTCGCGCCGCCAGTCACGATCACGCGCTTGTCGCGCAAGCTGGGGTATCGCGCCGCCATCAGACGAGGCTCTGCCTGCTGGCCCGCAACGTGATCGGCAAGGGTATGCGCGGCCATTCAGATCTTCTCCACCAGGCCGCGTGTGGCCAGATTGCGCATGAAGGCGCCAATGCCCAAGGTCCATTTGGGCGCATCGCGCGATGTCGTGACAGTGTTGCTCAACGCGCCGAGCCGATCGGAACGGATCGTCACCACGTCGCCCACCTTGTGGGTAAAGCCGCCGCCCGGCTCGTCGCGGTCCTGCACCGGGGCGAACAGCGTGCCACAGAACAGCACGAAGCCATCGGGATAGCTGTGCTCGCTCATCGTCTGGCGCACCAGTTCCAGCGGATCGCGGCTGATCTCGGTCATGCGGTTGGTGCCTTCCATGCGGAAGTTGTCGGTGCCTTCGACCACCAGTTCCACTTCGGCAGCGCGCACGTCGTCGATGCCGAAACCCTCGTCGAACAGGCGGATGAACGGCCCGATTGCACAGGACGCAGTGTTGTCCTTGGCCTTCGACAGCAACAGTGCCGACCGCCCCTCGAAATCGCGCAGGTTAACGTCATTGCCCAGCGTCGCGCCGACGACCTCGCCAGTGCCGTCGCAAACCAGCACCACTTCGGGCTCGGGATTGTTCCAGCTCGAATCCGACCGCACGCCGATCAGCGCACCGTGGCCCACGGTCGAAAGAACCGGCGATTTCGAGAACACCTCGGCATCCGGCCCGATCGCGACTTCGAGGTATTGCGACCACATGCCTTGCGCAATCAGAGCAGCCTTGAGCGCCATAGCTTCCTCGCTGCCGGGCACGACGGCGCGGATACCGGCACCCACCGTATCCTCCAGGCCTTGGCGGATATTCGCCGCCGCTGCGGCATCGCCGCGCGCGCGTTCCTCGATCACCCTTTCGATAGCGCTAACGGCAAAAGTCACGCCACAGGCCTTCACGCACTGCAAGTCTATCGGCGAAAGCAGGGACCAGCCCTCGGGCAAGCCATCCTCGATCGCGCCCAGATCGCTTCCCCCTGCGAAGGTGCGGCGCGCAATCGCGCCCGAAACGGAGCTCGCCACCGCAGTGATGTCGTTGATCCGGCCATTGCGCAAAACGATCACGTGCGGCCCGTCGACCGCTTCGGCCCGACCGATGAACACGCCCTCCGCGTAGTCGCGTGGCAGGCAAGCCGTGAGGCCCAAACCCATCAAAACATCCCCCGGCTTCCCTTTGTCTGATAGCGCTACCTTAGAAGCATGCCGTCGCAAGATCAAGAGTGCCGGGCGGGATTTTCGATTACGCAGATTCTACGGGGTTCGAGCGCGCGCGAACAATTGCAACAGCGACAACGTCATGATACCGCTACCACAAAATGGCCGGAAGGCCTTTGCAATGAGGATGCGGCAATGACACGCCTGCGCGCAACGATCGCTCTGGTCATGGCCGCCCTGACTGGCCTTGGCACAAGCCCGGCCCGGGCCGAGGATGGCTACAATCTCTGGCTCCGCCCGATCACCGGCACATCATCGGAAATGCGGCTCCCGGCAGCAACGGTCGAGGCCCCTCGCCGCTCCCCCACAATTGACCGCGCCGCTGCCGAATTGCGCCGTAGCCTGCCCCGCCTGCCGGCCGCCGTGATGCCTGCTACCGTGATATTGGCCACCAGCAACGCGCCGCAACTCACCGCGCTTGATCTCGATACGCGGGGGCTCGGCCGTGAAGGCTATCTGATTCGCGAAGTCAGGATCGGCAAGCGTGCCGTCATCCTCGTTACCGGCAACAGCGATATCGCTGTGCTCTACGGCGCCTTTGCCCTGCTGCGCCATGTTCGTGCTGGCGGATCGACCGCTGCGATTAATCTCGCCTCCACCCCCGCCATTCCGCTGCGGCTGCTCAACCACTGGGACAACCTCGATGGCTCGGTCGAACGCGGCTATGCCGGGCAATCCTTGTGGGACTGGTGGACCCTGCCTGACTTCAAGGACCCGCGCTATGACGATTACGCCCGCGCCAATGCCTCCATCGGCATCAACGGCACGGTGCTCAACAACGTCAATGCCAAGGCCGAGAGCCTCACCGCACCCTATCTGGCGAAGGCCGCCGCGCTGGCCGACGTGTTCCGCCCGTGGGGCATCCGGGTCTATCTGACAGCGCGCTTTTCCGCCCCGATCGAACTCGGAGGCCTCAAGACCGCCGATCCGCGCGATCCAGCGGTGGCGGCGTGGTGGCAGGCCAAGGCCGACGAGATCTATCGCGCCATCCCGGATTTCGGTGGCTTTCTGGTCAAGGCCAACAGCGAAGGCCAGCCCGGCCCGCGCGACTATGGCGCCAGCCACGCCGATGGCGCCAACATGCTCGCCGCCGCGCTGCAGCGTCACGGCGGTACCGTACTCTGGCGCGCCTTCGTCTATGCCGACACTGACCCCACTGACCGCGCCAAGCAGGCTTACAGCGAATTCCGGCCGCTCGATGGCAAGTTCGCCGAAAACGTGATCGTGCAGGTCAAGAACGGCCCGATCGATTTCCAGCCACGCGAACCGGCCCACCCATTGTTCGGCGCAATGCCGCGCACGCAGCTTGGCGCCGAATTCCAGATCACCAAGGAATACCTGGGCTTCGCCACCCACCTCGCCTACCTCGGCCCCCTGTTCGAGGAAGTGCTCGATACGGAGACCGGCCATGCACCAGATCAGACCGTGGCCACCACGCTCGCGGCGATTGCGGGTGTGGCCAACATCGGGCGCGATCGCGATTGGTCAGGCAGTACCTTCAACCAGGCCAACTGGTATGCCTTCGGACGTCTCGCGTGGGACCCGCAACTGCCCTCACAAACAATCGCGCGCGAATGGTCGCGGCAGACTTTCGGCAATGATCCACAGGTCGACGAAACCGTCACCACGATGATGCGGCGCTCGCGCGAGGCGGTCGTCGATTACACCGGCCCGTTCGGGCTTGCCCACCTGTTCGGCCCCGATCATCACTATGGCCCCGGCCCGTGGATTGCCGATCTCAAGCGGCCCGAATGGAACGCGGTCTACTATCACCGCGCCGATGCAGTTGGCATCGGTTTTGACCGCACGGCCTCCGGCAGCAACGCCGTTGCACAATATGCCCCGGCCATCGCCGAGCGCCTCGCCCGGCCCGAAACCACGCCGCCGCAGTTGCTGCTATGGTTCCACCATCTGCCATGGACCTATCCGCTGCCGGGTGGAGAAACCCTGTGGCATGCCATGGTCCGCCGCTATGATCATGGCGTCGCCGAAGTCGATGCCATGCGCCGCCAATGGGCCACGCTGAAGCCGCACATCGATGCAGAGCGCTGGGCCAAGACCGATGCCTATCTCGGCATTCAGGCCCGCGAGGCGCGCTGGTGGCGCGATGCCAGCCTGGCCTACTGGATGTCGATCAACCACTTGCCCCTGCCCGCCGGCTCGCCAGCGCCTGCGCATGACCTTGCGTGGTACAAGCAGCAACGCTTCCCATTCGCCCCCGGAGCACCGCACTAGGTTCGATACACCTGCACCTATCCAAAACACCAAGCGCGCCGAGGTCTGTGGTCCCGCATGATCTGCGCAAAAGATCAGGAGAGGATCAGGTCATGCAGCGCCCTTCACACGTCCCCGCAGATCGTGTGGTCGATATTGACATCTATCTGCCGGCCGGGCTCGAAGCCCAAGGCTTCCACCGGGCGTGGAGCGAACTTAGCGCCATCCATCCATCCGTCGTCTGGACGCCGCGCAACGAAGGGCACTGGATCGCGCTGGGCGGCGAAGCCCTGCAGGAGGTGCAGTCCGATCCGGAGCACTTCTCCTCGCGCGTGATCGTCCTGCCCAAGTCGGTCGGCGAGATGCACGGCCTCATTCCCACCACGATCGATCCGCCCGAACATCGCCCCTATCGCCAGTTGCTCAACGCGCACCTCAATCCCGGCGCGATCCGCGGCCTGACCGAGAGCATCCGCCAGACCGCCGTCGACCTGATCGGCAGCTTCGCCCACAAGGGCCACTGCAACTTCACCACCGATTATGCCGAGCAGTTCCCGATCCGGGTGTTCATGGCACTGGTCGGCATCGACGCCGCCGAAGCGCCGAAAATCCGCCACTGGGCCGAGTGCATGACCCGCCCCGGCATGGACATGACCTTCGATCAGGCCAAGGCCGTGTTCTTCGATTATGTCGGCCCGCTGGTCGATGCGCGGCGCGGCGGCAGGGGCGAGGACATGATCAGCGCAATGATCAACGCCGATCTTGGAGAAGGCCGCCGCCTGACGCGCGACGAGGCGCTGTCCATCGTCACCCAGGTTCTGATTGCCGGGCTCGATACGGTGGTCAACGTATTGGGCTTCATCATGCGCGAACTGGCCGAAAACCCCGCCTTGCGCGCCGATCTGAAGCAGCGCGGCAGCGATATCGCGCCGGTCGTCCACGAACTCTTCCGCCGCTTCGGTCTCGTCTCGATCGCCCGCGAAGTGCGCCATGACATCGCCGATTTCCACGGCGTTCCCCTCAAGGCTGGCGACATGATCGCGATCCCGACGCAAGTCCACGGACTTGACCCGCGCGTGAACCCCGATCCTCTGGCCATCGACCCCGCCCGCAAGCGCGCCCGCCACTCCACGTTTGGCTCCGGCCCGCACCTGTGTCCGGGTCAGGAACTCGCCCGCAAGGAAGTGGCAATCACGCTGGAAGAGTGGCTGAAGCGCATCCCCGAATTCGCTCTTGGCCCGGACAGCGACCTTTCCCCCGTCCCCGGCATCGTCGGCGCCCTGCGCCGAGTCGATCTGGTCTGGACTCCCTGAACCGCAAGACCATCGAGCTTTGATCGTCATCCCGGGCCCCGACCCGGGGTCCCGCTTCGCCTTCGCGCCCCCACCAAAACCTAGCGCAACCGCTAGGTTGAGCCGACTCGCGCCTCGGTTCATAAAACAGGCAAGACTGCCGGTTTTAATCCAGGCGGCACCGGAGAGCCTGATGCTGGACGCCATCAACCCCCACGGCCTGCCCGAGCCGACGAGCGCGGAAGACCTCGCAACCATCCGCTGCCCCGATGGCCCGAGCATGCAGGAAATCGTGGCGAACGACGTCCTCCCGCCGCCCGCCGTGCTGACGATGGAAGAGCCAGCCTACCTCGGCAGCGCTCCAGTCAGCGTGAACCGCTATTTCGACCAGTCGATCTTCGAGGCCGAGATCGAGCGCATCTGGAAGCGCACCTGGCAGTGGGTCTGCCGCGAGGATCACATTCCCGAGCCGGGCGACTACTACACCTATGAGGTCGCCCACCTCTCCTGGGTCATCGTGCGGCAAGACGACATGTCGGTCCGCGCCTTCGTCAATTCCTGCCTCCACCGCTCGACCAAGTTCAAGCGCGGCGAGGGCGTGGGTTCGGGCGACAACCTGCGCTGCCCCTACCACGGCTGGACCTGGAACAACGACGGCACGCTCGCCTCGGTCCCCTGCGCCTGGGACTTCAAGCACGTCGACCCGGCAAAGACCAACCTGCCCGAAGCCCGCGTCGGCCAGTGGGGCGGCTTCGTTTTCATCAATCCTTCGCAGGACGGCCCCAGCCTGGAGGAAATCCTCAGCCCCTTGCCCGAACACTTCAAGGACTGGGACATCGCCAACCGCTACGTCGCGGTGCATGTGGCAAAGGAATTGCCCTGCAACTGGAAGACCGCGCAGGAAGCCTTCCTCGAATCCTACCACGTCCTCGAAACCCATCCCCAGCTGCTCAAAGGCGTGGGCGATGCCAACGTGCAATACGATTGCCATTCCGACCATGTGACGCGGTTCTATGCCGCCAGCGGCGTCAACTCACCCCACCTCGCCACCCCCCTCAGCGAGGAAGAGCTCCTCGCGACGATGATCCTGGGCGACAAGGATTCCCGTGGCGAGGGCCTTACCGTCGGCCCCGGCGAAACCGCCCGCACCGTGATGGCCCGCCATCTGCGCAAGGTCATGGGCGAGGCCTACAAGTGCGATCTGTCGAACGTCTCGGACAGCGAGATGATCGACACTATCGAATACCATGTTTTTCCGAACATGGTGCTGTTTCCCGGCCTGTCGCTGCCGATGGTCTATCGCTTTCGCCCGATCGGCACCGACCCCAACCGCACCTTGTTCGAAATCCTGTTCCTGCGCCCCAATCCCGAAAACGGGCCGGCGCCCGAACCTGCCGAGCCCTTCCACGTCGCCGAGGACCAGAGCTACGCCAGTGCCCCCGGCTTCGATCCTGCCATGGGCCACGTCTACGATCAGGATACCGACAACCTTCGCGCCCAGCAGGCCGGTTTCCGCGCCAGCGCCACTGGCGTGCAGCAGCTCGGCAACTATCAGGAATCGCGCATCCGCCACTTCCAGATGGTCGTCGACAAATACCTGGCAGGAGAAGCCTGATGGCCTTCGACATGGCGGCCGAAGTCCGCGATCTCTGCGCTCGCCGCGACATCCACGATGCGCTGTGCCGCTACATGCGCGGGCAGGACCGGCTCGACCCCGAACTCCACCGCAGCGCCTTCCACGATGACGCATGGGTCGATTGCGGCCTGATGCAGGGCAGCGCCGATGAGTTCGTCAGCTTTGCCCAAGGCTTCCTCGCCGATCTTGGCGGCAGCCAGCACATCATCGGCCAGGCCCAGATCGACGTGCGCGGGGATGAGGCCAGCGGCGAAGTCTACTTCTACGCCTGGCACCGCACCACCGAAGACGGCGAACCCAAGGACCTTGTCGTCGCCGGGCGCTATGTCGACGAGTATACCTGCAAGAATGGCGAGTGGCGTATCAGCCGCCGCCGGGAAATAGTGGACTGGGCGCGTACCGACCCGGCAGCCGACGGATTCCTTTCAGGCAATCCGCTGGTCCGGCCGGGACGACGCGGAACGGACTTCAGCCAGACCCGAGACTGGCCGGTCTGAGACAGTATCAGAGGACGCCGAAATGACCGCTCAGGACAAGATTTCCCGCTACTCACCGGAGTTCGACGTTGCCGTGCGCGGCGACACGATCACCGCCGACCGCTACATCACGCGCGAGTGGATGGAGCTGGAGAACAAGCACCTCTGGCCCAAGGTCTGGCACCTTGGCGGCGTGCTGGCCGATCTTGAGGAAGAGGGCGATTTCATCCGCCACAACTTCGGCAAGGAATCGGTCGTCATGGTCCGCCAAGCCGACGGCTCGGTGAAGGCGTTTTACAACACCTGCCCCCATCGCGGTAACCGCCTTGTCCTTGGCGATGTCGGCTCGGCCCCGCGCCTGACCTGCGGCTATCACGGCTGGCAGTTCGATCCCGATGGCACGCTGGTCCACGTGCAGGACCCGGATGATTTCGCCGGCGGCAACCCCTGCGGCAAGGTCACGCTTTCGGAACTGCGCTGCGACACGTGGGGCCCGTTCGTGTTCTGGTGCATGGACGATGACGTCGCCCCCCTGCACGAATGGCTCTGGCCCTACACCGAGCGCCTTGCCGGCTACAAGCTCGACAACTGGGTGCGCGTGCTCAACGTTTCGGCGGACTGCGACTTCAACTGGAAGATCATCCGCGACAACTTCAACGAGAGCTACCACCTCCCGACGATCCACCCCGAACTCGCCACCTTCATCAACGATGGCCTGCCGACCACCGTGTTCGAGATGTACGAGAACGGCCACAACGCGATGTGGATGATCGGCCACCAGGCCACCAGCCGCAAGGACTACGTCAGCGGCGACGTGCCGCCGGGCCTCTATGAAGCCGCCGAGGCATGGGGCATCGATCCCAAGGAATATCGCGGCCGAACCGCCGACATCCGCGAGGCCGTGATCAAGGCCAAGCGCGAGCGCGGGGCGGATGCGGGTTACGACTACTCGTCGATGACCGACCAGCAGCTGGTCGACTACTTCCACTGCACGCTGTTCCCCAACCTGACGATCACCATGTCGCCCGAACAGTGCCAGATCCTGCGCACCGAACCGCACCCGACCGACCCCGAAAAGTGCGTGTTCCAGCACTGGTGCCTTTATCCGCCCAACGCGAAGATGGCCGAAGTCGTCACGCCTGTTGGCACGGCGCCCCTCCGGCACGACGCGATCGCGCGCCATTCGGTCTATGGCGACGGCGTTTCGCTGGGCTTTGTCGCGGACCAGGACCTTTCGATCGGCACCACGCAGCAGCAGGGCCTCAATTCACGCGGCTTCAAGGGCTGCCTGCTGCCGGGTCAGGAAAAGCGCGTGCAGCGGTTCCATGAAAAGCTGAACGACATGGTGCTGGGGCATCCGACGGCAGCGCGGGAATAAGGGCAGCAAGCCCACCCCCAACCCCTCCCGCTTGCGGGAGGGGAGAAGAAAAAACTGACGCAACTTGCCCTCCCGCAAACGGGAGGGCCGCGAGGCTTGCTGAACGCAGTGAAGCTGGTCGCAGCGGGGTGGGCACGTGCGCCCGCGTGACAGGAGAGGGACAAGCAATGACCAACACCACCATCACCCCCGGCCAGGTCGGCCCACACGTCATGCAGGCCGCCTTCATCGTCGAGGACGTCGAGGCCGCCGCCAGGGCATGGATCGCCGCCACCGGCATCGGCCCGTTCTACATGGTCCCGCACATCGAGCTGGCCGAGGCGACATATCGTGGCGCACCATCGGACGGCATCGACTTCTCCGTCGCCCTCGCCCAATCGGGCGGCGTGCAGATCGAGCTGATCCAGCAGCACTGCGACCGCCCGAGCGCCTACCGCGATACCATCGCCAAGGGGCAGACCGGCTTCCACCACTTCTGCATCTACACCGCCGACTACGACGCCTGCCGCCAGCGCTACGTCGACCAGGGCTTCGCCGTGGCCATCGACGGCAAGTTCGGCGCGATGCGCTTCTGCTACGTCGACACTTCGCCTGCGCTCGGCTGCATGATCGAGATCGTCGAGGAGGATGAAAACCAGACCTCTGCCTTCACGAAAATCGCCGAGGGCGCAGCTGGCTGGGACGGGGTGACCGACCCGATCCGGCCCCTGTTCGATTGAATGTTCATGTAATGTTCTTTCGATGTTTCCCCGGGGAAACATTCCAACAAAATCCATAAGTGTCTGAGAGGAAAAGATAATGCAGTGCTCTATCGAGGATCGCCTGGCAATTCAGGACCTGATGATCGCCTATGCCCACGCGGTGGATACAATCGGCAACATCGATGGAATCCTCGATGTCTTCACCGAGGATGCGGTGTTTGACCTTTCGGGCATTGGCCTCACTCCGCAACTCGGCCACGATGGCATCCGCGCCTTCTTCACCAACGTCTTCGCCAACATGGCGCATCACGCCCACTACCTGACCAACTTCGCGGTCACTGCCTACGCAGGCGATACCGCCTCAATGCGCGCCTATGTGATCGGCATGGGACAGGGCAAGGATGGCAGCAGCGTGACTGTCAACGGCCGCTACTACTTCGACGTGCGCCGCACCGAGGCGGGCTGGAAGGCGACGCGCTACACCATGGATTTCCTGATGCCGCTGTCGGGCACGCTGGACAACGCGAAGTAAGTTTAAACCGCTGCCCACCCCCGACCCCTCCCGCCTGCGGGAGGGGGGGAGTAAGTGCCC
>OFDC01000558.1_pt1 | contig 26686 bp, 20 predicted proteins | sample 1520941 | NCBI WGS metagenome assembly OFDC01 (sample SAMEA94258168, study PRJEB24077) | hot springs metagenome | biome: Aquatic biome; feature: Water | place: India | collected 2012-12-06 | depth 5 m | reverse complement strand
TGATCCAGATCGCCATGGACGGCTCGCAGAAGATCCCGCAGCGCTGGTTGGAAACCCTCAAGCACAACGAGGAGCAGGGCCGGACCTGCCCCGCCATCCGCGAGGGGTTGGCCGCATGGGTGCACCATCTGCAAGGCCACAACGGACCCGTTGACGACCCCATGGCCGACAAACTCACCCGCGCCGCCAAAAGCGACACGCCAATGATCGCGCTGTTCGGGGAAGGCGGGCTGCTTACCAGCCGTTGGCGGCCGCAATAGCCTGATTGGCCCCATACTCCGGCCGTTGGCGGGCAAGTGTGGGGCAGATCTGCTGAGGTCCGCTAGTGGCCGAGCGCGATACCGGCGAATTCCTGCCTGATGTCCTGCAGGGAACGTGCGTCGCTCCAGGTCATCCCGATTGGCTTCGACGCCGCTCCGGGACCGGTCGAGCCTCTTTCGGCAAAGCGCGCGTCTTGCGGGCGGAAGACGGTGCTCATGGTGCCATCCATCGAGGTTCCATTCATCGGCGCCCAGTGGTCGGGGTGAATATGCGCGTCCATGTGGCAATCGACAAACAGCGCATGGCCGACAGCTTCAGGATCGGCGTAGCGGCCATCGGCAAAGCGCTTTGTCGGGTGCCATGGTCGGGCCAACGCGACAGAAGCGTCCGGCACGCCCGCCTCGCGCGTCAGGCGGCTGCGGTAGATCACAAGGCCCGTCGACTGGGAAAGCGGCGTGGAGGGCGCCGCAACAAAGGAATGAAAATCGCCAGGGGCGATTTCCGCGGCTCTCTTCCTCGTCCGGATTTCGCTGTTCTCGATCAATAGCTGGCCATTGCCGAAGATGAAGTCGATATTGCCGGCAATCAGCGAGCGCGCAATCCGGGCCCGGCCGCCGTTGGTGAACAGGGTATCCTGATAGCCGAGTATCGCGGCATCGCTGATCGCCACGCTGTCGCTGGCCACATCAAGAAGAAGCGCAACGGCTTGCGGGTTGGCAATCTTGCCCGCGTCGCTGGCAGCCAGCGCATCGTTGGCCAGATAGTCAAACGTGTTCTCGATCGTGATGCCGGAAATGCTCACTTTGGCGGCATTGATCGTGAGCGTGGCCGATCCCGGCGTTCCCCAATTGGCGCGGTGATAGCGGCCTGACGTTTGTGCGACGGCGCCGAAATGGATGCGGCTGACGCTCCGCCCCGCGCCCACGATCTTGACGCGGTTGCGCCTGATCACGGGCTTCTCTTCGTAATCGCCCGGCATGACCCGGATCTCGATCCACCGGTCCGAGTGATCCCGTTCAGCCGCATCCAACGCCAACTGCAGCGAGGTGTAGCAAGGCAGGGCAGAGCGCGTGCAATCCTGTGCAACCGCGTATGTGTCGGCGGCAGCACTGGCCAGAACGGGCGCTCCGCCGAGCAGTGCAGCTGCCAGAACTCCCAAGCAGAACTTCATCGCCTGTCCCCGTTCTGGCCGAAGCCCATCACCGCACGCAAGAACCGGTCGATCCTGCGCGCGGTGGGGGTCAGCCATGGTTCAAAAAGCCAGAAATCATGCGGCGCATCGGCCAGATCGTACACTTCCGCCTGCGTTCCGTGACTTTGCAAGGCCGCGAGCACTGCCACTTTCCCTGCGGTGAAGCGCGGGATGCCGCTGCCCAGGATGAGGGTCGGCGGAGACGTCTGCGAAACATGACGCCCAGCACTCGCCTCGATCCAGGTCTGCGAGGAGCTTTCGAACGATCCGCCGACCCATTGCGCAAACGGCGACTTGTCGCCCGCCGCATTCTCGAACTGCAACGCCAGCGGATCGGTCATGTCGAGCACCCCGTCGAGATCGACCAGAGCAGCGACCGGTGCTGCACGGCCCGCCGCATCGGTGCGTAACCTTGCATCATATGCGAGCAAAGCCGCCATCTGTCCGCCGGATGAGGCGCCGCCCACGGCTACCCGATCGGGCTTGATGCCAAAGCGCGCCGCATTGTCGTGCACCCAGCGCAAGGCGTCTGCGGCGTCGGCCATCCCGGCAGGGTAACGGGCCTCGGGCGCGAGGCGATATTCGGGAAGAACAACAGCATGGCCCAGTCCGGCGAGGTGGCTGGCCAGTGCGTAAAAGTGGCTCTTGTCGCCCGATCGCCAGGCACCTCCATGAAGCAGCACCAGGGCAGTGCCCAGCCGCCGTTTCTGCGACGGCAGGAAGACATCAAGGCCGAGGCTGCGCTCGGACATGCGCTTGTAAGGGCGGTCGAACAGGATCTCCTGTCCCTCGGCAAGGGTCACTGCCGGCCAGCTGATCCCGCTGTACTGGTTCCTGTACTGCTCGAAGCGCTGGGCGACGGTATAGCTGTCGTCCATCTCTCTTGCGGTTGCCGGCATCGAACCTGTCAGCCCGCAGGCAGTTGCAGCCGCTGCGAGTGCCATCCTTAACAGCGTCATCAACCGGCCGCTTTCATGCAAGGGGGCCGCCCGCGAGGGGATTTGCGGACGGCCCGGTCATCGTCAGAACTGGTAGCGCGCTCCGACGAACCACTGCGCACCCGTCCGCGAGAACTCACGCACCAGATACTGGCTGCCATCGCCAGTGCCGTAGATCCGCTCCTTCTCGTTCGTGATGTTGATGCCCTGTACCGTCAGGGTCACCTTGGGCGTGATGTTGTAATAGGCCGACAGGTCGACATGTGTCGGACCATATTTGCGCTCCTGAACGTGGCCGTTTCCGCCCGGTTCACTCAGCAGATAGTCGTCGCGCTTGTTGACGGAAACGCGAACCCCCATGCTACCGGTGTCAAAATAGCCCGTGAAATTGTAGGAATTGGGCGAAAGTCCCGTTGAATCCCGCGCGGATACATGGGTGTAGTTCGATGCCACGCCGAAGTAGGACAGGACGCCCGGCAGGAACGTGAACGGCGCGTTGAGCGTGACTTCGACACCCTTTACACTGTTGCCGCCCGGAGTGTTGACCGCCTGGAAGAAGGTGTAGGGAACCTTGGCCGGGTCGGCGTTGTAGGAGGCGTCGTAGCGGGGATCGGCGTAGATTGCCTGCCAGTATTCCTGCGGCACCGGCTTGGTCACCACCGCCGTGCTGAGCGAGCTGATGATATCCTTCTTGAACAGGCCGACAGCGACGAGGCCGCCCTTGCTGAAATACCACTCCAGCCCGACGTCGTAATCGTTGGAGAGGTACGGCTTGAGGTCGGGGTTGCCGAGATTGCCGACTGTCCTTGTCGTATATTCGAAGGTCGGGGCGGCGATGTTGAGAGAGCCCAGCCCCGGCCGCGTCATGGAGCGGGCGTAAGCGGCTCGCGCCACGATGTCGGGCGTGAGGTTCAGCGCCAGATTGAGCGACGGCAGGAAATTGTCGTAGCTGCGCTTCACCGCAACCGGAGAACCGGCAATGGTCGCCCGTGAATCGATATTTGTCTTCACGTAGCGGACACCGCCGTTGGCGCGCAGGACCATGCCGCCGAGATCGAACTCCCCGGTGACTTCGCCATAGCCGCCCAGCGTCTTCTCGATCACTTCCCAGCCGGCAGCCGTATTGGGCGTGTAATTGTCCGAGATGAGGTTGGACGAGGCCACCTTGTCAAAGTCGAAGACGGCGAATGTCGGCAGGCCGCCCGACACCACGCCCTTGCCGAAATTCGAGATCGGGAATGCCTGCAGGTAGGACTGCGGCGCAAAGCTCGGCAGGTTGCCCTGCGCTTCGGAGTAGGCAACCGACCGGCGGCTGTAGGCCACACCGGTGCGAGCGGTGATGTTGCCGGCCTCGAGGACAAGGTTGCCCTTGGTGGTGAAGTTGTCCTTGATCACCTTGTTCAGGCGATTGGCCGCTGTCAGCGCATTGACGAAGTTTGCCGCATTGTTCGGATCGTAATTGCCATAGCTCAGGACCGGCACGTCCTGGCTCTTCGAGAAGTCATACGAGTAGAAGTGCGGGACCGAGCGGGCATAGAAGCGCAGCTCCTCGCGATCGGCCGCGTCGCGCGCCTTGCCGGCCATGACATCCAGCTTGAGGTTGTCTGAAGCCTGCCACTTGGCCGAGGCCACATATTGATGAAACTTCGAGACCGAGGTCTGGTGCCGGCTCTCATACCACGAAGTGACATCGTCAAACGACGCCGCAATCAGCTGCTTGCCATCCGGCGCGATCTTGAACGAACGCGGCGTCTGGCCGACGAAATTCCCTGCCGGGCCATGCGTCAGCAGCCACTCCATCGAATTATAGCTGAGGCGGTCGTTCTCCAGGCGCGAGAAGAGGCCGTCGAAGCTCACTTCCAGGGTGTCCGTCGGACGGAACTGCAGCGAGCCGGTCAGGCCGAGGCGCTTCTGGTTGTTGCCGAAGAAGTCGGCGCGCGGCAGCCGCGGCGCCCACAGGCAGTCCAGGTTGTCGGCGGCAGGGCAGTCGACCGGCGTTCCGGACACGACGGGATTGGTGTCGGCCCAGCTGTCGCCATTGACGAACGGCGATGTCCAGCGGACCGAACCGAAGCCTTCCTGATAAACGGTGCGTTCCGAGTAGGCGGCAGACACCAGCACGCCGACCTTGCCATCGGCAAACTGGTCGGAAAGCATGGCGGTGACGCGGGGGTCGACCTTGCGCGTGATCGAGTTGTAGCCGCCCTGTGCCGAGATCACGGCCTGCGGCTTGTTGAAATCAAACGGCTTTGCCGAATAGAGATCGACCGTACCGGCAATACCGCCTTCTTCGATCGATGCCCGCTGCGTCTTCTGGACATCGACCCGGTTGAACAGCTCCGATGCGAAGATGTGGAAGTCGAACGCACGGCCGGCATTGATGGTGAAGCCGCCCGAATCCAGGCCGTCGCTGCTGGCAGGGACCTCCATTCCATTCAGCGTTGTGCGCGTGAAATCCGGGGCAAAACCGCGCAAGGTGATGTTGCGCCCTTCGCCACCTTCGCGGGAGATCGCCACGCCGGGCAGGCGCTGGATCGACTCCGAAAGGTTGAGGTCCGGCATCTTGGCCATGTCTTCGGCCAGAATGCTCTCGGTCAGGTTTATCGACTTCCGCTTGATATCCTGGGCGCGAACAAGGCTGCCGCGAAAGCCGCTCACCACGATTTCCGGCTGCTGGACGGGAGCATCCTGCATCGCCCCGTCGGCCGCAGCTTGGGGCGCGGCAGCGGCGGCCACCGGTGTCATCTCGCCAGCCGGCGTCAAAGCCGAGGCGCGAGTCAGGGCTACAGGCCGAGACGTCACCGTGGTCGACGGATTTCTCGCAACGATGGCATAGGATCCGTTGCCCAATTGGCGTGCGGCGAGGCCCGTCCCTGAAAGCAGCCGATTGAGCGCTTCGCCAACGCTCATTTCGCCACGCACGGCATTGGTGCGGATCGAGCGCGTGATCTTTCTGGCGGCAATGACCTGAACATCGCCCTGTCGGCCAAGGATGCTGATCGCCGTTTCGGCGGGTTGGGCATCGATGGAGAACTGCCGGGTCTGCGCAGCAGCTTCAGCTTGCGAGGAGATCGCGCAAACAATAGCTGACGAAGCAAGCAGTAGATTTCTCGAAACCGACATTATTCCCTCCCATATTCAGGCTTGCCAGGCTTTTGCTTATGCCTGTGCAAACAAGAGCACCCAGAAACGGAAATCCTTCCAAGAAAGATTTACTCCCGATCTTTTTTCCGGCTGCCTCACTCTATTCTGATGATCCCGGGCTCTGTGGTGTTGATGCTAACCCCAAGGCTGGCCTTGACCGCTTCTGCAAAACCATCCGGATCATTCACCCGAAACAGACCGTCGAACTGTTCGGCTGCGATCGCCGGATCGGCAATGACGATCTGGCGCTGGTTATAGCGGTTGAATTCCTCGGCGGCGCTGGAAAGTGGCGTACCGTTCAGGTCGATCATTCCGCTGCGCCAAGCCAGCGCGCGGTCGACGTTGGTCGACTGGCCGGTTTCAAAATCGACCAGCGCACTTGCGCCGACGATCGCCCGATCGCCTCCCTTCAGGGTCAGCTGCAACTTGCTGTCGTGCCGGGCGGAAGTCTCCACCACGCCTTCGGTTACAAGCACTTCCACAGCCGTTCCCCGGGTCCTGACCGAGAACGCCGTGCCGACAGCGCGAACCTGCACATCGCCGACCTGGACAATGAACGGGCGCTTGCCGTCCTTGGCGACCTCGAACCAGGCCTCGCCCTGAAGCAGGGCGATCTGGCGGACGTCCTGCGCAAGGTTGACCTTGATCTGGCTGGCAGAATTCATCGTCATCACCGATCCATCGGCCAGTGGCAGCCGCCGGATCTCGCCCACCCGGGTTTCGAAATTGGTGGCACCGTCTCCCAGTCGGAAAGCAAGGTATCCGCCAACCACCGAAGCGGCGGCAGCGCCCATCAAACCGCGTCGGGTCCAGCGACTGAAGGAGGAAATCGCAACCGGCGCGGCCGGCTCTTCAACCGTGGAGTCTGCCTCGGCCGAAGCGGGATCCAGTGCAACCCATTGGGCCTCCATGCGCAACAACAGGCCGCGACGGGTGGGAGCCTCGTCGAGCCAGGTTTGCAGCATCGCCTCGTCCGCTGCGGTCCATGCGCCGGAGTCCATTCGCGCGATCTGCTGCGCGATGAAGTCTTCGTCTGAAGATCGGGCGCCGCTCGTGAGTGAAGTCATGCCCGGCCTCCACGCCGTTCGGTGGATTGTGCCGAACCGCTGATCAGGGCGTCGACTTCCGCCTCGGTCTGATGCCACGCCTGACGGACTGCCCGGACCCCGGTCCAGATCTGCTTCTCCACCGCCTTTTCGGTGATGCCGAGATGCGCGGCAATCTCCTTCTGGGACCAGCCCTGCAGCTTGCGCAGCTCAACCACTTGGCGGCAACGTTCCGGCAGCCCGGCAATGATGGCGAGGACCCGCTGGTAGTCCATGCGGCTCTCGGCCTGACGTTCCGGGGATTGCAGGGAATCATCGCTGAAGCATTCGATGTCGGCAACGACGTCGAGCATGACGATCTGCTGCCGCTTGATGCGGCGCAAGACAAGGTTTCTGGCTACGGAGTACAGGTACGCTACCGGATGCTCAATGTGATCGACCGCCGGGAGCATCGCAATTCTGCAGTACGCTTCTTGCATGACCTCGTCGATCTCCTCGCCGGGCAAGCGGGAGCGCGCAAGCCAGCCCCTGACCTGTCGCTCATGCGGCAGCAGCTGTTGCGCAACCCACGTTGCCCTCTGGCGACGCTTCGCCAGCTCCGTGTTCGCCTCGCCTCTCGTAGCATCCTCCTGTGCGGCCGTTTTCTGGCCTTGTACGATACAAGAGGCACGGCACGGACAAATCCTTCCTCAGGAAGACAACTTTTTTGCGAGGAGGACCCGAGGACAGGCGATGCGGTTGCCACTTGTCGCAGCCGGGCGGAGCGCTCGCACTTGCCGCATGTTCTCGACGATGCTCGGCTGCCACTTCAACGTCAGGTGGTTCTTGCCGAACATGGCCCGAAGTTACCCTACGCAGTTATCGAAAACGCCTCGGCAGTGCGAACCCGTTTCGAACTGTAGGCAACCTTCGCCGGCAACGTCAGCCGGATCTCGGTGCCGAACCCTTCTGCGCTTTCCACTCTCAGCTTCCCGCCGATTGTCAGCATCCGCTCACGCATGCCAAGAACGCCAAAGTGACCTTTCGGCGAACCCTTCTCGAGGATTTCTGCGCTCATGCCTATGCCATTGTCGCGGACGTAAGCAGAGAATTCCCAGCGGCCATAGCGCAGGCCCACTTCAATGCGTGATGCCCTGGAATGGCAGGCCGCATTGTTCAGGGCTTCCCCCAGCACAGCCAGCAAATCGTCGAACAGTCCGTCGGAAATCGTACGAGGCCGCCGCTGGACGCTCAGCGGCGCGATCAGGTCCTGAGGATAGATTTCGCTGCGCATGAGCTTGGCGAGTTCTTCCTGAAAATCTCTGACGCGAGAGCGCCGCAGGCCCGATACGCGCTCCCGGCCCTCGACCAGCATCTCTTCGGCGCGTTCGAGCGCCGGGTTCAGCAAGGCCTGCGCCGCTGCATCGTCGGCAAAGCGGTCTGCTACGGCCTGAAAGCGCAGGATAAGACCCTGCACGCCCTGGATCATGGTGTCGTGCAGTTCGCGAGCGATCCGCTCGCGCTCTTCGTTTCGTGCTCCCATGCGGTTGCGGATGCGGCCGCTCACCTGCTTCAATCGCAGGTCATAGATGAGGTACAGCAGCCCAAGCACAGCGCTTGCAGCCAGCACGCGAAACCACCACGTCTGGTGAAAGGCACGCTCGATGGTGAACTCGGCAATTGCCGGGCGTGTGCTCCAAACGCCGTCTTCGTTCGCTGCCTGCACCTCGAAGCGGTAGGTGCCGGGGCCAAGACCCGGAAAAACCGCCACCTTGCGGCTGCCCGCATCGGTCCATGCCGGCTGGATGCCCTGCAGGCGATAGCGGAAGCGTACCCTGTCCAGCGTGGCAAGACTTGTCGCGGTGTATTCGATTTCCACCTGGCTTGTGCCGGGCGGTATCATTGCCTTCGCGCCTGGCACGAAACTGTCAGGTTCGGTCCGGAAGCCCTTTATGACGATGTCGGGCGGGCGAAAGTTCGGGCGGATCGTGGCGGGGTCGATGCTCGATACATTGCCGCGTGTGGCGAACCAGATCCGGCCGTCACCCCCGGCAACGATCTGCTGTCCCGAAGACTTCTGCACGAAACTGGCCAAGCCATCGCGGAAATCGAACACCCGGTAGGGCAACGGCGTGCCCGGCCGCGCCAGTGCCTTGCCCAAATCCTCCGTACGCATCCGCAACACGCCCAGATCGCCGATGGCCCACGTATCGCCCGCTGAAGTCTGCACAATGCCGTTGAGCGAACTCGCCCAAGGGTATTGAGCCGCTGAAAGGAGCGGCTGCCCCCGCAGAAGCGGTGCGGCGAACCCCGCAGCGCCGCTGGTGTAGAGTGTATCCCGCCCCGCCAGCAGGCCTTCGACACCGTCACTCGGCACGGACTTGTCGGTCAGCACAAGAAATGGCAGCGCCGCACTCGCCGGCATTTTCCCGCGAAAGTGAATTGCCGCTCTTCCATCGGCCATGATCGCCACGTTGCCCGGCAAATGATCCTTTCCGGCAACCCCTGCAAAGGCTTGCGTCTTGCTGCGCTCCAGCACGAACAGACCCTTCTGCAATGCAGGCAGCCACAGGCGACCACTGCGATCCTCGCCGCAGGAGTTGGCAGCGAAAGTGTCGGGCAAGGCAAAGGTCTGCTGTACCCGGCCGGACCGCAGCCGCAGCGCCCTGCCGCGCTGGATGACCCAGATGCCCTCGCCCTGCGCCGCGCAGATCGCTTCGATGATGGGAACCGACTTGAGAACACGCGCTGGATCAGCCTTTGGCCGAACCATGTAAAGCGCATGGTCGTCGGCAATATAGACCATACCGTCCCGGTCTGCAGCCAGCATATGATTGGTTGCCGGGTTCGATGGAATGCCTGCCGCTGTCACCACCGGCGCGCGGCGCAGCATGTTGAGGCCCATCTCGCCACCGATCCAGATGTTCCCTTCCCGATCCTCGAACAGGGCTCGCACGGGATCGGACAGCAGTCCGTTGTCCGTGTTCAGGCGTTGCAGGGAGCCACCTCTCCCGGAATGCATCGCCCGTTCAGGGTGTTCGACACGAAAGACGCCATCGCTCCAGGTCGCGCCCCACATGTGACCTTGGGAATCGAGCAGCGTGCGGATGCCGAACGGGGTGGCAAAGCGCGGCCCATCGGCAATCAGACGGCCCGCCCGGGCTATCGCGCGGGTCTGTTCCTTTTCGGTCAGCCAGATCGTGCCATCCGGCCCTTCGGCCAGCGTTGCGCGCGGCAAGGTGGCGAGTCCGGTGGGTTCGAAGCGGTCTTGGCCGGCAACTTTGCGATAGACGGCCTCCTCGGTGGTCAGCCACAGCGTTCCATCGCGCGCAAACAACGGATTCCACACAGGTTTTTCCGGCAAGCCGGAGCGTGCGTCGAACTCGGTCCATTGTCCATTGTGCCACCGGGCAAGCGACGTCTCGCTGCGCCCCCCGCGACTTACCCAGATCGCACCGTCCGGCCCCTGCGCAATGTCATTCACCTCGCGCGAAGGATTGGGCATGCCGGGGTCGATCAGCTTGCCGCCACGCCAGACGAGCATGCCGCGGCGACGGGCAAGGCCGATCCAGATCGTGCCATCGCGCGCCGCCAGGAGGCGGGCGACAACGATACGATTTGGCGCGGAAGGCGCAGGTCCGATGCGTTCGAAAGTCAGTCCGTCAAAGCGGAACAACCCGTCCACACCGCCCAGCCACAGGAAGCCGTCTTGAGATTGGGTGATGGCGTTGATGCGGCTTGGCGCCCCCTCTTCGACCGACCAGTGACGCAGCTTGAAGCCGCGTAGCGGCGCGCCGGGTGCATCCGGCTGCGGCTCGGAAACTGCACCGGACAGCGGCACGACAAGCAAGGCGAACAGCACTGCAAGTGCCAGGCGCCACACCTGCATAACTCTGAAGTCAAAGCTCAATGATGCCCCGCTTGGCCGCAGTGGTCACGGCATGGGTGCGGTCGCTGACATGCAGCTTGGCAAAAATGCTCTTGATGTTCGACTTCACCGTCTCGTCGGCCACGCCCAGCCGCCACGCCACTTGCTTGTTGGAATGGCCGCCCGCGATCATCTGCAGGATTTCCACTTCGCGCGGGCTGAGCGGATCCTCGATGGCGTGCAGCGCTATCTCCTGCGCAACATCGGGGTGAAGATGGCGCTGCCCGCGATGAACAACGCGAATCGCGTTGAGCAATTCGCGGCGCAGACTGCTTTTCAGCAGAAATCCCGCCGCCCCGGCCCGCATCGCCTCAAGCGCCTTTGCATCCCCCGAGTAGGTGGTCAGCACGATGATCCGGGCGTCGGCATGTGCAGCGCGGATCTTCACGATGGCTTCGACGCCCGTCATTTCGGGCATGCGCAGATCCATCAGAACCACATCGGGGCGCAATTCTTCGTAAAGCCGCACGGCCTCGATGCCGTTTGCCGCTTCGCCCACCAGTTCCATGTCAGTCTGCAAGGCGATGATCGCACAAATGCCTTCGCGCAGGATGGGGTGATCATCGGCAATAAGGATGCGTATCGGGGCAGCATTCCCGGCTGACATGCGCGTATCTTGCCCTCTGGCAGCGTTGCCCGAGCCCGACCGGGCAGCGGCAAGTGTTTGTCCCTGCGCCGAAGATTACCACGACGCGGCGGTGGTGGGTAGCCACCCGAAAGCGGGCCATCTCGCCCCCCGACCGGGTGTATCCGGCGCGGCAAATGCGGATCATTCTCGTGAGGTAACGAGGGGCGCCCGACATGACCGACAGAGCGGACCAACCACCTATCACTTTGCCAAGACGTGGATTTCTGGCTGCCGGCACGGTTGCGACAGCAATGACTGCGCTGCCCGGCATCGCCTTTGCCACGAACACGCCCGCTTCAGGAGAACGCACGATGGGTACGATCACCACCAAGGACGGCACGACGATCTTTTTCAAGGACTGGGGGCCGAAAAACGCCCAGCCCATCGTGTTCCATCACGGCTGGCCGCTGAGCGCAGACGACTGGGACAACCAGATGATGTTCTTCCTGCAGCAGGGGTTCCGCGTGATTGCGCATGACCGGCGTGGGCATGGCCGTTCGTCCCAGACCGACACGGGCAACGAGATGGACACGTATGCGGCAGACGTTGCCGCGCTGACCGATCACCTCGACCTGCGTGGCGCTGTGCATATCGGCCATTCCACGGGCGGAGGCGAAGTCGCCCGCTATGTCGCTCGCGCCCGGCCCGGCCGCGTGGCCAAGGCGGTGCTGATCGGCGCAGTTCCGCCGATCATGCTGAAGACAGCCGCTTATCCAGGCGGGCTGCCAATGGAAGTGTTCGACGGCTTCCGTTCCGCGCTGGTCGCCAATCGGGCGCAGTTCTTCCAGGATGTGCCGACCGGGCCGTTCTACGGCTTCAACCGTCCCGGTGCCAAAGTCAGCCAGGGGCTGATCGACAACTGGTGGCGGCAGGGCATGATGGGTGGTGCCAAGGCGCACTACGATTGCATCAAGGCCTTTTCGGAAACCGATTTCACCGAAGATCTCAAGGCTATCGATGTGCCGGTGCTGATCATGCATGGCGAGGACGACCAGATCGTGCCCATTGCCAATTCGGCGCACCTCGCGATCAAGCTGGTCAGGAAGGGTACGCTCAAGACCTATCCGGGCCTGCCTCACGGCATGGCCTCGACCCATCCGGATATGATCAACGCCGACCTTCTCACCTTCATCAAGGCTTGAGGCGATGAGCTACTCCAGCCGCATCGACCTTTCGGAACACGTGCGAAAGCAGGCCTGCGGCTTGCTGCAGGCCCGCTTGTCAGACGCGCTCGACCTCGAGGCACAGGCCAAGCAGGCCCACTGGAACGTCAAGGGACCGCACTTCCTGCAACTGCACCAGCTGTTCGACGCCGTGCACGACGAGATCGAGCAGTTCGTCGATCTGCTGGCAGAGCGCATCACCACGCTCGGCCATGTGGCCGACGGACGCGTGCCCACCACCGCCGCTGCGACCACGCTCTATGGCTATCCGCTGGAGGCCACGGGCGGCGAGGCGCACCTCAAGGCCCTCAGCGCAAGCCTTGGCGCCTTCGGCAAGGCGGTGCGCGAGGCGATCGATCAGGCGGGCGTCATCGGCGATGCCGATACGGCCGATCTGTTCACGCAAGTCTCGCGCGAGACCGACAAGCAGCTCTGGTTCCTCGAAGCGCATCTGCAGGCGCACTGAACCCCCAAAACCCCGTCAGGAGAAATTCCCATGTCCTTCCGTTCCCAGAAGCTGATCAACGCTGACGATACGCTGTTCATCTTTATCGACCACCAGCCGCAGATGGCGTTCGGCGTTACCAGCATCGACCGCCAGACACTGAAGAACAACACCGTGGCGCTGGCCAAGGCTGCCAAGCTGTTTGGCGTGCCGATCATCCTGACTGCGGTCGAGACCGAGTCCTTCTCGGGATACATCTGGCCCGAACTGCTCGACGTGGTGCAGCAGAAGCCGATCGAGCGGACTTCGATGAACTCGTGGGATTCCGACGAACTGGTCGCGCAAGTCAAGGCGAGCGGGAAGAAGAAGCTGGTCATCGCCGCGCTGTGGACCGAGGCCTGCCTGCTGTTCCCCACGCTCTGCGCGATCGAGGAAGGGTTCGAGATCTACATCGTTACCGACGCCTCTGGAGGAACCTCGCAGGAAGCGCATGACGCTGCCGTGCGGCGCATGGAACAGGCTGGCGCACAATCGCTCACCACGATCAATGCCCTGCTCGAACTGCAGCGCGATTGGGCGCATCGCGATACATACAACGGCGTGATGGACATCGTGCGCGAGCATCTGGGAGCATACGGCATGGGCGTCGATTATGCCTACACCATGGTCCACAAGGCCCCGCAGCGCGGCGCTTTCCCGCACGAAGCACCCCACCCCGAAGGCCACTGATCCCTCACCGGCCCAATCGGGAGCCTCCTGCTCATGAAGCCCTATCTCGCCGCCCTTGGCATCGGACTGCTAGTCGGTGCCCTCTACAGCCTGCTCGGCACGCGATCGCCCGCCCCTCCCGCGATCGCGCTGCTGGGACTGCTCGGCATGCTGCTGGGCGAACAGGCCGTGCCGCTGGCGAAACGGGTGATCCATGGGCAGGAGGTCGCCTTGTTCTGGAAGACCAGTTGCGCGGAACGGGTGACTGGCCTGCCGCCTGCGCCGGATGACCAGCCATGAGCGCCAGTCGCCGCGAGGCCCTGGCCGGGGCACTTGGTGCCTCGGCCTTGTCCCTGATTCCCGGCCTTGCCCGCGCCAAAGACAGAAAGCCCCAGCCCATGCGTGACGACCTTATCATCGTGAACGCCCTTGTCGCCACGCTCGACCGCGAGAACCCCCGCGCCGAAGCCGTGGCGATCCGCGACGGGCGCTTTCTGGCGATAGGGTCCGAACAGGAAGTGCGCGCCGCAGCGCCCGCTGCCACTGTGATCGACGCCCGGGGACGGCGCATGATCCCCGGACTTATCGACAGCCATATGCACATCATCCGGGGCGGGCTGAACTTCAACATGGAACTGCGCTGGGACGGCGTGCCGACGCTCGCCGACGCCATGGCGATGCTCAAGGCACAGGTTGACCGCACGCCCGCGCCGCAGTGGGTGCGCGTCGTTGGCGGTTTTACCGAGCACCAGTTCGCCGAGAAGCGCCTGCCGACGCTGGCCGAACTGAACGCAGTGGCGCCCGATACGCCGGTGTTCATCCTTCACCTTTACGATCGCGCGCTGCTCAATGCTGCCGCACTGCGCGTGGTGGGCTATGGCAAGGACACGCCCAATCCTCCGGGCGGGGAGATTGTCCGCGACGCAGCTGGCAACCCTACTGGGCTACTGCTCGCACAGCCCAACGCCACCATCCTCTATTCCACGCTGGCCAAGGGGCCGAAGCTGCCCGAGGACTACCAGATCAATTCCACCCGCCACTTCATGCGCGAGGTGAATTCGCTGGGCGTGACCAGCGTGATCGATGCGGGCGGCGGGTTCCAGAACTACCCTGACGATTACCACGTGATCGAAAAGCTGCACGATGACGGGCAGTTGACCGTGCGCATCAGCTACAACCTGTTCACCCAGAAGCCGAAGGAGGAACTGGCGGATTTCGCCGGGTGGGTAAAGCATGTCACCCCGGGTCAGGGCGACGATACCTATCGCCACAATGGCGCTGGCGAGATGCTGGTCTATTCCGCCGCCGACTTCGAGGACTTCCGCGTAGCGCGGCCCGACATGCCACCCTCGATGGAAGGCGATCTCGAACCCGTCATCCGCCTGCTGGCCGAGAACCGCTGGCCCTGGCGCCTGCACGCGACCTATGACGAAACGATCGGTCGGGCGCTCGACGTCTACGAGAAGGTCAACCGCGACGTGCCGCTCAGCGGCATCAACTGGTTCTTCGATCATGCCGAGACGATCAGCGAGCGCAACATCGACCGTATCGCCGCGCTGGGCGGCGGCATCGCCGTGCAGCACCGCATGGCCTATCAGGGCGAATACTTCGTCGAGCGCTACGGCGCCCGCGCCGCTGAACGCACCCCGCCGATCGCGCGGATGATCGCCGCCGGCATTCCGGTCGGCGCAGGCACCGATGCGACGCGCGTTGCCAGCTACAACCCGTGGGTTTCGCTGTCATGGCTGGTCACCGGGCGCACCGTGGGCGGCCTCGCCCTCTATCCCGGCGCAAACCGCGTGAGCCGCGAAAAGGCGCTGGCGATGTGGACGCACGAGAACACCTGGTTTTCCAGCGAAGTCGGGAAAAAGGGCCAGATCAAGCCGGGCCAGCTTGCGGACTGCGCGCTGCTTTCGGCGGACTATTTCGCAGTGGCCGAGCGCGACATCCCGCATATCCGCGCCGTGCTGACGCTGCTGGGCGGCAAGGTGGTCCATGGCGAAGAAGACTTCGTATCGCTGGCCCCTGCCCTGCCCGCGCCAATGCCTGACTGGTCGCCGGTCAGGACCTTCGGTGGCTACTACCGGGAACCCGAAGCGGCAGCGAAGCTGGCCAGCGCATGCGGCTGTGCATCAGCTTGCGGCGTCCACGGGCACGACCATGCCTCTGCCCTTGGCGCGAGCGTTCCGGCCGCAGACGTGCAGAGCTTCTGGGGCGCGCTCGGCTGTGGCTGCTGGGCGGTCTGACGATGCGCGATCCCGAGCCCCGCTTGATCCACACGATCCTCGATTGGCCGCCGACATGGTTCCTGGCGCGGCTGCTGCTGGTGGGGGCTTACCTTGTGGGTGGCCTGGCCAAGCTGACCGACTGGCCGGGGGCCGTGGCGGAACAGGCCCACTTCGGGATGGCACCGCCTGCGGTCTGGGCAGCACTCACCATTGCGGTGGAAATCATCGGGCCGCTGCTGATCCTGCTGGAGCGCTTCGTCTGGCTGGGCGCAGGCATGCTCGGCGTGTTCACATTGCTGGCCGCTTTCGTCGCCAATGCCTTCTGGACGATGGAGGGGCAGGAGCGCTTCTTCGCGACCAACGCCTTTTTCGAACATGTCGGGCTGGTGGGCGGCTTCATCCTGGCCGCGCTCGTCGCCGAGCATGCGCGACGACAGGGGCGTCCCTGAGCCGCGTCAGGACTTCAGTGGGTGCGCCAAGGAGAAGACATGAACGAAAGCGTACCCCTCAAGACTCCCACGCCGCTGTTCCGGTTGCTGCTGGTTCTGTCCGCCACCACCGGGATGGTCGACGCGGCGAGCATTCTGGGCATGGACAAGGTGTTCACCGCGAACATGACCGGCAACGTGGTGTTCCTCGCCTTTGCCACAGCGGGGGCGGAGGGATTCCATGCCTGGCACTATGTCGTCGCACTTGGCGCGTTCATGCTCGGGGCGGTCCTCGCCGGGCGGATGTGGCGCAGCAACAAGGCCGAACGGTTGAGCCACATGCTGGTCCGGGCAGCCGCGATCGAAAGCGCGTTGCTGTTCCTTGCCGGATCGCTTGCGCTCCGCAGCTCACCGGCCGTGGCTGCGCCATGGCAGGCACTGGCTGTCGTGGGTCTTGCCGCAGGTGCGATGGGATTCCGCAATGCGGTGGTGCGCCAACTCAAAGTGCCCGATCTGACGACGACCGTGCTGACCCTGACGATTACCGGTATTGCATCGGATTCACGTCTGGCAGCAGGCACGGGCCCCAACCTTGCAGCAAGGGTGGGAGCCGTAGCGGCGATCTTTGCAGGCGCGCTGGCCGGAACGCTGGTATTCCGCTGGCTAGGCCTTGGGCCTACCTTGTTGATCACCGGCGGCGTGGTGCTGGTGGGGACCTGTGTGTTCGTGCGGCATCCGCAAATGGCCGAATTGCACCGGCAGTGATCGGACGCCTTGCGCTCGGCATCGTGTTGTCCGCACTGGCAGCACGCGCGCAGGCCGAGGACGCGCCGGAACGGACCAACCTTCGCTATGACGAGGATTGGGCGGGGTTCGACGCGGCTGATGGCGGCATGGATCGGCTGAAGAATCTGCGTCTGGACAGTGCAGGCGCAGTGCGAGTGACGCTGGGGCTCGAGGCCCGCGCGCGGCATGAAGGCTATGCCAACCCGCTCTGGGGCGATGCGCCCGATGACGGATACCTGTGGTTGCGCGCCCTGCCATTGGTGGACCTGCATGCAGGACCCTCACGGGTCTTCGTCCAGCCGATCATCGGCTATGCCCGCGGCGTCAACGGCGGCAGCGGCCCTGCCGATCAGACCGGTGTCGATCTTGCGCAGGGGTTTGCCGATTTGCGCATGCCGCTGCCCGAAGGCCGAAACGTGACCTTGCGCGCAGGACGCGAGCTCGTCGCGCTCGGTTCGGAGCGGCTTGTCGGCACGCGCTATGGCCCGAATATCCCGCAGCCGTTCGATGGCGTTCGCGCCATTGCCGAGTTCGGCGGACTGCGGGTCGATCTGATGGACTTGCGCGCCGTGGAGATCAGGCCGGGCAATTTCGACGACCGCGCAACGGATCGGCGGCGCTTGCGTGCGGTCTATGCGACTGTGGTTGCGGGCAGCGGCATGGCTGTCGATGCCTACTGGATCGGATACCGCAATCAGGCAGCCCGCTTTGGCGACGTGATCGGCAGGGAGCGTCGCGATACGTTCGGGCTGCGGCTGTTTGGCCATCGCGGCAGGATCGCCTGGAACTGGGAAACGATGATCCAGCGCGGTGACTTTGCAGGGCAGCGCATCCGGGCATGGTCCCAGGCCACGGAAACCGCGATCAGCTTCCCGGAAGCCCGCTTCCGTCCGCGGATCCGCCTGCGCGCCAATTATGCCAGCGGTGATCGCTCGCCCGATGACCGCACGCTGGGCACCTTCAACGCACTTTTCCCCAAGGGTCGTTACTTCGGAGAACTGACCCCGATCGGTCCCCGCAACATCCTGAACGTCCAGCCAAGCCTCGATCTCGACCTCGGCAGGAAGGTCACGATGGAGCTTTCGGCAGGCGCGTTCTGGCGCGCTTCACGGCATGATGGCGTCTATGACGTGCCGGGCCAGATAATCCGGCCAGCCGGGAAGTCTCGGGCAAGACACATCGGCAACCTGTTCGAACTTGGCCTGGAATGGCAGGCAGGCCCGGAGTTGTCCTTTTCCGCTTCTCTGGCAGTATTCAGCGCCCGACAATTCCTGCGCCAGACCGGCAAGGCGCTGCCAACCCGCATGATGGGTCTTGAGGCAGCCTACAAGTTCTGAAATCGGCATGTGAATTCTTGTCATTTACAGTGACAAGCGGCAGATGCCCTGCCCTTCTGACCGATAAAGCCATGCATGGTCGGATCAATGCGCCAGCCGGTGCGTTCCCAAGTCGCAATTCCAGCGACAAGGCGGTCAGCACACATGGGTTCCAGCATCGGCGTGGCCATCGTAAACGGTGTTCCCAACCAACTCCCGTTGGATTCCCGACGGACCCTCCTTGAATGGTTGCGCGAGGATCTTGGGCTGACCGGCACCAAGAAGGGTTGCGATCATGGCCAGTGCGGCGCCTGCACGGTTCTGGTCGATGGACGCCGCGTGAACTCCTGCCTCTCGCTGGCCCAGTTGCACGAAGGCGATGAGATCGAAACGATCGAAGCCATCGGCACGGCAAACAACCTCTCGCCCCTGCAGCACGCGTTCGTGACGCACGACGGATTCCAGTGCGGATACTGCACCCCCGGACAGATCTGTTCGGCCAAGGCGATGATGCAGGAGCTTGCCGAAGGCTGGGCCAGCGCCGCCACCGATGAATTGACCAAAGCCCCGACCCCGACCGTCGAGGAACTGCGCGAGCGCATGAGCGGCAATCTGTGTCGGTGCGGTGCCTACTCGAACATCATTGCAGCACTTCAGGACGTCATCGAACAAGACGCAGGCTCGCAGGGAGCATCGGCATGAAGGCTTTTGTTCTCGACCACGCGGCATCGGCCGAAGACGCGGTCCACTCGCTGCAATCCGGCGCAATTGCCATCGCTGGCGGTACCAATCTGGTCGATCTGATGAAGCTGCAGATTGCTGCGCCGGACAGGGTCATTTCGATCCGCCGCACCGAGCTTGGCGAGATAACCCCTGAAGGTGAGGGGTTGAGGGTCGGCGCCCTTGTCACCAATGCCGATTGCGCGGCCGACATGCGCGTACGGGAAAACTGGCCGCTTCTGGCCAAGGCGATCCTTGCCGGTGCCAGCCCGCAATTGCGCAACCGTGCGACGACGGGCGGCAACCTCTGCCAACGTACCCGCTGCGGCTATTTCTACGACACCACGCAGGCCTGCAACAAGCGCGAGCCCGGATCGGGCTGTGCTGCGCGCAATGGCTTCAACCGCATTCACGCCGTGCTCGGCACCAGCGATTCCTGCATCGCCACATATCCGGGTGACATGGCCGTTGCCATGCTGGCGCTTGACGCTGTCGTCCTTGTCGAAGGCGCATCGGGCGCGCGCGAGATCCCGATCGCGGAATTTCACCGGATGCCCGGTGACGACCCCTCGCGCGACAACACGCTGGAGCCAAGTGAACTCATCACGGCTGTGCGCCTCCCCGCGCCCACCGGCGGCGTGCAGATCTATCGCAAGGTGCGCGACCGCGCATCCTATGCATTCGCGCTGGTCTCTGTCGCCGTGGATCTGACGATGGATCAGGGTCGCATCGCGCGCTGCGCGCTCGCCTTCGGCAGCCTCGGGACAGTGCCGTGGCGCGATCCTGCGGTTGAGCAAGTGCTGATCGGCGAAAAGCCGAGCCCCTCGCTCTATGCCAAGGCTGCCGAAGTCCTGCTCAAGGACGCGCATGGCTTTGGCGCAAACGACTTCAAGATTCCGCTCGTCGCGCGCGCGCTGGCTGCGACGCTCAACGAAGCCACCCACACCGGAAAGGCTTGATCCATGCGCATGACTTTGGCCGACATGTACAACACGCCGGACAAGCGCAACCTGCTCGACACCATGAAGCAGGGCGTGATCGGCAAGCCGCTCGATCGACCGGAAGGTCCCCTCAAGGTCAGCGGCACCGCCACCTATTCCGCCGAGTGGAAGATCGAAGGCTGCGTCGAAGGCGTGCTGGTGCTGGCAGACGTTCCGCAAGGCACGGTCAAGGCCATCCACAGGGACAGGGTGATGACCATGCCCGGCGTGCTGGCCGTGCTTGCCGATGAAGCGATGGTGCGCCGATCCACGCAAGGGACCGCGGGCAAGGCACCGGCGCAGGATGTCCAGACCGTCGATTACTTTGCCCAGCCTGTGGCACTCGTCGTGGCCGAAACCTTCGAGCAGGCGCGCGATGCGGCGCTGGCGCTGAAAGTGGAATACGAACCCGCCGGTGATCCGGTGCCGTTCGATCCCGAAAGCCCGGATGCAAAGGTCGAAACGCCGTCCGACAGCAAACCCGTCGAAGGTGGCGATCTGGACCAGGCGATGCGCGACGCCGCGTTCAGCATTGACGTTGAATACTACACGCCCGGCCACGCCAGCGCCGCGATGGAACCGCATGCGACCATCGCCGAGTGGCAGGATGATCAACTGATCCTGCGCGGCAGCTATCAGATGCTGGCCTTCAACGTGAAAGAGATCGCCGACTGCCTGTCGATCTCGCCGAAGAAGGTGCGGATCATCGCGCCCTATGTCGGCGGCGGGTTCGGTTCGAAGCTGGGCATCACGCATGAAGCCGTGGCTGCGGCCATTGCCGCCAGGGAACTGAGCCGCCCGGTCCGCGTGGTGATGACGCGCCAGCAGGTGTTCCAGACAGTCATGCGCCGGTCCGAAACGCGCCAGCGCGTGCGCCTGGCGGCAGACGCCGCAGGCAGGATCGTCGGACTGGGGCACGAGGCCCATGTCTCGAATCTGCCGGACGAAGACTTCGCCGAGCCTGTCACGCAGGCGACCGAATTCCTCTATGGCGGCGAGAACCGTCTGCTCAAGGTGGAAGTCGCACGGATCTGCCGCATGACCGCAGGCTCGGTCCGCGCTCCGGGCGAAGCCGTGGGGATGCAGGTCCTTGAGGCCGCGATGGATGAACTTGCCGAAGCGGTCGGCATCGATCCCATCGAACTGCGCAAGCGCAACCTTCCTGCCAAGGTCCCGGTGAAGGGCACGCCCTATTCGTCGAGAATGCTGGTGGAAGCGCTGGAGCAGGGTGCAGCCAGCTTTGGCTGGGACCACCGCAAACCTCAACCTTGCCAGACGCGTGAGGGCGATTGGTGGATCGGGATGGGCATGGCCAGCGCCGCGCGCGTCAATGTGATGATTCCCGCCGAAGCCCGCGTCACCCTGAAGGCAGACGGCACCGCATTGGTCGAAACCGACCAGACCGACATCGGCACAGGGTCCTATGCCATCATGGGGCAGATCGCCGGCGAAATGCTCGGTCTGCCGATCAGCAAGGTGCGGGTCGTCCTGGGCGATTCAGCGTTGCCACCCGGCGCAGGGTCCGGCGGCAGCTTCGGCGCGATTTCCACCGGTTCTGCCGTCATGCGCGCCTGTGAGGCGATCCGTGAAAAGATTGCCAAGACCCTTGGCTGCGATGTCGATGCATTGGAAATCAAGGATGGCATCGCCAGTCACGCCGGTTCGCAGCGCGCGCTTGCCGATCTTCTCGGCGGCAAGGACATCGCAGAGATCGGATCGATCAAGCCGGGCAAGACCTACAAGGATTTTGCCCAGGCCAGCTACGGCGCCTTCTTCGCCGAGGTCGGCGTTCACGCCTTCACCGGCGAGGTGCGGGTACGCCGCATGACCGGGGTATTCGGCTTCGGTCGCGTGCTCAATGCCAAGACCGCGCGTTCGCAGTGCCTTGGCGGCATGGTCTGGGGCATCGGCAGTGCGCTGACTGAAGAACTCGTCTTCGACCTGCGCGATGGCCATCTCGTCAACCACGATCTCGCCGAATACCACGTGCCGGTCCATGCCGATGTCCCTGCGCTCGAAGTGATCCTGCTGGAAGAGCGCGATGCCGCCGCCAGCCCGCTTCAAGCCAAGGGCGTTGGCGAACTGGGCATCTGCGGGGCTGCCGGTGCCGTCGCCAACGCGGTCTACAACGCTTGCGGCGCGCGCGTGCGCAGCTTCCCGCTCACGCTCGACAAGATCATCCCCCATCTGCCCGATCCCGCCCACATGCCCGACCCGTTCGTGTCACTCGCCTGAAAGGCTGCCCGTGATTGCACCGCCGCTTCGCTACCATCCCGATCTCGAACAACCGCAGCCCGACGAGGCGGAAACCGACGCCAGCCTCGAAAAGTCGTTCGATCACATTCTCGAGACGACCGCGGAAGACTATGGCCGCGCGGTTCGGGCAGTTCACGCCAAGGCGCACGGCCTGTTCGAAGGCACGTTCAGGATCGATGGCAATCTCCCGCCCGAACTTGCCCAGGGCCTGTTCGCCAATCCCGGGACCTATCCCGCCGCATTGCGCATATCGACCAATCCCGGCGACATTCTTGACGACAACGTCGTCCTTCCGCGTGGTCTTGCGCTGAAGGTCGAGCAAGTTCCGGGAGAGCGGCTGGCCGGCGCAGAAGGCCAAGGCCAGGACTTCCTGATGGTCAATGTGCCCGTCTTCGCCGTCCCCACCCCGGACAAGTTCGCCGGCAAGCTGAAGCTCCTTGCCGCCACGACAGACCGTGCCGAGGGCGCGAAGGTCGCCCTTTCGACCGTGCTCGGCTTCATCAATTCGGCGCTCGGCAAGATCGGCCTGGAATCCAGGGCACTGGCCGGTATGGGCGGATCGCCGCAAGTTCACCCCTTGGGCGAAACCTATTTCAGCACCGTGCCCTTCCGCTATGGCGACCACGTTGCCAAGTTCCGCCTGCGCCCGCTTTCGCCCGCACTCACCGCGCTGACCGGCACCATCATCGACACGTCAGGCCGTCCCGATGGCCTGCGCGAAACGATCCGCGAGGATGCCGCCAGCCTCACCGGCGAATGGGCCTTCGAGGTCCAGCTTGCGCGGGACATCGAACAGCAGCCGATCGAAGACGCCAGCGTCGAATGGAAGGAAGAAGATGCGCCATTCGTCCAAGTGGCAACCCTGCGCATCGAACCGCAGGACAGCTGGTCGGCCGAAAAAGTGCAGCGCATCGACGAAGCCATGCACTTCTCGCCATGGAATGCGCTGGTGGCGCACCAGCCGCTCGGCGGGATCAACCGCGCCCGCCGCCGCGCCTACAAGCATTCCTCGGACTTCCGCGTCCGGGTCAACGGCTGCCCCTTCGCCGGGAATGCCGAAGCAGCGAGATAAGCGATAATCCGGTCAGGTCTCGAACCTGACCGGTATGCCCTTGCTGGCCGGCGTGTCCGAAAGCAGGTCGCGCAGGGACAGCGGCACCAGCGGATTGAGTTCCGGGAAGTACCCTGCCACGCATCCGTCCGGCAGGTCATATGCCACCACTTTCAGTCCGGCCACGGCCCGTCGCCGCTCTTCCTCCATCGCCGTGACCAGCGTAACCCGCTGACCTTCGACCAGGCCTTGGCGCGCCATCTCGCCCTGCGAGACGAGCACCACCGTTCGCTCGCCCTCGAGCCCGCGCAAGCGATCGGAATGGCCATAGATGGTCGTGTTGAACTGATCGTTCGAACGCAGCGTAATCAGTCGCAGGCCATCGCCTGCAGGGCCTGCGTTCAACGCCGTCGGGTCGGTGAACTCCGCTTTGCCGCTGGCGGTATGCCAGATGCGTTCGCGCGCGTCGTTGCCGCGGTAGAAACCTCCGGGCGCGTGCATCCGTGCTTCCATGTCGTGGAACTGATCGGGATAGGTCCCGGCTATCAGTTCCCGGATGCGGGCATAATCGGCGCGCCATTCGTCCCACAGCCACCGGGGATGGAATGGCAGGCTCGCCTTGGCCAGCTCGCAGATGATCGCCGTTTCGCTCATCAGGTGCTCGCTGGCCGGCTTGCGCCTGCCTTTCGAGCTGTAGATGTGGCTGAAGCTGTCCTCCACGCTGACAAACTGATTGCCGCTGTCCTGAATATCTTCTTCCGACCGGACAAGGCAGGGCAGTATCCAGCTGTCCTTGCCCGGCAACAGATGCGTGTGATTGAGCCGCGTGGCGATGTGGACCGTCATGTCCATCTGCGTCCACGCTTCATGCACTGCCTCATGGTCCGGCACCGCCATGGCGAGATTCCCGCCAAGTCCCAGATAGACGCGGTTGCGCCCGGCCAGCAGCGCTTCCAGAAATGCGTGCGTGTTGTGCCCGTCCTGCTGCGGCGTCTCCAGCCCGAGCACCTCGCGGTATTTCCCGACCGGTGCCAGCACCACCTTTTCGGTGATGCCCACGGTGCGCTGGCCTTGCACGTTGGAGTGCCCCCTGATCGGCGAACACCCCGCCCCGGGACGGCCGATGTTTCCGCGCAGCAACAGCAGATTCACCAGCATCCCGATGGCCTCGCTGCCACGCACCTGCTGCGTCAGGCCCATGCCATAGATGCCGATCACCGCTCTGGCCTCGGCATAGACATCGCCAGCTGCCTCCATCTCGGCACGGGTCACACCGCTCGCCTGCTCCAGTTCAGGCCAATCCGTCCGGGCCACCTTTTCGCGGAAGGCGTCGAAGCCATCGGTGTGTTCCGCCAGAAATCCGCTGTCGAGCAGGCCCGGCTCGTGCTCCGCTCTTGCCAGCACGTGCTTGCACACGCCCATCAGCGCGGCAATATCGCCGCCCGGACGCACCTGCAGGTACAGATGGCTCAGCCGCGTCGCCTTGCCGGTCAACATCTCCAGCGGGCTTTGCGGGTTGATGAACTCCACCAGCCCCGCCTCCTTCAGCGGGTTGAACGTCACGATCCGGCAACCCCGCTTCACCACCTCCTGCAAGGGATGAAGGATGCGCGGCGAATTGGTGCCGGGGTTCTGGCCGAGGTAGAAGATCGCGTCGCACCGATCGAAATCCTCAATCTGGCATGTCCCCACCGGTGACCCGATCACCTTCTTTAAACCGACCGACGTCGTTTCATGGCACATGTTGGAGCTGTCAGGCAGGTTGTTGTGCCCCAGCATCCGGGCGAACGCCGCGTAAAGATAGCTTGGCTCCAGCGCGGCCTTGCCGCTGGCATAGAACGTCATGGCTTTGGGCGGCGTCTGCTTCAACGTGCTGCCAATGGCGGCAAAGGCCTCGTCCCAGGTCGTGCGCAAGTAGCGGTCGGTGGATGCGTCGTATCGCAGCGGCTCGGTAAGCCGGCCTTCCTTCTCGAGATCGTGGGCGCTCCATTGGCGCAGCGAGGCAACCGTGTGCCGCTCGAAGAATTCCGGCTCAGCCCGCGCGCTGGTCAGGTCCCAGAGTGTCGCCTTTGCCCCGTTTTCGCAAAATTCGAACGCGGCAGGCGTTGGCGGCTTGATCCACGCACACGATGTGCAAGCCGTACCATCCGGCTTGTTGAGATGGGCAAGCGTTTCGATGGCCCCCGGACCTGCCGCCTGCGAAAGTTCGGTTGCAGCGATACCCTGCAATGATCCCCAACCGCCCGCAGCTTCAGGGACGGTGATGGCGGCAACTTCCGCTGCAGGTGTCGGTCGCGCAGGCATGCAAGAGTCTTCCTTGGTCAAAAACCGGAGGCTGTTGCCTGCAACGGACCGCGGCAGTGATGAGCCTCAAGGCTATACGCACCTGCGACGAACAAGCTCCCGCGCACACGCCGAAACATGCGAACACCGATGGCGGTTTGTGGCGCAGGCCAGCATGCCGCGTATCGCATTGGCCTTATGAACAAGGTTCCTGATGACAGGCCCGTGCCAGCGCGTCGGTGAATCGCTTCGACCACCACATCACGTCCTGCGCTTCAACGCCGTTCATCAGCGTCTGCCAGCGCCGGATCCTTTCCTCGCGTGGCATCGTGATGGCGCGGCCCAGCGCGTCCGATATCTCTTCCGCGCTATGCGGATTGACCAGCAGCGCCTCGGGCATCTGCTCTGCCGCACCGGCAAAGCGTGACAGGATCAGCACGCCGGGATCATCTGGGTCCTGCGCGGCGACATACTCCTTGGCGACCAAGTTCATACCATCGCGCAACGGGGTGACCAGGCCCACCTTGCTGGCGCGATAGACCCCGGCCAGCATGTCGCGCGTATAGCCCTGGTTGACGTAGCGGATCGGCACCCAGTCCAGCCCGGCATGCGCCCCGTTGATGCGCCCGGCCAGCCCTTCCAGCGTGCTGCGGATGCGCTGGTAGCTGTCGACCGTCCCGCGCGAGGGCGGCGCGATCTGCAGGAGAGTCACTCCCTTGCGTTCCTCAGGGTGCTCGGTCAGGAACCGCTCATAGCCGAGGAAGCGCTCCTCGAGGCCCTTGGAATAGTCCAGCCGGTCCACGCCGACGATCAGCGTGCGGCCGACCGCACTGACGCGGACCCGCTCGTAGGTTTCCCTCGCCTTCTCGCTTGCGGCAAGGGCGGCGAATTCCTTGGCGTCGATGCCGACCGGGCAGGCGATCAGCCGCAGGCGCCGCTCGCCCACCGTCAGCCAGCCATCCTCGTCGATCGTGCCGCCCAGTTCGTGCGACACGTAATCGACGAAGGATTGCAGCCATTCATCGGTGTGGAAGCCGATCAGGTCATAGGCCAGCAGGCTTTCGGTCAGCGCGCGCGCCTCGGGCAAGGTCGCCAGCAGACGGCGCGGTGGCCAGGGGATGTGCAAGAAAAAACCGATGCGGTTTTCAACACCGCGATCCCGCAGTTCCTTGCCGAGCGGGAACATGTGGTAATCCTGCACCCACA
>OFDC01000556.1_pt1 | contig 26855 bp, 28 predicted proteins | sample 1520941 | NCBI WGS metagenome assembly OFDC01 (sample SAMEA94258168, study PRJEB24077) | hot springs metagenome | biome: Aquatic biome; feature: Water | place: India | collected 2012-12-06 | depth 5 m | reverse complement strand
GGAGTTGTGCCCGCTCATGTTTCAGCGCTTGCTCTTCGCCGGCGCGGCCAAGCGCTCGATTTCGCTCGTCCCGAGCCGCTACGTCGAATTTGCGCGCAACGCGCAGCACCTGCTCCAGTTCCTGAGGTGGAGGTTGGTTTGAGAGTGTAGGCGGCGGTCCAACCCAGATTTGCGGCGCTTCACGAAGTTCGTTTTCTTGAGGCCCAGTTACCACGCGTGTAAGCCAGGAAGGGTTCTCAGCCAGCCAGCGGTCCACCGCATCTTCCAAAGCCATCTGGTAATTGAAGGCCGGCTTGTAACCTGGGATCCGATCTTCGCCGAGGCCTACAAGAACCGCGCTGATGTTCTGATGTTTGAACTCGATCGATCCTTCAGACCGATTGTTTAGCAGAGGCAGAAGTGCGCGACGATGCTCAGCCTTGCTATAAGGGCGCCCGGAAACATCGTCGGCGAGCATCGCGAAGTAGTCCGCGACAATCAGATCGTTCTCGATGTCCGTCCACGTCCCGTTCGACATGTCGCCAGGCTAAAGGCGAGAAGTTCCTTTGTCATCAGGGCTTTCAGGTGTCTGCGTCCGACAGGCACTCCCGCCGCTGCTAGTCGTCACATTATGCTGAGCGCCACGAATTCAGCCCCGCACCAGCTTCGAAATGGCCCAAAGTCAAGTCCAGCGCCTGAAGCCGCGGCCGAAAACCGTATCGCGCCAAATGCCAAACAGAGACTCGCGCCACTTTGGGCGGCTGTTTCGCCTGTGATTTCAAGTCTCTAGGAGCCAGAGCGCCTCGCATGTCACGGAAAACACGCGACAATACGTGATCCGAAAAATCGTTTAATATCAATGCATTAGGTGGTGGCGGAGCACTCTGGATTCGAACCAGAGATATGTTCCTCTTTCTAACCCCTGGAAAACACGGCAGAATTTCGGCCGGAAAAGTCGCAGAGACTATTGAAATTCCTCACATTTCTGTCCTCCCAACAGGCTGCATGGTCATGCGATCAACTCTCGGATCTCACCCTGCCGCAAACCGCGGGGATGGTCGCCATTACCGCCGATGTTCCTGCAGTCCAAGCTCGACCCACATCCAGCCGAAATCGTACTCGGCAATCGGACCCTCGCCGTGCCCGGCGCTACCGTTTTCCAGCATCTTCAGCCACTCGATCACCTTCTCACGCCCCGCGGTCGTGCGCACAGCCTGGCGCGGTGACTTGCCACCCAGTGCCGGGATCGGGGCGTCCAGCGTTTCGCGGTAGTGTTTGTCCAGATGATCCCGCATCAGCTGGCGCGCGATCTCTGGCGGGATTTCGTCGGCTTCTTCGTGCAGCCCGTCACGCCGTTGGTCGGCCCGCATCTGATCGACTGTCCGGATCGTGGTCAAAGGTGATCTCAGCAGATCTCCGACGGCCGCGATGATCAACGCCTCGACCTTGGCCGCGCGCTCGGCCGAGTTGACGGTAACGACCAGCGTCTTGCCCGCCAATTCCAGCGAACCCAGAACGGTGGCGCCGTCCATCTGCGTATCAAGCATGATGTCGCCGCCCGCCTTGCCCCCGCGCCCCTTCCGCGTGGCCAGCCAGTTCCAGAACTTCGGTCCTTCCGGCAGGAAGCCGTTCACCCGGTCCAGCCGCTCCGCCACCGCTTTCTGCGTGATGCCGCTGGCAAGCGGGTACCGCAAATCGTGGAACAGCACATCGTCGCCGTCCGAATTGGTGAACTGCGGCTGCGCCGGGGTGAGGGCGCGGTCAATTTCGATGAACAGCCAGGCGGCGGTGAAGATGGGCGCGCAGCCCATCAGCTGATCGTGCGAAAGCCGCAGCGCATCTCGCTTCTTCAGCTTCAGGGCATCGCGCAGCCCGGCAAACAGGAAATCCACCGCCTCGGCGCGGAAGGGCAACAGCGCCCCGGAGATGACATGGTGATCGCGCTCGGGCACCACCCGCACGGCAATCCGGTCCCATTGTTTCAGCGTGCGCGTGGCGGATTTCTCTCTCACCGTGACGGGTGCAGCATCCGACAGCAGGTCGCGCAGCACCATCGACGCCCCTGGCTGGACATCGCTGACTTCGAATAGACTGACCGGCGCATCCCGTAGCGCGGCAAAATAGGCCCGATTCAAGGCCGTTTCCTTCCAGCCGCGCCGTTTCAGGTAGAGATCGACGATGTTCCCGTCTTCATAGCGTTGGCCAAGAAAGTCCTCGAACCCGCAGCCCCAGAGCACACCAGACCACTGCTCGCCCAGCAGATCAGCGAGGCCATCCTGGTCGATCTCGAACTCCTCCAGCGCGGGCATCAGGTGTTCGGCGACCACATCCTGCAGCCGGTCCCGCCAGTCGCCTTCCCGGCCGATGAAGGCCAGCAGGTCCGATATGTCATTGCGTTCGGCCATGTTCTCTCCCCGCTTGCCCCTCTCAACCTCCCGCCGCGGAACTCTGAATAGACCAGAATCCCGCAGCCCGTCATCACCCCTACAGGCGATGACGCCGGACAGCCGGGCGATAATCGAAGGAGGTCACCTCCTCGGCTGCCACAATTTCCCCGGCACGCGCGTGACACCATTCGATCGGCACCCTGAGGCGCGTCAGCTTGCAAACAGCAGGAAGTCAAGTCCAGCGCCCGAAGCGCCATCCGAAAACCGTATCGCGCCAAATGCCAAACAGAGACTCGGGCCATTCTGGGCGACTATTTCGCCTGTGAATTCAAGTCTCTAGCGGTCAATGCCCCGCACAAGTCGCGGAAATCGCGCCACAATACGCAAGGCATAAAATTGTTTAATATCAATGCGTTATATGGTGGCGGAGAGGGTGGGATTCGAACCCACGGTAGGCGCAAACCTACAACGGTTTTCGAGACCGCCACGATCGACCACTCCGTCACCTCTCCGCGCTTCAGGGGTCGTCTATGTGGCGCGGTGGATAGCCGGGCGTCATGGGATGCGCAAGGGGAAATCGGCGGCGCGCTCACGACCAGTTGCGCCGGGCCCGGCTTGGCAAGCCCGGGGGAAGCGACTACCTCTCGGACTGCGGTCCTGCCCCGGGCCGACCGTTGGAGGGTTGCGCCCATGTTCCTGCCCCGTCTTGCCCTTCTGGCGCTCCTCGCCGCAGCCGCTCCGGTGTCGGCCGAGACCGCAAGTCCGGCTCCTCCGGCCGAGGTGTCCGTCGACCGGCTGGGCGAGGTCCTGCAACTGGACGCGCTGTTCGAGGTCCTGCGCGCGGAGGGCATCGCCCACGGCTCGACGCTTGAGGCGGACATGTTCCCCGGGGGCGGAGGGGCGGAATGGGCTGCCACGGTCGACCGGATCTACGACGTCGGCCGCTTGCGCACGGCGTTCGACCGCGTCCTGGAGGAACAGCTTGCCTCGGACCCTGCGGCCATGACCGACATTACCCGCTTCTTCGCTTCGGACCTCGGCCGACGCATCGTCGGGCTGGAGATCGAGGCGCGGCGGGCGTTCCTCAACGAAGCGTCCGAAGAGGCGGCGCGCGTGGCGGCGGACGACGCGGCCTCGGCCCGCGATCCGAAGGTGGCGCAGATCCGCCGGATGATCGAGGCGTCGGACCTCGTGGAAATGAACGTTGCGGGGTCGATGTCCGGTAATCTTGCCTTCATGCAAGGTATGGCCGAAAGCGGAGCCTATGGCCGCGCCATGCCCGAGGATGAGCTTCTGGGCCAGATCTGGGGTCAGGAAGATCAGACCCGTGCCGACACCCAGACCTGGCTTTACGCCTATCTCGGGCTCGCCTACGATCCGCTGACCGAGGCAGAGTTCGACAGCTACATCGACTTCTGGGAAAGCCCTGCGGGCCAAAGGCTGAACGCGGCCCTGTTCACCGCCTTTGACCGGGTGTTCCGACAGGTGTCCTTCGACCTTGGCGCGGCTGCGGGGAGTGCGATGCAGGGCAGCGATATCTGACGCGCTTCGCTTGACACCAGGGCGGGTTCACCGCATAAGCGCGCATCTTGGGCCACGGGGCGACTCGCGGCCCAGGTTTTATTCATGACGCCCGCAAGGGCGCGCTGTCCGAGGTGGGGGCAACCCCGACAACACCCGCAAGGGGGCCACAGGGCGCGGAGCAAGAGAAGGAAAGACCCATGTTTGCGGTCCTCAAGACCGGCGGCAAGCAGTACAAGGTGCAGGCGGGTGACGTCCTGCGCGTTGAAAAGCTCGACGCCGTTGCCGGTGACAAGATCCAGTTCAACGACATCCTGATGGTCGGCACCACGGTCGGTGCGCCGCTGGTTGCAGGCGCGGCCGTCCAGGCCGAGGTCATCGACCAGATCAAGGGCGAAAAGACCATCCACTATGTCAAGCGCCGCCGGAAGCACTCCAGCCAGCGCACCAAGGGCCACCGCCAGCACCTGACGCTGGTCCGCGTGACCGAGGTCCTGGAAAAGGGCGCGGACAAGTCGGGCGTGAAGGCCGCCGTCGGCACCGTTGCCGCGCGCCGTGCTGCCCATGAAGCCCCCGGTGCGGCCAAGCCCGCCGCAGCTGCCGAGAAACCGAAGCGTGCCGCCAAGGCCGCTGCGAGCGCAGAGGAGTAACACCCCATGGCACACAAGAAAGCAGGCGGCTCGTCCCGCAACGGTCGCGACTCGGCCGGTCGTCGCCTGGGCGTCAAGCTCTATGGCGGCCAGCACGCGATTCCGGGCAACATCATCTGCCGTCAGCGCGGGACCCAGTGGTTCCCGGGCGAAGGCGTTGGCATGGGCACCGACCATACCATCTTCGCCACCGTGGAAGGGCGCGTGACCTTCAAGAAAGGTCTCAAGGGCCGCACCTTCATCTCTGTCCTCCCCGTCCAGGAGGCAGCCGAGTAAGCCGAACCTTTACAATCGGATTGTAGATGGGGGATCGGCTGAAAAGCCGGTCCCCTTTCTCGTATCCGAGGGCGCGTGGGGATTGTGGCACTGCGCCACGCCCTTACCCCGAAAGGGACAAACATTCGGGCGATTGCCGGATTAACCGACAATCCCCACATGTGCTTCGAAGGAGGGAAGCCATGATCCTGGAAAAGATCGTCCCCCCGGTCGAGATTGCGACCGACCGCTTCACGCTTCGCCCCGTGCGCAAGTCCGATGCCGGACTGTTCGCGCTTTATGCAGGCGACAAGCGCGTGGCCGAGGCGACCCAGGGCATTCCGCATCCCCTGCCGCCCGGTGCGGCCGAAGCCTTCTGCGCCCGGGCAATGGCCTCGGGGCGTGAGGAAGACATCTGGGTCATGGACGGCATCCGGTCGAACCTTCCCGAGGTGCTGGGGGTCATCAGCCTGAAGATGATGGACCGCAACCAGTCCGAGGTCGCCTTCTGGGTCGCGCCCGCCTTCTGGAACCACGGCATCGCCTCCGAGGCGGTGCAGGCGCTGGTCGCAGCCAACCCGCAGAAGAACTGCACCATGTTCGCGGAAGCCTTCCAGGACAACCCGGGCGTAGCGCGGGTTCTGACCAATGCCGGGTTCCAGTATCTGGGCGACGCCGAAAGCTTCTCGGTCGCGCGCGGGGCGAACGTGCCGACCTGGACCTATATCCGCAAGCTGGATTGATGGCTTTGGCAACGGATTACCGGACAGCACGGCTTGTCTTGCGGCCGGTCGTGGCGACGGATGAGGCGGCGATCATTGCGGGCATCGACAATCTGGAAGTGGCCCGCTGGTTGGCGGTCGTGCCAAATCCTTACACGACGGACGACTTCTTGCATTTCCTGGAACACATCGCGGTCCCGGGTGAAACCTTCCTGATCGAAGATGCATCAGGCTTTGCCGGCATTATCTCGGTTGTTGACGGGGTTCTTGGCTATTGGTTGGCTTCCAATGCTCAAGGGCGTGGTTTTGCGACGGAGGCTGGTCGTTGCCTGGTGAAAGCGCATTTCGCCACCAGCGACGCGCCGCTGACTTCGGGCTATTTTGAGGGCAATGCCCGGTCCGCGAGAGTGCTGGCCAAGCTTGGTTTCGTTGAAATCGGACGCGACATCAAGCATTGCCTGTCCCGTGGCCTCGACCTGCCGCATGTCATCGTGGAAATGCCTCGGGACCGCTTCGTTTGACGGCTCCCCTTGCGCCGCCTGCTTCTCTTTGGCGAGCGAGGAGTGCCAAAGGTGCAATCGGGCGATCAACCGAGGGGCGCGAGCAGGGCTTTCAGTGCCGTTAGTGGATCCCCGGCCCCCCAAATCTCTTCCCCAACGGCGAAGAAGTCCGTGACCGGGCCGAACTTCGCCACCAGTTCGGCCGTCAGTGCGCCTTCGGCGATGATCGGGACCTCGATCACCTCGGACCACCAGTCGAACAGCTCGAACTCCGCCCGGGTGCCGTCGCCAAGGCTGGTCGCGCCGACCGGGCCGAAGGCGACATAGTCGGCCCCAGCCTCTCCGGCCGTCATTCCGTCATGTTTCGAGGCCTTGCAGAATGCACCCACGATGGCGTCGGCGCCAAGGTCCTTGCGGGCCTTGCGGACATTGCGCGATCCGTCGGTCAGATGGACGCCGTCCATGCCAAGGCGTTCGGCCAGGATCAGGTGGTTGTCGATCACCACCGCGACGTCACGGGCATGTGCGGCCTCGCGTGCAGCGTCGGCGGCGCGCATCAGAGTGTCCTCGTCCCGCGTGGCCAGTGACAGTCGCAGGCAGGCGATTTCCATCCCGTCCAGAACGCGACCCAGCCGGTCCGAAAAGGTCTCGGGGTCGAAGGTCGGGGGCGTGATCAGCGTGATCTGCGGGCGGTCGTCTGCGGCCATTCTGGGCTCCGGAAACTGGGTAGCGGCCCGTCTATCAGCCTTTCTGCGGCTTGGCTACCTTGGGCGGCAGCGCCTGCACGGTAGACAGTGCCATGCCAAGCAGCCGGTCCCGGACCCCGTCGTCCGTGACCGAGGCATCGGCGACGTCGACCATGGCGACCATGGGCTTCCCGGTGAACATCATGGGCGTGACGCCCGGCAGGGCCAGCGCCGCCTGGTAGTGGTCCTTGCCGACCCGCACCATCGCGCCACCCTTGTGGACGCCGCAGACCATGTGGCCGTTCAACAGGAAAGCAAGGCCGCCGAACATCTTCTTCTCGGTGATCGCATGATCGGCCAGCGCGTCACGCAGGGTCTGGGCAAGACCGGGATCATAGGCCATGGGGCTCACTCCTTGTCAGGGGAACCCGGCTAGCCTATCTGGCGGCGAGGTTTTCGCAAAGGTCCACGCATGATCCCCCCCGTCTTCATCCTGGTCCGACCGCAGATGGGCGAGAACATCGGGGCCGCGGCACGGGCGATGCTGAACTTCGGGTTGGAACGGATGCGGGTGGTGGGCCCGCGCGATGGTTGGCCGAACCCGAAGGCGGTGGCGATGGCCAGCGGGGCGGGGCGGCTGCTGGACCATGCGGGGCTGTTTCCCGACCTGGGCGGCGCGGTGGCCGACTGCGACTTCGTCTTTGCCACCACGGCGCGGGGGCGGGAGCTGGTCAAGGAAGTCGTGACGCCAGAGCGGGCGATGGAGATGGCCCGCGCGATGGGGGCCGAGGGGAAACGGGTGGGCATCCTCTTTGGGCCGGAGCGGGCGGGGCTGGAGAACGAGGATATCGTCCGGGCGAACGCGATCGTGACGGTGCCGGTGAACCCGGATTTCCCTTCGCTGAACCTTGCCCAGTGCGTCCTCTTGTTGGGTTACGAATGGCAGCGGCAGGGAGCCACGATTCCGGCCTCGGTCATGGAGCTGGCCCGGACCGAGTTCGCCAACCGCGAGGAGGTGGACCGGCTTGCGGATCACTTCGAGGAACGGCTGGATGCTGCGGGGTTCTTCTTTCCCGAGACGAAGGTCGAGGGGATGAAGGCCAACCTGCGGAACATGTGGGGGCGGCTGGGGCTGACCCGGGCCGAGGTGCAGACCTTCCACGGGATGCTGCGGCAGATTGCCTACAAGCTGAGAAAGCAGGGTGATTGAGCGAGGTGTCCACGGTGGGCAATCTGTGGAAAGCATCTAATTTCAATAGCTTGCGCATGAGCATTTACCAATCCTTAACCGGCATGGATGCCCGGCGTAGCAGACATCCCAGCACAGCTGCGGTCTAGGGGCCTATTTCATCCGCACCTGTCCTGGGGTCTGCTTCAAACGGGCGCGAAAGGCGCGGGTTAGGTGCTGCTGGTCCGCGAATCCGGTCTCGATCGCCACTTCAGCGATTGGCATGTCCGTCGACTTCAAGAGGTGAAGCGCCTGTCGCAGACGCCGGTTGATGACGTAGGAATACGGTGTAACCCCCGTGGCCTTGCGGAAACGCGCAGTGAGCTGGGTCAGACTTAGCCCGGATGCCTGACCGATGTCGGACAGCGACAGGTCCGTCGAGTAGTGGCTTTCAATGTAGGCGATCGCTTGATTGATCCGAATATCCGAGCCGCCGCCATCTCGGGGTTGCGTCATCGGCACTGACCAGTGCGTGGCGACAATCTCCACCGCCACCAAACGCATGACCGAGTCCGCGAACAGTCGACCGCGCGCCTTGGCAGGATCGATCTCCCGGCAAAGCAAGCGGGCGAGGTTGGCGAGGATCGGTCGGTCCGAGTACGAACTGGGGACCAGGTGACCTGATGCAAATCGATCCTTTTCGAAGTCGGACAGATAGTCGGCAAGAACTTCCGGGTCGAATTCGAGCGTTACGCTCCTTTGCCGGGCGGCCTTCACCTCCCACGCGAAGCGTGCCTCGATTCCTGGCGGAATCAGACAGACATCGCCACGCCGGGTTGGCGTTTCATCCAGGATTCCGTCCATCTTCGTCAGATGGCGCGCCGTTCCAGAAAGATCCAGCACCAGCCCGATCCGGTTCGTCGCGGTGAATGTCACGTCGCTTGACGTTTCAAACAGCAATCCCACGCGGAATTTGTCCGCCTCATATTTGCGGAACTCGATTGCCTGATCCGAATCGAGATAGTCTTGCAGACTAGGATAGATTTTCGGCACTTTCTCTCTCCAGCCAAGCTGGACAAGAGCTAATCGGCAGGCCAAAATCACTCAACCAGGTCAACAATATTGTGACTGTTGTCTGATTGTCCCGTGAAGCCCAGGTTCGCACGAAAATGAAACACTTCTCGCAAAGTTTTGTATCGGATTGACCTGGTGAGGGTTTTTTGGACAAATCTGCTTCAATATGGCATTCTTTGCAACAGACACGCAATTTGTTACATCATGATCGGAAATGTGAACCGAATGAAATGTTTCATCCGGTCGAAATCTGCGGCCCCTGCTTCGGACTTTTTTCCGCCGATTGTTACAACGGTGCCCGGGGCAAGATCACGCGGGGAACCCCAACCCGGCTTGGGGTTGGGGTCAGATTCGGCCGGCGAAACGCGCGGCGGCCAGAAACGTCAGCTTACTTGCGCAGGGCGGCTTCGATGCCGGACTTCTTGTCAGCGTCGTTGTTCGAGCTGGTGAGCACGCCCTGAATCTCGGCAAGCTGCGACAGAGACAGGGACATCACATCAGCCTCGATGCCGTATTGCTGCAGCAGGGCGGCTGCCGAAGACTCGAGCATGGTGAGGCCTGCCGTCATCTCTTCCATCATCTTCGCATCTTGTGCGAAGCCAACGGTCGCGGAGAGCGACAGGATCGCAGCCAGAATTGTCGAACGCATAGGTAGTCCTTTTCTGATTTCTGATTTCAGTATCAAGCTTCCACAGGGCACCGGTCACTCAACATTGTTTGGAAAGACCGTTGCCAGCTCACCAAAGGCAATCGAGTTGGGTCGAGGCAATTGCTGTCGATCAGGCCGGCACCTCTGTTTCGCTATGCAATCTGTTGCAGAAGGCCTGAGTGAATTATTGTCCAAAATGCCCGTTCCTTTGTATAAAATCCCGGCCCCTTCGATCGAGGCGATCCTCACTCATCGGTCCGGCATGGATCGCGGGCAGGCATGTCCCGGTCGGGAAGCGATCCGCCGACCGAACGGCGGGCCAGGGGTGGCGGCAACTCGCCCCGAAGAGAGGCAGGTCTTTGCCATCGGGGCACCTCGTGCGTATGATCGGCCAAAACAAGAGCAGAGGCAGCAGGATGAAGCAGGCGGTGGAATTCACGCGGCGCGCAGCGCTGGTTGTGGGCGTTGCGGCCTTCGCCACGGCCTGCGTGCCGGCAGGGCGCGGGAGTGGCGCAGGCGGCGGTTTTCGTGCGGCCGATACGGCACCCCGGGCGGTGCCCAACGCGGGCTGGGAGGCCTGGGTCGAGGGGTTCAAGGGCCGGGCGGCTTCGCGCGGGGTCAGCCAGGGGACGATTGATGCGGCGTTCCGGGGCGCGGGGTTCATCCCCGAGGTGATCGAGCGCGACCGCAACCAGACCGAATTCACCCGGACGCTGGAGGATTACCTGAACATCGCTGCCTCGGATGAACGCGTCAGCCTTGGCCGCCAGAAATTCGCGCAATATGGCGGGCCGTTGCAGTCCATCGAAGCGCGCTATGGGGTCGAGGGCCATGTGGTGGCCGCCGTCTGGGGGCTGGAAAGCTTTTTCGGCACGCGGCGGGGCAATGTGCCGGTGATCAGCGCCCTGTCAACTCTGGCCTATGACGGGCGCCGGGGCGCGTTCTTCGAGGGCCAGCTGGTGGCGGCGCTGAAGATCCTGCAGGCGGGAGATATCTCTCCTGCGGCGATGACCGGCAGCTGGGCGGGGGCGATGGGGCATACCCAGTTCATCCCGACCTCGTATCTTGCGTTTGCAGTGGATTTCACCGGCGACGGGCGGCGCGACATCTGGTCCGAGGACCCGACGGATGCGCTGGCATCGACCGCGGCCTATCTGGCGAAGTCGGGCTGGACGCGGGGCTTGCCCTGGGGGATGGAGGTCACCCTGCCTGCGGGTTTCAACACCGGTCTTCTGGGGCGCGGCAAGGGGCAGTCGGCCGAGGCCTGGGCGGGGCTGGGGGTGCGGTCGGCGGACGGGCGGGCGCTGGCGGGCGGGTCGATCATCGCGGGCGGGAACGGGGGCGGGGCACCCTATTTCCTGCTGACGCAGAACTTTGCGACGATCCTGCGCTATAACAACGCGCAGAACTACGCGATCGGCGTGGGACATCTGTCGGACCGGCTGTTGGGACGGGGGGCGGTGCAGGCCAGTTTCGGGCCGGATGCCAGCGGGATGACCAAGGCCGACCGGCAGGAGTTGCAGCGGCGGCTGACGGCGGCGGGCTTCGACACCGAAGGCAGCGACGGGGTGATCGGCGCGAAGACGAAGGCCGCCGTCAGCGCCTATGAGGCGAGCCTCGGGCTGCCGGTGACGGGGGAACCATCGCTGGAGCTGCTGCGTCGTCTGCGGTGACGGTGGGGGGAAACCCCGTCCTGCGGGGGTAAAGGGATGGCGCATCGCATTTTCGGAATGGCCGTGGCGAAGGTCTATCCGCTGTATCTGACCAAGATAAAGCGGAAGGGTCGGAGCCGGGAGGAGCTGGATGCGGTCATCTTCTGGCTGACCGGCCATGATGCGGCGGGATTGCAGAGTGTTCTGGCGGAGGGTGTCGATTTTCAACGCTTCTTCGCGGAAGCCCCGGCTTTGAACCCGGCCCGGGATCAGGTGACGGGGGTCATCTGCGGGGTCAGGATCGAGGAGATCGGGGACCCGCTGATGCGCGAGATCCGGATCCTGGACAAGCTGGTGGACGAGTTGGCCAAGGGCCGGCCCCTGGCGAAGGTGTTGCGCGCGGCGTGACGGTGGGGCGGGCGGATCGTCCACGCCATGGAGCCCGCGCTGCCTTTACCCGGCGGCCGCCCAATGCCTCTGGCGGGAGTATTTGGGACAAGCGCAAGGTGCGTGGAACGTGGTCGGATCAATCCACGGCATTCACATGCGCGGTGCGGATCACCCGTTCGCAGTGTTGCGACAGCTGTTTGCGGTCGTCGAAGGCGTCGACAGGAACCTCGGGGTGGAACGTGACCTCGACTGTGCCATGGCGCGGGGTGGCGAGCGTCTTCAGCAGATGGCTTGCGAAGACCATGTCGCCCCACCAGCCGTAATGGCGGGGGTCCTCTCCAGCGGGGGCATGAAAGACCACGGTGACGGGCTGGATGTGCATTGTGCGTTCCAGCGCGGGCGAGAAGAAGGCCTGGAACAGGGTAGACTTGAACGGCAGGACCCGGATTGCGTCGGTCGAGGTGCCTTCAGGGAAGAACAGAAGCCGATGCCCGGCCTTGAGACGGGATTCCAGCACCTCCTGATGCTTCTTCGCCTCGGTTCCCTTGCGGGCGATGAAGATGGTGCCGGTGGCGCGGGCAAGCCAGCCGATGCCAGGCCAGTCGGCGACCTCGGCCTTGGCGACGAAGTAGATGGTCTGGACCGCATTCAGCACGAAGATGTCGAGCCAGGAAGAATGGTTGGCGACGATGGCTCCTGGCCGGGTCATCGGCGTGCCGTGGACGATGAGCGGCAGGCGCAGAAGGCGCAGTGCGGTGCGGCAGACGAATCTGGTGATGTGGGGTGTGACGGGGCGGGCCTGGCCGAAGAGCGGCCATTCGACAAGCCGGACCATAAGAAGCACGCAGAGTCCGCCGTAGGTCAGCATCCCGACCAGGGTGCCGCGCCAGAGGGCGCGCAGCCAGCCGAAGGGCGTCATCTGGAAGGGCGGCGGCGGTGCGTCCTGCCAGGCGGTCATGTCCCGGCCTTGCGGATATAGAACTCGCGGTGGCGGGCCGACATCTGGCCGGTGTCCATCACCAGGCAGACATCGGTGGTGTTGAAGTCCCGGTCGATCCAGGCCCCGTCGCCGACAAAGCCGCCAAGCCGCAGGTAGGCCTTGATCAGCGCGGGCGTGGCGGCCATCGCAGCGCGGCGGTCAAGCTGGTCCTTCGGGATCAGGGCCATCTCCTGGCGGTGTGGGGGGAGCGCACGGACCCGCATCTCGGGTGGGGCGAGGTGGTTGTGGTGCAGATAGGACAGCGGCTGGGTCAAGGACGCGATGTCGGTGCCATGGAACGAGGCCGCGCCGAACAGCACTTCGATCCCCCGGTCAAGGACGTATTCGGCCAGCCCGTTCCAAAGGTGGAACATCGCCGTCCCGCCCCGATGGTCGGCATGGACGCAGGAACGGCCGAGTTCAAGAAGCTTGCGCCCCGAGGCGAGGAGGGGGGTCAGGTCGAACTCCGTCTCGGAATAGAAGCGCCCGGCAGTGGCGCGGCGGTCCGAGGGCAGGACCCGATAGGCACCGATCACATGGGTGCGCGTGGCGGGGTCTACACGGCGGTCGACAAGGATCAGGTGGTCGAAATGGGTGTCAAATGCGTCGCGTTCGAGACCGGCCTCGTGATCGACGAGCAGACCGTCGCCGCCGAGTTCCGTGACGAAGACCTGGTAGCGCAGGGCTTGCGCAGCGGTGAGGTCCTCGGGCGTTGTCGCCAGCCGCACGGCGTAGGGGCTTTCTTCCGAAGACATCGCTTGGGTCCGAGGCCTTGATCAGGGCGTGTGGCGCAGTCTCACTTAGCCATGGGTCGGCAGGTTTGCAACCGTCTGCCCATTCGCAAGGATTTCAAGCAATTCCCGGTTGAGTTTCCCGTGCGGATTCGCACTATGGGTGATCAGGTCCTGCCACTGGCAGAAGGAAGACGCGCCTCATGTCGATCACGACTTTCCCGGCATGTTCAAAGTTCACTGTCACCTTGTTGTCGATGTTCGACTGTACCTGACCGAGACCCCAGTCTTCGCGGTCCGGGTGGCGCACCAGCATGCCCGGTTCCAGAAGTGCCGACATATCCTGCCCTTTCGCCCGGTTCGATGATGCAAGACAAGCCCGACCTCGCCGCCCTGATCGCCTCGCGCATCTGCCATGACCTTATCAGCCCGATCGGCGCGATAGGCAACGGGGTGGAGCTTCTGGCGATGGAGCCGGGCGGGGTGCGGCCGGAAATGGCGCTGATCTCCGAAAGCGTGGCCAATGCAAACGCGCGCATCCGGTTCTTTCGCGTGTGCTTTGGTCAGGCCACCAGCGACCAGCGGATCGCGCGGTCGGAGGTGGCCTCGATCCTGGGCGACCTGGGGCGCGGGGGGCGGATCGGCTATGCCTGGACCAGCCCCGGCGACCTCTCCCGGCGCGAGGTGCGGCTGGCGTTTCTGCTGCTGCAATGCCTGGAAAGCGCGTTGGCCTATGGCGGCAAGATCAGCGTGACGCGGTCAGACAGCGGGTGGCAGGTCCTGGCCGAGGCGCCGCGTCTGAAAGTGGACCCGGCGCTGTGGGAAGTGCTGACGGAACCCCGCGCCCCGGCCGAGATCGGGGCGAACCAGGTGCATTTCGCGCTGGTGCCGGATGAGCTGGCGCGTCAGGGGCGCCGGCTGATCACCGAAATCGGCGAGACGACGATCCGGCTTACGTTCTGATCGTCCCGTCGCCCGTGACCAGGTACTTGAAGCTGCACAGCTGTTCCGCGCCCACCGGGCCACGCGCGTGCATCTTGCCGGTGGCGATGCCAATTTCCGCGCCCATCCCGAACTCGCCGCCATCGGCGAACTGGGTCGAGGCGTTGCGCATCAGGATGGCACTGTCGAGCCGCTGGAAGAAGCGGTCGGCGGTGGCGTCGTTCTCGGTCAGGATCGCCTCGGTGTGCTGGCTGCCGTATTTGCGGATGTGGTCGATGGCCTGATCGACGCCGTCCACCAGCTTGGCGGCGATGATCATGTCCAGGAATTCCTTGCCGAAGTCTTCCGGAGCGGCGCGTTTGGTGCCGGGGACCTTCAGCAGCTCGCCCTCGGTGCGGACCTCGACTCCGGCCTTGAGAAGGTCCTCGATCAAAACGGCCCCGTGCTTGGTGTAGAACTGCCAGTCGATCAAGAGGCACTCGGCCGAGCCGCAGATGCCGGTGCGGCGGGTCTTGGCGTTCAGGACCACGCGGCGGGCTTTTTCAAGGTCGGCGTCGCGGTCGGCGTAGACGTGGCAGATGCCTTCGAGATGGGCGAAGACGGGGACGCGGGCTTCACGCTGGACGAGGCCCACAAGGCCCTTGCCGCCCCGGGGGACGATGACGTCGATGTAGTCGGTCGCCTGAAGCATCGCCGTCACCATCTCGCGGTCGCGGGTGGGGATGAACTGGATGGCGGCGGCGGGGAGGTTGGCGGACTTGAGGCCGTCGAGCATGCAGGAGTGGATTGCCTCGGAGGTCTCGAAGCTCTCCGAGCCGCCACGCAGGATGACAGCGTTGCCGGATTTCAGGCAAAGCGCACCCGCGTCGGCGGTGACGTTGGGGCGGGATTCGTAGATCACCCCGACGACGCCCAGCGGCGTGGCAACCCGCTGGATGTGCAATCCGTTCGGGCGGTCCCATTCGGCCAGGACGCGGCCGACGGGGTCCTTCTGCTCGGCGATCTGGCGCAGCGCGTCGACAATCCCGCGCAGGCGGGTGTCGTCAAGGCGCAGCCGGTCGCGCATGGCGGGGGTGATGCCCTTCTGGTCGGCGGCGTCAAGGTCAAGGGTGTTGGCGTCGAAGATCTCTTGCCGGCGACGCCAGACGGCATCGGCGGCGGCGATGAGCGCGGCGGCCTTGCGTTCCGAGGAGGCGCAGGCCAGTTCGGCCGCTGCCGCGCGCGCCTTGCGGCCGATTTCGGTCATCAGGTCGGTGAATTGGCCGTCCATTGTCTCGCTCCGTCTCAAGTGGGGCGCAAAAGTTTTCGAAAACTTTTGCAAATTCCTTCGAAGGAATTTGGCCCCTCACACCACCATGTCGTCCCGGTGCACCAGCGCCGCGCGGCCCTGATAGCCAAGGATCGCCTCGATCTCGCCCGACCTATGCCCGGCGATCTTGCGGGCTTCGGCGGAAGTATAGCGCACCAGTCCCTTGCCGAGAACCACGCCTTCGGGCGACAGGATCGCCACCGGCTCGCCCCGACCGAAACTGCCGGTCACTTTGGTAACTCCTGCCGGGAGAAGGCTTTTCCCGGCCTTGAGAGCCGTCACTGCACCGGCGTCCAGCACCAGCTCGCCCTTCGGCTTCATCGCGTTGATCCAGCGTTTGCGCGCCACATGCGGGTCGGCAAAGGGGACGAACCAGGTCCGCGTGGCACCTTCGGCCAGCGCCTTCAGGGGCCGCTGGGTCGAACCTTCCATGATCGCCATCGCGCAGCCGCCCGCAACAGCGGTCTTCGCGGCCAGAAGCTTGGTCTTCATGCCGCCCTTGGAGAGGCCAGAGATCGGGTCGCCCGCCATCGCCTCGATCTCGGGGGTGATCGTATCCACCACGTCGAAGCGGGTGGCGCTGGCGTCTTCCTTCGGGTTCGCGGTGTAGAAGCCGTCGACGTCCGACAGAAGGATCAGCTGATCCGCCCCCACCGTCACCGCGATCTGCGCGGCCAGACGGTCGTTGTCGCCAAAGCGGATTTCGTCGGTGGCGACCGTGTCGTTCTCGTTCACGATCGGCACGACGCCAAGGCCCAGAAGCGTCTCCATCGTCGCGCGGGAGTTCAGGTAGCGGCGGCGGTCCTCGGTGTCTTCCAGCGTCACCAGCACCTGCGCGGTGGTGATGCCGTGGGGGGCGAGGACTTCCTCGTAGGCGCGGGCGAGGCGGATCTGGCCGACGGCGGCGGCGGCCTGGGACTGTTCCAGGGTCAGGACGCCGTCGGGCAGGCCCAGCACCTTGCGACCCAGCGCGATGGAGCCGGAGGAGACGAGGACGACGTCGGTGCCGCGCGTCTTCGCCTCGGCCACGTCGAGGGCGAGGGCGGAGAGCCAGTTCTGCTTCAGGCCGGTCTTGCGGTCCACGAGGAGGGCGGAGCCGATCTTCACGACCAGCCGCTTGGCGGTGCGGATGTCCGGCGAGGCGAGGATCAGGGTTGCCACGGCGCGGACTCCTCGGCGGGGGCCTCCGCCGTGATGGTGGCGTAAAGCGCACGAAGAACCTCCGGTAACCCCTTGCCGGAGACTCCGGAGATGACGTGGACCGGGCCGCCGAAGGCTTTCTCCAGCGCGCGCCGGCGGTCCGTGATCTGACGCGCGTCCATCGCATCGGTCTTGTTCAGCGCGACGATGCGTGGCTTGTCGCCCAGAACTTCAGAATATGCTTCAAGTTCGGTCACGATGGTCTTGAAATCCTTCGTGATTGTCGAAGACGTTCCGTCGACGAGATGCAGCAGGACCTTGCAGCGTTCGACATGGGCGAGGAATTGGATGCCAAGGCCACGGCCCTCGCTGGCGCCCTCGATCAGGCCGGGGATGTCGGCCATGACGAACTCATGCCCGTCGATCCCGACGACGCCAAGGTTCGGGACCAGCGTGGTGAAGGGGTAGTCTGCGATCTTGGGCCGCGCGTTCGAGACGGCGGCGAGGAAGGTGGACTTCCCGGCGTTCGGCAGGCCGACGAGCCCCGCATCGGCGATCAGCTTCAGGCGCAGCCAGATGGTGCGTTCGATGCCTTCCTGGCCGGGGTTCGCACGCGCAGGCGCGCGGTTGGTCGAGGACTTGAAGCGCAGGTTGCCCCAGCCGCCGTTGCCGCCCTGGGCGAGGCAGACGCGCTGGCCGGGTTCGGTCAGGTCGGCGAGGACGGTTTCCTCATCTTCGTCGAGGATCTCGGTCCCGAGGGGAACCTTCAGCACGATGTCGTCGCCCGACTTGCCGGTCTTCTGGTTGCCCATGCCGGGCTGGCCGGACTTGGCGAAGAAATGCTGCTGGTAGCGGTAGTCGATGAGGGTGTTGAGGCCTTCCACGGCCTCGGCCCAGACCGACCCGCCGTGGCCGCCATCGCCGCCATCGGGGCCGCCGAACTCGATGAACTTCTCGCGCCGGAACGACACGCAGCCGGCCCCGCCGCCGCCGGAGCGGATGTAGACTTTGGCGACGTCGAGGAACTTCATCTGAGGGGCTTTCGGGCAGGGTCAAGCCGCGGGGATACAGGAAGCGGGGCGGATGCTCAAGCGGCGGCCGGTTTGCCGCAGGGCCTTGAAGGTGGGGGTGGGGGGGCCTAGTGTCCCGGCCAGGACGAAAGGGGTTCCGGATGGCCACCAAGCGCAGCATTTTCGAAGAGGTCGGGACAGGGGAGAAACCCGTGCCAGCGCCTGCAAGCGGCGGGATCGACGCCCGGCCGAAGGGCGCGAGGGCAGGCATCCGGCTGTGGCTGGTCGCGCTGTTCCTGCTGGTCGCAACGATGATCGCGGTGGGCGGGCTGACGCGGTTGACGGACTCGGGGCTGTCGATCACGGAATGGCGGCCGGTGACGGGTGCGCTGCCGCCGATGGATGAGGCCGCTTGGCAGGCGGAGTTCGACAAATACCGGGCGATCCCGGAATACCAGTTGCAGAACAAGGGGATGAGCCTTGAGGCCTTCAAGACGATCTACTGGTGGGAATGGGGCCATCGCCAGCTGGGCCGGGTGATCGGGCTGGTCTGGTTCGTGGGTCTTTTGGGCTTTGCGCTGGCGCGTGCGATCCCGCCGGGTTGGACCGGGCGGCTGATCCTGCCGGGGGTCCTTGGAGGCGTGCAGGGTGCGGTGGGCTGGTGGATGGTGTCCTCGGGCCTGACGGGGACGATGCTGGACGTTGCTTCCTACCGGCTGGCGCTGCATCTGGGGCTGGCCTTCGTCATCCTTGGCGTGCTGGCGTGGTATATCTTCCTGCTGGGCCGGTCCGAGGCCGAGCTGATGACGGCGCGGCGGGGGCGGGAGGCGAAGCTGTACTCCATGTCCACGGGTCTGATGCATTTCGCCTTCCTGCAGATCCTCTTGGGCGCCCTGGTCGCGGGGATCGACGCGGGGCGGGCCTTTCCGACCTGGCCGCTGATGAACGGGCAATTCTTCCCGGCGGATGCCTTCTACGTGCCAGACGGGAATGGGGGAACGCTGCCGGTCTGGCATGCGTTCTTTGAGAACCCGGGGCTGGTGCAGTTCATCCACCGGATGTCGGGGTATCTGCTGTTTGCCTTCGGCGTCGTGGTCTGGCTGCGCGGCCGCAAGTCCAGCTATCAGACGACGCAGATGGCGTTCCATCAGGTCATGGCGATGATGGTGGTGCAGATGGCCCTTGGCATCGCGACGGTCCTGACCGTGGCGCATGTTCATGTCGCGATCACCCACCAGATCGGGGCGGTGATCCTTTGGGTGCTGATCCTGCGGGCGCGGCACTTGTCTCAGTACCCTGTCGCAGGGTCGATCCGGGAGGGCACGGCATGAGCGCGTTCGACGATCTGATGGCCTTCCAGCGCCAGACCGAGGCTTTGGCGCAGGTCGCGGGGCGGCTGGGCTGGGACCAGGAGACGGTGATGCCCGAGGGCTCGGCCGGGCAGCGGGCCGAGGAGATCGGGGCTTTGGAGGGCGTGCTGCACGCGCGGCGGACGGATCCACGGATTGCGGGCTGGCTGGAGGCGGCGCAGGCCACGGACGCGGTCGGTCAGGCGCAGCTGCGGCAGATCCGGCGGTCTTTTACCCGGACGATGAAGGTCCCGGCGAAGCTGGCCGAGGAGATCGCGACGACGATGTCGCTGGCGCAGGGCGTCTGGGCCGAGTGCCGGGCGCGCGAGGATGTCGCGGGCTTCCTGCCGACCTTGCGGAAGGTCGTGGAGCTGAAGCGGGCCGAGGGGGCGGCGCTGGCGGCGGGGGGTGACCCCTATGACGCTCTGGTGGATGACTACGAGCCGGGGATGACCGGGGCGGCGATTGCGGCGATGTTCGATGCGATGCGGCCAAGGCTGGTTGCGTTGCGGGAGAAGGTGTTGGGCGCGGCGGCCCCGAAAGGGGTGGTGGGGACCTTCGGGACCGAGGCGCAGCTGGCGTTGAGCCGCGAATTGGCGACGGTGTTCGGCTATGACTGGTCGCGGGGGCGGGTGGACCTGGCGGTGCATCCGTTCTCCTCGGGCTCTGGCCATGACGTGCGGATCACCACGCGGGTGTCCGAGACGGACCCCTTCAACTGCTTTTACTCCACGATCCACGAGGTCGGTCACGCGGCCTATGAGCAGGGGATTGATCCTTCGTTCGCGCTGACGCCGATCGGGCAGGGCGTGTCGATGGGGGTGCATGAGAGCCAGAGCCGGTCGTATGAAAACCAGCTGGGGCGGAGCGGGGCGTTCACCGGGTGGCTTTTCGGGCGGATGCGGGAGGTCTTCGGAGAGTTCGGGATCGCGGATGCGGAGGGGTTCTACAAGGCGGTGAACCGGGTGCATCCGGGGTACATCCGGACGGAAGCCGACGAGGTCCACTACAACCTGCACATCATGATGCGGTTCGATCTGGAGCGGGCGTTGATCCGGGGGGACCTGCAGGCCGAGGACCTTGAGGCGGCGTGGAACGAGCGGTTCCGGGCGGACTTTGGCGTCGCTGTGGACCGGCCGTCGAACGGGATGCTGCAGGACGTGCACTGGTCTTGCGGGCTGTTCGGCTACTTCCCGACCTACACGCTGGGCAACGTCTATGCGGGGTGTCTGGTGAAGGCCCTGCGGGCGGAGATTCCGGGGCTGGACGGGATGATGGCGCAGGGCGACGTGTCGGCCGCGACGGGCTGGCTGCGGGAGCGGTTGCAGCGGCATGGGGGGCTTTACGAGCCCCGGGATGTCGTGCGGCGGGCCTGCGGGTTCGAGCCGTCAGAGGGGCCGCTTCTGGACTATCTGGAGGCGAAGTTCGGGGCGATCTACGGGGTGTGACGGTGATCGTGTCCACGGTGGACAATCGCGGCGTTCCCTTTGGGATCAAGGACTTGGTCGCGGACGTTAGGGAAATCTTAAACTGTTGAAACCGCCCCCTCTGGACTGCCTATCGTTGGACTTCGTCCCTTTTCGCCGGGGTGCTTCCGACGAGAAGCAGAAGGCGCACGAGAAGGTTTTCCCGGCGGAGGCGTGTCGGTGACCGAGAAGGGCGGATCGGCGGTCTGGTTGCTCGCGTTGGGGCAGACCCTGATCTATGCGGGGTGCTATTATTCGTTTCCGGCCCTGCTGCCCGATCTGGAGGCCGCGACGGGCTGGACGAAGGCGGAACTGGCGCTGGGGCCGACGCTGGCGTTTCTGGTCATGGCGTGCCTGACACCCTTCACCGGGCGTTTGGTGGACCGGGGTCTGGGCGGTGAGTTGCTGGTCTGGTGTCCCGTGGTGATCGCGCTGGGCGTGGCCGGGCTGGGGCTGGTGGGCAGTCTGGCCGGGTGGCTGGCGCTGTGGGCGCTGATCGGGGTGGCGCAGGCGGGGAGCCTGTATGAGACCTGCTTTGCCTTCCTGACCCGGCGGCTGGGCGACGGGGCGCGGGCGGCGATCACGCGGGTCACGCTGGTCGCGGGGTTTGCTGGGACGGTGTCGTTTCCGCTGGGGCATTGGTGGGGCACGGCTTTGGGCGGGCAGGGGGCTTTGGTGGCTTTTGCCGGGCTGGTCCTTCTCGCGGCTCCGTTGAATGCGGTGGCGGTGCGCCAGTTGCGTCGGCGGGAGCGGGCGGGGATGGAGCCTGCGCCAAGCCCGCCGGGCGTGTTGCTGGCGGCGCTGCGGCGACCGGCCTTCTGGGCCATCGCGCTGGGGTTTCTGGCGGTTTACCTGAACCACGGCATCCTGATTACCTATGCACTGGTGCTGTTTGCGGACCGGGGGGCCGCGCCCGGCGTGGCGGCCTTTGCGGCGGCCTGCATCGGGCCGGCGCAGGTGGCGGGGCGGCTGGTGCTGCTGGCGGCAGGGGCGCGGGTGACGACGGGGCAGGCGGTGATGGCATCGCTGGGGTCGATGGTGGTGGCTGGGGTCTTGCTGTGGCTGGCAGGGGTCGCGCCGGGGCTGATCTTTGCCTTTGCGGTGATGCAGGGGGCGGGGATCGGGCTGACCTCGATCCTGCGGCCGGTGCTGATTGCCGAGGTGTTGGGGCGGCAAGGATTCGGGGCGATTTCGGGGGCGGCGGCGGTCGCGCCGATCCTGGCCTCGGCGGCGGCGCCGTCGGTGGGGGCGGGGCTGCTGGCTTTGGGCGGGCCGGGGTTGGTCTATGCGGTCTGCCTGGGCCTAGCGGTGGTGGGGCTGGCACTGATGGCGGGGCTTCTGTGGAGACGGGAGTCGGTCTGAAGCCCGACCTACATGTTCCAAACCATTGACCGTAGCGCCCTTCGCCCGGCGGCAGACTGGAGGGTTTCACACCCCCCAGACCCCCCGTGGGATATTTGTAGACATGAAATGGACATGAGCCGCGGGTGTCAGCGCCGGTCGAGGAACGCAGCGATCCCCTGCGCCGTGTCCGGGCGGAGGGCGTTTTCGACGATGGCGGCACCGGCGACCTGATAGGCCTGGTCGAGTGATAGGCCGAGCTGGGCCTGGAAGGCGCGTTTGCCGAGGCGGATGGCGGCGGGGTCTTTCGACGCGATCTGGGCGGCGAGGGCGCGGGTGTCCCCCTCCAGCCGATCGGGCGGGGACAGGCGGTTGACCACCCCCAGCGCGTGGGCGCGGGCGGCAGGGAGGAAGTCACCGGTCGTCAGAAGCTCGAACGCCGCGCCGGGGGCGATGCGGCGGGAGAGGGCGACGGCGGGGGTGGAGCAGAAGAGGCCGAGGTTGATGCCGTTGACGCCGAAGCGGGTGGTCTCGCTGGCGACGATCAGGTCGCAGGTGCAGGCCAGCTGGCAGCCGGCGGCTGCGGCGACTCCTTGCACCTGGGCGATGACGGGCTGGGGCAGGGTGGCGATCTGCTGCATCAGGGCCGAGCAGCGGTCGAACAGCGTCTGGAACCGGGCGCGGCCCTGGTCGGGGGCGCTGCGGTAGGACTGCATTTCCTTCAGGTCGTGCCCGGCGGAGAAGGCCTTGCCTTCGGCGGCGAGGATCACGACGCGGATAGTCTCGTCGGCGGCGAGGGCGGTGAAGGCCTCGGCCAGGGCCATGAGCATCGGCGTGGACAGCGCGTTCAGCGTGCCGGGCGAGGCGAGGGTGACGGTGGCGATGCCGCCCTGGACGTCGCGTCGGATCAGGCTTTCGGTCATTGCGTCCCCCCAAGGCTTCGGGCCAGTCTATTCGCGGCAGGAAACGGGGGGAAGATGCAGCTGAAGATGGACGCAGGCGCTTTGCAGGACTTCCTTGCGCAGGATTTCGGGCAGGTGGCGGCGGATTTCCTGGTGGAGCGGGCCGATGCGGCGGGGGTGAGCTTGCGGATGCGCGTGGCCGAGCGCCATCTGCGGCCCGGCGGCACGGTCAGCGGCCCGACGATCTTTGCCCTGGCGGATGTGGCGATGTATCTGGCGATCCTCAGCCGGATCGGGCCGGTGGCGCTGACGGTGACGACGAACTGCAGCATCGACTTCATGAGAAAGCCCGCAGCGGGGAGCGATCTGGTCGGCGAGGCGCGGGTGTTGAAGCTGGGCCGCAGTCTGGCGGTGGGCGATGTGCTGGTCTTCAGCGAGGGTCAGGCAGAGCCGGTGGCGCGGGCCAGCCTGACCTATTCGATCCCGCCTAACCGTTAACTTTTCGGCTTGAGAAACCGGCCCTCGATCTGCGCGCCGCTTTCGATGACCAGGGCGGCGGTGGTGACATCGGCCTTGACGACGGAACTGGCGCGGAGGGTAAAGCTTTCGCAGGTCACCTTGCCGTCGAACTTGCCCTTCACCTCGACCGTATGGGCGTTGACGGTGCCCTTCACGCGGCCCTCTTGCCCGATGATGAGGCCGTTCGCGGTGATGTTGCCGTCGATCTCTCCCAAAACCTCGACCGAGCCGGTGGAGGTGATCTCGCCGGTGATGCGCAGGTCAGGCCCGAGGACCGACCGCGCGGAGTTCGAGCCGGGCGCGCTTGGGCGCGCGACCCCGGGGGTGGCCGGAGCGGAGGTCGGGTCGGAAGTCTTGGAGAACATCGCGGGCAATCCTTGGGTCGGGGCCTTGGGCGAAACGCTGGACTGATAAGGACGGATAGCGGTTGTCGGGTCAAGGGGCGGATTGGGGGGACGGCAGCTTTCCCCGTGCGCCATGTCGCAAGCAGGGCTGACAAGGCGGGGGCCTGGTGGTCAGATCGGGCGGGGAATCAGGGGGTCATGCGATGACGGATGCGTTCTTCAAGCCGGTGTCAGGGTTCGACCTGCCGCGCTTTGCCGGGGTGCCGACGTTCATGCGGCTGCCCTTCGTGCCGTTTGACCATCTGAAGTTTTCCGAGGTGCAGATCGGTCTGATCGGCGCTCCCTGGGACGGGGGGACGACGAACCGGCCGGGGCCGCGGCATGGGCCAAGGCAGCTGCGCGATCTGTCGACGATGATCCGGGCGGTGAACGGGGCGACCTGGGTGGCTCCGTTTGAATTGGCGCGTTGCGCAGACCTGGGGGATGTGGCGCCGAACCCCGGGGACCTGATGGATTCGATGGCGCGGATGGAGGCGTTTTACGCGCGCGTGGTCGCGGCGGGGATCAGGCCGTTGACGGGGGGCGGGGATCACCTGTGTTCCTTGCCGATCCTGCGGGCGGTGGCGAAGGCGCGACCAGTGGGGATGATCCAGTTCGACAGCCATACCGACCTGAATGATGTGTATTTCGGGACGTCCCGCTACAACCACGGAACCCCCTTCCGCCGGGCAGTGGAGGAGGGGCTGATCGACCCCAAGCGCTACGTGTTGATCGGCATCCGCGGCACGGCCTACGGGCGCGAGGACTGGGACTTTGCCGAGGCGAACGGCATCCGGATCATTCCCATCGCCGAGTTCCATGCGCGGGGGCCCGAGGACGTGATGGCCGAGGCTCGGGAGATCATGGGGGCGGGGCCGGTTTACGTGACCTACGACATCGACTTCGTCGACCCGACCTTCGCGCCGGGCACCGGGACGCCCGAGGTGGGCGGGCCGACGTCCTGGCAGGCCTTGCAGGTGGCGCGGGGGCTGCGCGGGCTGGACGTGGTGGGGGCGGACCTGGTGGAGGTGTCACCTCCGTTTGATCCGTCGGGCGGGACGGCATGGCTGGGGATTTCGCTGATGTTCGAGATGCTCTGCGTCATGGCCGAGCGGATCGCGCGGGGCTGAGGGCGGACCGGGGGTTTCACACCCCCGGACCCCCGTGGAGTATTTGAGACATGGGCAAGCCGGAAAAGAGAAGACCATGAACGCCGAGACGATCATCACCAACGCCAAGGTCCTGACGATGGACGACGGCCGCCCACGGGCCGAGGCGGTGGCCATTGCGGGTGGGCGCATTCTGGCGGTTGGGTCGCGGGCGGAGGTGGAGGCGCTGGCGGGGCCGGGGACCAAGGTCGTCGATGCCGGGGGGCGGACGCTGTTGCCGGGGTTCGTAGAGAGCCATCTGCACCTGGTGCTGGGTGGGAATGAGTTGTCGCAGTTGCAGCTGGGCGGGGTGTCGGGGTTTCAGGCGCTGGCGGCGGCCTTCCGGGACTATGCGGCGAAGAACCCCGGCTTGCCTTTGGTGATGGCGCAGGGGGCGGCTTATGAAATCCTCGATCATCCGGTGACACGCCACGACCTGGACCGGGTGATCGCTGACCGGCCCATCGCGATGATGGCGCCGGACCACCATACAGTCTGGGCGAACACGGCGGCATTGACGGTGGCGGGTCTGCTGAAGGGGGCGAAGATGCCGCCGGGTCATGTCGTCGTGATGGGCGCGGATGGGACGGCGACCGGGGAGCTTCTGGAGTTCGAGGCGTTCAGCCCGGTGCTTGCCTTGACCGGGGACCTGCACCTTCAACTCGGGATCGCGACGGGGGGCGAGCCGGACCCCTGGCCTGACGCTGCACAGCGGGCGAAGGACAAGGAGAAGGTCGCGGCGGGGCTGGCGCATTGCGCGGCGCATGGGATCACCAGCATGGTGAACATGGATGGCAACCGCTACACCTGCGTCCTGCTGAAAGAGATGGAGGCCGAGGGGCGGCTGACCGCGCGCGTCAAGGTGCCGTTCCACTTCAAGCCGCATATGGAACTTTCCGAGCTGGGGCGGGCCTCGGCCATGGCCGAAGAGTTCACGGGCGACTGGGTGACGAGCGGTTTCGTCAAGATGTTCCAGGATGGCGTGGTGGACAGCCGCACGGCCTATATGCTGAACGACTACCCGGGCACCCATGAGAGGGGTGCCCCCCTGTTTGAAGCCGAGCGTTTCAAGGACATCTGCCGGGAAATCTCGCGCCGTAACCTGCAGATTGCCGTCCATGCCATCGGCGACGGGGCGGTGCGCCAAACGATCGACGGGTATGAGGCGGCGGGTCGGCCCGACCTTCGGCACCGGATCGAGCATATCGAGCTGATCGACCGGGCCGACGTGCCCCGGCTGGGCGCGCTGGGGATCACGGCCTCGGTCCAGCCGCCGCATCCGCCGGGGGCGATGGATTTTCCGATGTCGACAATGGAGCATGTCTTCCACCGCGATCGCTGGAAGGATGCCTACTTGACGAAGACACTCGCCGACCACGGCGCGCCCCTGGCCTTTGCGTCCGACTGGCCGGTCACCGATGTGAGCGTGATGCGGGGCATCCAGGCGGCGCTGACCCGGGTGCCCTATGACGGATGCCAGGATGAGCGCGTCAGCCTGATGGAGGTCCTGCGCGCCTATACGGCAGGCGGGGCCTGGGCCGCGCAGATGGCGGGGCTGACGGGGACCCTGAAGCCGGGGCTGGCGGCCGATCTGGTGCTGATCGACGGGGATATCGAGGCGATTCCGGCCGATGGGTTGGGCAAGACGGGAATCGCGCTGACGATTGCGGGCGGAAGGGCAGTGCACGACCCCGTGGGCATGCTGGGCGCGGGGACCTAACGCCTTGATTTCAGGCGAAAAGCGAGGGTTCCCGAAAAAATCGTCATCTTTCCGTCATTTTCCGCTTGCGGGCTTCGAGACCCGGGACTAAAAGCCCCCTCACCGAAACGGAACGGTGCTGGAAACGGCGGCGGGACGGTTCGGAAGCGGTGGTGAAAGCCGCGAAATCCTGGAGGCAAGATGGCAGTACAGCCAGAATTTCTGGCGTTCTGCGTGTTTTGTGTCCGCGCTCTTTGACAGGTTTGGAAATGAAGGGATATGCGGGCGGTTTGGGCGCATCGGC
>OFDC01000555.1_pt1 | contig 26981 bp, 31 predicted proteins | sample 1520941 | NCBI WGS metagenome assembly OFDC01 (sample SAMEA94258168, study PRJEB24077) | hot springs metagenome | biome: Aquatic biome; feature: Water | place: India | collected 2012-12-06 | depth 5 m | reverse complement strand
GGGGTTTTATGGTAGCGGAGGAGGGACTCGAACCCCCGACACGCGGATTATGATTTCCCTGCGTTTGGCGGTTTTCTGCGGGTTCGCTGTAAAACCCTGTGACTTTGTGCGACTTCGTTTCAATGACTTAGGCGGCGGGTGTAAAAGAACATCGCCGGAACTTGCGACGCCCAGACGCGAGAAAGGCGGGCGCCGAAGCGCCCGCCCAACTGTCAAGTCCCGCTTGACGGTTCAACCTTGAAGGATCGCCTTAGTCAGGCCACGCCTCGATCGCCGCGCGGCGCTTCGCGTCGCAGATCATCAGATCCCTGTCCCGCTCCCGCAAGGCCAATTCCGCCCCACCGCTGGACAGGCTTCCGTCAGGGTTCGTCCTGATCGGGGTCCGGGTGCAGGGCTCCACTGCCACCGGCGGTGGCGGCGGGGGGCGATAGGCCAAGGGCGGTGGCTGTTTCTTCGATGCTGCGCACGCGGTCAGCAGCAAGGCACTGCACAGCGCCAGCAGGGGTTTGCGCATAGTCTCTCGCTTCCTCGAACGATCGGATGATGATCGGCTGCAGCCGCTCCTGGGTGGCGACGTAGCGCGTGGTGGCGTCCGTCACCTTGCGTTCGTTCGCTGCCCGCAGATCGGCGATCGTGGCTGCCTGTTCGTCCACCAGCTTCTGCCAGCGCGCATCCGCCCTGGCTTCGCCGGTGGCCTTGCCTTCGGCTTCGCGGGCGTTGCCGAACTGCCAGACCACCAGCGCCACAAGAGCAAGGACGAACGCCGCAGCCCCGCCCAGGCCCAAGATGCGCTGCCAGCTCGTGGCCATGGGCTATTGGCCGCTTTCGGGTTTGCCGCGCTCGGACATCAGCATGGCAAGCCCGCTGGCGATCCCGATGGCGATGGTCGAATAGGCGGCCCAATCTTCAGCGGTAATCCCCACCACAAGGGCGAGGCCCGCAAGGCCTGCGTAGGTGGACGGCTCCTTTAGCCGGGCGACGATGTAGTTCAACATGATGCTCTCCATGGGTGAGCGCCGCCAGCCGCCAGCCCGGCGAGGCGCGTGGGGATCGTGATGGCTGGTGGAAGGCGAAGGGTCAGGCGGCCAGCTCGCGCCGCATCGCTCGCGCCAGCTTGACGTGATAGTCATGTTTGCGGAACCCGGCCCCGTTGTATCCGCGCGCGAAGGCTTCGTTCTGGGCCGGATCGGGGCCGATCCGTCGCAGCGCCGGCGCCAGCCGGTTGGCCTGGATGAATGCCGCCAGCGCCTTGTAGTGGCCCCACTCGCCGCCGACCATCGAGAAGGCGAACCGGAACACATCCGGGTAGCCCAGAGCTTTCCAGTGCCCGCCCATGATCTGGAACTTGCCCCACGAACAGCTTTCGAAGGCAGCGACCGGATCGACCGCGCAGGCCTCCATCAGCTTTTCCCAGCTGTCGTTGATCCCGTCGCGGTCAGCATCGAGCGTGTATCCCCCCGGGTCTCTGGCGGCGAGGTATGCGCCGATCACGCTGGATGCGGACAGAGCGCGGCCCACCCTGCGGAACAACCAGTGCCGCTCGAACAGGATTTTCGGATGCCCGCTGGGCAGGAACCCGCCGCCGTCGCTTTCAACCGCCGCCACGGCGCGCACCTGCGCGCTGTCAGCGCCGAGCTGCGCGGCAATCGCTGAAATCTCGCCGGGCGTGGCGGGCGTGGCAGCTCCGGCGAACACCTGCCAGATCGCCCTTTGCGTGGCTGGGCCGATCAGGCCATCCACTGCAAGGCCTGCGCCGCGTGAATTCAGGAAGGTCTGGAGGGCTTCCCTGTTGGCTTTACTCATGAGCGTTTCCTTCTGAACTGGGCCATGCGCCCGGTTTCGCGGCCGACCCACAGCACACCGAACACAATCAGTGCGCCGTGGCCGAGGTCGATCATCCTGCCCCAGTCGGCGCGGGGATCAGCGAACAGGATCAGGAAGCGCGCGGCCCCGAAGCACGTCAGCGCAAAGGCGAAGACGTAGAGCATCGCGCGCAGAACCGGATCGCGCGCAGGGCTGTTGGCTGAATGCCAGAACAGCGCCAACGCCAGCAGCAGATCTGCGATCGTGAGGAAGATCATCACTTGGCACCTCCCTTCCAGGGCAGCGACAAATCGCCGGCCGCCGCGCGGCGGGCGAGCCAAGGCGAAGCCAGCCCGGCCACCCCCATGACCAGCTGCACCGGCAGGACGGAAATCCAGCCGATCAGCGCCCCGCCCTGCGCGAAGTGAGGGTGCGCGATCCCGGCAAAGATGCCGATCACCACCGCCACCACGACAGTGAGGGGCAAGGCGAGCCGTTCGGTCGAAGGCGAAACCGCCATTCCGACAAACCCGCCCGCGATCGCGAAGAACAGCCCGGCGACCACGTGGGGCCATGGCGCGGCAAAGCCCATGACGGCGCTCGCCCCGGCCATGGCCGCGCTGAAGGACTGGACCTTGAGTTCATGCATAGCGGCTTCCTTCGTGAAGCTGGAGGGCGGGCGCCTAGGGCTGCTCGATCACCACAGCGCCAGGCGCGCTCTCGCCCAGCGGCATGGCAAGCGGCACGACGGTTGGAGCCGCAAGGACGCTGGCCTGCTGGCGCAGGCCAAACATGCCGACGCTGACCGCCTCCACATGCACGCGGATGTCCGGGAAGGTCTCGGCGAGCTCGTCCAGCTTCGGCAGATCGGCTTCGAGCGCCTTAAACGCGTCGCCTTCGACGATGTCGAGGAAAGGCTGCGCCGCCGCGCGGCGCTCGCGCGCGCGTTCTTCCGCGACCTTGGCGTCGTGCTCGGCGATCACCTTGCGCATCGCTTCGATCTCTTCGGGGGTCGGTTGTTTTGGCATTCTCATTCTCCTTCAGGTTGGGTCATGGACGTAATCTCGGCTTCGATCGCGCCAAGTTCGCGAAGGGCTGCCATGCAGTCGGGCAGATCGGTAAGGTCACGAAGGCGCTGCCGCAGTCCGGCGAAGCGGGCGCTGGTCCCGGGCGGGACATCGGCGAGCTGGGTCCAGTCCGTTCCGGAAAGCAGGGCGTTGCGCAGTGCCCGCACTTCCTCCCATGACACGGTCTGGACGCGGGTCTCCGCCCGGTGAGACCACCGACGCCGGACTTCGAGACGACAACCGCCGCACCGGCCCTTGTCGTCAACGGTGCAGACAGCAACCACGTGCCCGCACTTACTGCAAGCCACAGGCGCAGGACGCTTTTGCCAACGCGTCAGTAGTTCAGGCTCAACTGACATTTCTCACCATTCGGAGTTGCGGAGCGGGTAGAGCCGGGCGTGCCGGGCGCGGTCCACGAAAGCGACGTGATCTGGTTGACCACAGTGGTGCCGGTGCCATCGGCCCCGAAGTGCGTGACGCCGGACGGTGCCGTGACCTGCATGTCGAGGGTTCCCGAGAGTTCGCGGTAGCCCCCACCATCGTAATATTCGACCTGCTCGCTAGTGGAGAAGGTGTCGATCTTGACCCAGACCCCACCAGCGTAGGCGTAGATGTCAACGGTGATGGAAAAGTAGCCGACCCAGTAGTTGACGCCTTCGAGCACGGCGACGGTGCTCGCCGTGTAGTTGGCGACCATGCGGTAGCTGTTGCCGATGGCGTCGGGGTTGCCTCCCTTGAATACTTCCCGCTCGATCCCGCCCGCGTAGTCGCTGGTCAGATTGACGTTGGCAGGCACCCCCGGCACGTTGATCTTGAGCCGCACCGTGGCCCCGCTGGCAGTCTGGTTCTCCAGATATAGGCTGTAGGTCTCACCAGAGCCCAAAGGTGAGAGGCCGGTGGCTTGGAATGCGGCAGCGGGCAGGTAGCCCGCATTCGGGTAGGTGATGCTCTGTCCGTCGTGCACTTGGATGACCCAGGGCTGCACGGCCAGTCGGAGAGCGAGGCCGTTGGCAAACAGCAGGCGCCCCCCGAACACCACATCTCCGCCGAATGTCGCTACGCCTTCGGCCAACCGCATCGCGACCCGCTTGGTGCTGCCGACCGCGTTGGTCATGATGATTTCTTGGGCTTCCATGCCGATGGAACTGGTCGGGTTCCCGTTCCCGTCCCTAGCGATCATCCTGATCCAAGCTGCCGCCGCACCGGCGCTGACGCCCTGCTGCAGGTAGGCTTGCAGCTTGCCGGTGTGGTCGGCGAGGACACCCGCCTGATACGCGACCGATGCCTCCTGCGTGTAGGCCGACATGGTGTTGCCCATCTCGAACTTCACTCGGCGCAGCGCCGCGTAATTGACCGTGCCTCCGTTGGGGTTCACTATCATGCGAACTCGCGCGTTTTGCGCGTTGCCGGGGGCCACGGACACCACAGCGTGGGTGAGACGCTTACTCGCGCTGTTCGAGAAGTCTTGGGTGGCTGCCATCGGCACCTGATCGCTCTCGCCGACGATCGTGACGCCATCGGACGCCAAGTAGATCACGTCGATGTAGCTGTAGGCGGATGACGTGCTGGCAAACAGTGCCATGTCGCCCGATACTACGTAGGTGCCCCCGCCGAAGATCGGGATGTTGTGCGTCTCCAACATCACGAACTCGCCAGCCCCGGTGAAGTTCACCTTAGCTGCGACGGGTCCCCAAGAGCCGCTGACACCTGTGAACACGCCAGGAGCTGTGAACCACTTGGTCAGCCCGTCCTCGAACGTGCTGTTGGGCACGAGGTTCGGTTGGCCAGCCAAGAGCCGCTGCTCGAAGGTCGCTGCCTGCGACTGTATTGTGGCGATGGCCGAGCCTTGCTGAGTGATCAAGGCCCCTTGGTTGTTCACCGTGGCTTGCAGCGCCGACTGCTGGCTAGCGAGTGCCGCGTCAGCACTGGCGCGGGCGCTCTCCTCACCAGTGACACGGGAACTGAGAGCCGCCGCCGTGGCCTGCCCGCTACCCGGCGTGTAGTGGTTCAGAAGGGTCTGTCCTACTCGGGCTGCGCTCAGTTGAGGGCGCAGCATCCAAGCGTAACTGTCCGCACCTCCCGGATCGGTGTCTAACTTGAAGAAGTGAAACACGACCCAGCGTGTCCCAGCAGGAGCTGGGTTAGACGTAGCCCCGAACCTCGACCAATTACCTAGGATTTGGCCGCCGTTAGCACGAACCTGACCCGTCCCGAAGGACGCGATCCAGTTGAAGTTTTCGTCTTGGAAGGCTCCGGTGACGGTCACGTTGCAGCGGTGCGCGGCAATCCATGCCGACACTTGGTAGACGTCACCCGGGCTGGCCCGGACGCGCTGGAACCAGAAACCTGTGACGTCATTCACGCCCACGCGCCCGGTCTGCAACAGGCCGAGCTGGTTTTCGGGAGCAGGTCGCCAGTCGTCCCCTGCGACGTTGCGAGCCCAGTTTACGTTGCCGCCGTTAGTGGACCCGGCGTTCCAGCCCTCCGCCCCATTAGCGAAATCGGTGTTGGTCAGGAGGTTGGAAGCACCTTGGAACTGGGCGGAGAGCGCAGCCGAGGTGGCTGCGCTGCTCTCACTGGCGGAGGCTGCGGATGCACTGGCGGCGGCGTTGCTGGCGTGGCTCTGTGCTTGATCGCGGAAGCTGGCGCTTTGGTTGGCGAAGGTCTGCGAACTGGCGGCGTTCGACGCAGCATTGCTCGCGCTCGATGCGGCGTTTGCTGCCGAGCCGGATGCGGCGCTCGCACTGGAACTGGCAGTGCCAGCCGAGGTGCTGGCGCTGTTGGCAGAGTTCGATGCGCTTGTGGCGGACGATCCCGCACTGTTCGCGCTGGTGGCGGCTTGCGATGCGCTGGTTGCCGCTGCACTTGCCGAGGAAGCGGCGGCGAGCGTCTCGGTGATGTCTGTGACCTGCAAGCGGCGGACATGGTAGATGGCGTCAGACGGCGCGCTGCCGTTACCACCATCCCAGTTCCAGTGAAGACGCGGCCTTGCCCACCAGAGGTTGCCGTCAGCCACCCAATCAGAATTGAGCGTCTGCCATGTATTTAGCGGTAGAGACAGGCCATCCGTGTAAGATGTAGCACCCTGCCATGTGCCGTTGCTGTCCTCGCGGAACAAGCCGTAGTAAAGTTGTGAGGGCCTTCCATTCGTAGAGTTCTGTACTCGAGCGATTTCTACGGACGTCCGATAGACGCGCCCCGGAACCGGTACGAAACTGCCCCTCGAAGCGAGCACTAATTGCTGATTGGGTTTAGTGGCAAACACAGGGTAGTTCGCGTCACCGAACCAAGATGCGTCATACTGCCCAGTGTTCGCCGTCCCGGGGTTGGTGGCTTCGTCCCAAATCCAGAACTGACGCTCGCTTGGAGTAAAGCTGAATGGGAGTGCCTGTGCGGCGGCGTCGCGAGACGCCTCATACGCCGAGTTTGCGGCAACTTGAGAAGCCTGCGCGGCGCTGGCGCTCTGGCCAGCTAGGCTCGCCTGCGAAGCGGCTGTCGATGCCGATCCTGCCGCCGAAGATGCGCTGTTAGCGGCATTGATCGCAGACTGTGCGGCATTGCCTGCTTGTGTGCTGGCGGTCGAGGCTGACCCTGCCGCGTTGCTCGCACTGGTCGCCGCTTGCGAAGCCGACGTGCCCGCGTTGCTCGCGTGCGTGCCCGCCGCTCCCGCGCTGGTCGCAGCATTGGTCGCAGAAGTCTGCGCAGCGCTGGCGCTGTTGCCTGCTGCGGTCTGTGAGGCGGCGGCATTGGAAGCGGAACTAGCAGCTGCGGCGGCGAAACCTTGGCTAAGGGCCTCGGAGGTGATGTCCTCGACCGTGATCCCACTGATATGCGTGTTGCCGGGAGTAAGAAGTTGCGAGCCGTCGGCGTTACCCAACACCTGAAAGATGGGCCGCCAGTAACTCCAAGGCGGACTAGCAGGGATGGTGAATGCCATCCCGACTTTGACGAACTGGTTCTGTAGCAGGGCCGCGTTGGTGGCCTGCACACAACCCGGAACGAAGGCATAGTCGGTGCCCGCGAAGGGTCCGTGCTGTCCGGGTACGCTCCAACTGTCCGCGTTGGTCGATCCCCCGAGCCAAACCGAGAAGTACGGGTTGTTTGTTGCCGATGTGTAGAGCCAGCACGTAATGCGATACCGCTTGCCGGGGATCGCGGCTATGCCCTTCTTGAAGTAGGTAGCCGGGGACGCACTTGTGTTCGGTGGCGTGTAGCTGATGTAAGGAACAGGCCAATCGTTGCTCGGCCCATATAGGTTCGCCTGCGCCCCATCCATCTGGTAAGCCGCCTGCGTCTCAGGCGAGAGATACTGCGGGAACGTGACTTGTAGCGCCTGCGTCGCGCCATCTCGGGCGCTTGCTGCGACAGACGCCGAGCTGGCCGCCGCACTGGCCGATCCAGAGGCGTTGGTGGCGCTGGTGCTGGCATTAACGGCACTGGTTGCGGCCTGCCCAGCACTGGTCGAAGCATTGGTGGCGCTGGTCTGAGCGGCGCTGGCGCTTTGACTCGCAACGCTCTGACTCACAGCGGCACTCGAAGCCGAGGTAGCACTCGCAGCTGCGGAGGCCGCCGCAGCATCACGAGCGCCAGCAGCGACCTGACTGCTACTAAACGCCGAAGACGAGTAGCCTGCCGCGTCGCTGGCGCTGGTCGCAGCCTGCGAGGCGTAGACCCCGGCCTGCGCGGCCTGGCTGGTGGCTACGCTCGCGCTCGCGCTGGCCGCACTCGCGGACGATGCGGCAGCAGTTGCCGAAGAGGCCGCGTTCGTGGCGCTGGTATTCGCGGCGTTGGCCTGAGCAGCGGAATTAGTGGCGGCTGCGGTCGCTGCCGCCTGCGCCGTTTGCGCCGCAGCCCTCGCACTGTCGGCGGCAGCCTGTGCAGACTGCGCCTGATCCCGCGCAGCCTGTGCCTGATCGCTGGCCGTCTGTGCATTGTCCCGGGCCGACTGTGCCACGGAGCTGGCGGTGGCGGCGGTGGATGCCGCCGCTGCGGCCGCGCTCTGGGACGCGGCTGCGGCGGCCGCGCTCTGCGCCGCGCTCGCGGTACTGCCGTAGGTTGCGAAGAGGTCCGCGATGTCCTGCTGGGCCTCGGCGACCGCGATAGTCGCCGCTGACGCCTCGCTCGCCGCTTGCCCCGCCTGCTCGACCAGAACTTCGGCCGGCAGCCCCGCCACCTCTGTGCCGATCGGCGCACCCCTTGTTGCGCCATCCTCGGCAGGCTTCAGCTCCTCGACGGGCGTACCGTCTTCATATTCGACATCGATCGCGCGCGGCGTGATGTTCGCTGCCGCAAGGATGTCCCGCTCCTGCGGGGTCTGGGCGAGGATCGGCGTCGGCGGCGGGGTTGCGACCTTCCCCAGCGCAAAGTCGTGCTTGCCCGGCGTCTCGGACTTGAGCGACAGCGCCACCGCGAAGGTTTCGGGGTCAAGGCTCCGCTGGTTGATGACGGCCTGCCCCTGGTAGGCGATCAGGCTGCTGTCGATCTGGATGCAATCGCCGGGGCGGTAGAAGCGCCACTTGGCCGTGGCCTGGACATCCATCGGCCCCAGCTCGCGGCTGTCCACGAGGGCGTAGGAGGCCAGCTCGCCAGCCTGCTCGACGTTCGTCACGCCGTTCAGCGGGTAGACCTGTGTCAGCGGCTGACCGTCTTCGGCACGGTAGGTGCTGCCGATGATCTCCGCAGCGGTGATCATCTGCCAGTTGTGCTGCGGGCTGACGTATTGCGGGCGCACCCCGTTCATCCGATCGCGCACGGTCGGGACGGCATCCGTTCCGCCGCCCGCCTCAAGGATGTCCGCGTCGGTCAGGGTGGCGAGCGACACGCGCGGGCGGTGCCAGTCGAACGACAGCAGACCCCCCGCCTGATACCAGCGCCCGCCGCCAGCCGCGCACAGGTCATCAAGGTTGCGGACCCGCTGTTCGCGAAGGTTCGCGTCGGTTCCGCCCTCCTGCAGGATGATATTGGCGCGCCAGCCGTTCGCGTCGCAGTCGTTGGCCCAGTCCACCACGGCGGGCCAGTCGATCGTGTCGGCGGGCTGGCCGAGCCCGAAGATGCGCTTGCCGTTCTCGAACCGGCCATAGGCATACATCGCGGCCTCGATCGCCGGATTGCCGCCGCTGTAGACGTAGGTGCTCTCGACCCCGAGGCGGCACGGTCCCGATCCCCCCGGGAAGGTGCTGTCTTGCCTCGGATCGTAGGCCTTCTCACCATCGCAGAGCGCGGTGTAGATCGGCAGGCCCGAGGCAAAGCGCTTGCCGTCCTTGTCGAACAGGAAGTTCAGGCCGACGTGGGCAGAGCCGGAGATTTTGCTGGAAGCACCCCACCCCGGCGCAGGGCCATAGGGCGGCACGAGCGCGGCGGCCTGCGGGCGCTGGCCGAGGTTCTGCACCGAGTTGAAGAACCCGCCGAAATAGCCGTTGTCGATCGGCGCATAGTCGAAGAACTCGCCCGCGATGCCCTGGATGCCGCCGCCCGCCGACAGGACGCGCACCTGCCAGCGGTAGGGGTTGGGCACCTTTTTGCGGGTCGCACCATAGCCGACATCGTGACGCATCACGCCGCCGGTCATCACCTGGCCGACGATGTAGGGCCTTGGCGGTTCGACTGCGATCACCACCTGCGCGGGCGATCCGCGCGCGATCGGCTTGGGCGCGGTGAGCTGCGCACCGGTGGATGCGACTCCGGCGACCGCTCCGGCGATCGCACCGACCTTCGTGAGCGATGCGGCCGTGGCTACCCCCTTGATCGCCACGCCCACCGCGCCCAGCCCGGTGGCGACCAGCGCCACCGCACCCGCGATGGTGGCGACGGCGCGAAGGACCTTGCTCACAGCCGCCACGCCCCGGTGCAGAGGCGGTAGCCTTCATCGGTGAGACGCGCCACCTGGCACTCCGCCGCGTCCTGATGCCAGCCGAGACAGGCCCGGAGCTGGCCGTAAATCATCAGGCCGTCGAACCCGCCATCGGCGCCGGGGAACGCCGCAACATCGCCCACCAGCATCTTGGCCGGCGCGATGCGCGGGAAGTGCAGGTCCATCAGCTCGGGCAGGGTTTCAACCCCTTGCGCCTGCAGCGCCTTCATCGCGCCGAGCGCAGAGCGAAAGCGCGGCACGACGGGAAGCTGATGGCCCATCCGGGCAGCATGGAACCGGACCAGGTGAAGGCACGTCGCCTGCTTCGACCAGTCGAACACCCGGCCCTGGAACCGGGCCTGCGTCGCCTGTGTCGCCGCGACGCGGCGCTGTATTTCACGCATCAGAACGCCTGCACATCATTGGGGTTGGAGCCGCCACCACCGGAGACGCCTCCGCCGCCACTGCCGCCGCCATAGGCGCGGCCGCCGCCTTCCACGCCCCAGGTGACGGGCAGGACCAGCCCGGTTGCCTGATCGTGGCCCGTCTCGCCGGGATAGACGCTCTTGTGGAACTCGGGCGAAAGGCCGTTGCCGTCATCGGAGAACAGCAGCGCTTCGGTCTCGGGGACGCAGGAGACGACGATGCTGAGCTGCCGCGCCGCGAAGGTCTGGCGCAGCCGGTCGAGACGGCCGGCGAACTCCAGCGAAGGCGTGCCGATCACCGCTCCGGTGCGGGCATCGAAGTCGGCGATCCAGTAACGCACCGCGCTGCGCGCGAAGGCTCCGGTCTGGAGCGGGCCAAGCGCCGCGTTGCTCGGCGGGGCGAGCACGAATTCCCATTCGGGCAGCGTGTTGCCGAACCCGAACTCGGTGGAGCCCCATTGCTGCACCGCGCCGATCACCGGGTGCGAGGCGCGGTAGCGGTTGCCCCCGTAATCGGTCACCCCGCCATCGTTGAGGAACACCGGGCCGGACGGCAGATCGATCCGGAGCAGCTTGGTCACACCGTCCATCAGGCGCGCTCCTTGAGCGTCACCTCGATCGGGTAGAGCCGGTCAACCGCCACGCTCCAGCCCCATTCGTCGCCCTCGACCAGACCTTCGACCATCGGTTCCGCAAGGTTGACCGTGGTGTTGTCGGGAAAATCCGTGCGCAGCATCTCGTTCAGCTCGATGCCGAGCTGACCGCTGCCATTGGCCGTGCCGCCCACCCCGACGCTGTGAAGGTAGTGCTGGCCATCCTTGACCAGCGACAGCCAGAACCCTTCGCGGCACTGGTAGCCGGGGGTGAGCCCGTCGATCTGGATGGCCCGGCCAGTCGCCACCGCCCCGTTCAGCAGCGGCGCGCCCGGCGTGCCCTGCGAATGGAGCAGCGGCACGGGCACGCGGATGCCGGATTGCTTGCCCGCGATCAGCCGGGCCACCATCACCCGGCCCTGTTCAGCCGGATAGGGGCCGAATTCGAAGGTCACCCGGAACCGCCCGCCCTTGCGCGGAATGTAGTCATCGGCCTGGACGGTGGACTGGATCACGCCGGGGTCGATGAAGCTCCAGGCCATCCCCTTCGGGACAGCGAAGCTGGGCAGATCGAGCGCGGCCATCAGCGGAACCTCCGGCGTGCCTTCTGTTCCATCTGGCTCTGCGCCAGCGCGGCTCCGGCCCCGGCGACGGACGGCGCGGCCTGGACGATGCGGCCATCGACGGCGACATCGAAGTAAGGCGAAGGCGTGACGGTGATGTTCATCGGCGCGCCGGGCACCGGGAAGGCCCCGGCGCGGTTGATCGCCGCCGCCTCGCTGGTGGAAATCTGGACGTGCTCGCCGCGCGTCGCGCGGAACGCGACGACGTTGGCGTCCCGCCCCGGCCGGCCGCCCACGGTGAAGCTGCCCCCGGTGGCAAAGCCGGGGAGCTGCGGCGCGTTGATGCTGGTCTGCACCTTCTTCCCGAACACGCCCATGCTGCCGAGCTGCAGGCCAAGGTTGATGACGCTGCCGAGGATATCGAGGAAGTCGCCGCCCTTGATCGCGCTCACCATCCGGTCCAGCGCCTGGATCGACTTGTCGGCCATGTCGCGGAAGCTCTCGGCGATCTGGACCGTCTGGACCTTGGCGCCGTTAGCGGTCTTCGCAAGGCCAGCCTGCAGTTCCTCCAGCTGTTTATCGAAGTCGATCAGCGGGCCGGTGTTGAGCAGACCCGCCGAAACGGGCGCATCGCCCTGCCCCTCGGTGATCAGGCGCAGCCGCGCGCGGCGGCGCAGATCATCGTTCAGGCCCGCGCGATCCAGCTGCGCCAGCTCTTCCTGCAGCTTGCGTGCGCGGGCGAACTCGGGGAACAGCCGGTCCAGCAGGGCCGACACATCGCTTGCCATCTGGCGCGTAGCCTCGGTGACCTTGCTGGTGGCCTTGTTGGCCGGTTCGACCATCAGCGACTGCAGGCGCGCAAACTCCACGCCGATCCCATCAACCATGTCAGGCACGTAGGAATTGCCGACAACGGCGTCGTAGAGGTCGAAGAAGCCTTTCTTCACCAGCTCGATCTTGTTGATCACGGTGTCCCAGATGGGAGAAAGACGGTCCACGACCCACTGCCTCACCCCGGTCACCATGTCCGACACGGCCTTGACAGCCTCGGGAGCAAGGGTTTTGAGGACATCCATGGTGCCTTGCACGGACGTGGCGACCATTTGCTTGGCGGCCTCCCACGCGCCAGCGAAGTCGCCGGTCAGAAGCTTGCTGACACCTTCGATAAACAGGCCGATCTGGGTGAAGATCGACGTGACCTGGATGATGAAGGCATCGAAGATGCGAGCCATGATCGGGCCGAAGACCTTGCCCGCCTCTGTGGCAAACTCGCCGAACACCTCACCCAGCTTTCCGATTGCCACCCCGACTTCGCGCAAGGCATTGCCAAACGGTCCTTGCCAGAGTTCGGAAAGGGCCTTGCCAATCCGATTGGCCGCCTCCGTTACCTTGGGCATCACCTGCGTCTGGAAGATGCCACCGATGGTTTCGAGAACCGGGGCGATCTTGTCCCAGTTGGCGTAGATCAGCGCACCAAGAGCGGCGACAGCGGCAACAGGGATCAGGAATGGAGTGATCGCTGCGACAACCGGGGCAAAGGCACCGGCGAGCAGCGACAGCATTGAACTGAAGGCGCTCACACTACTGAACGCGCCCGCGAAGACGCCGCCCGCGCCGAAAGCGCCGGTGATCAGCGTCAGCACTGGCGCGAACACCGGGGCAATCGCACCGATCGCAGACACGAGTGACCCCAGCACCACGACCACCGGGCCGACGACAGCAGCGACTGCGGCTGCCGCGACGGCGAAGCCCTTGGCTTCGGGCGATAGCTTGTTGAAGGCAGAAGCAGCACGATCAATGAAGCCCGCCACCTCCTGGATAACGGGAAGCAGGGCGTTGCCGATTTCGTCACCCGCCTGACCGATCGCCACCTGTGCCTTGCGCCAAGGATCAGTTTCAGCCGCAGCCTGTGCCGCGCCTTTGAACTGCTTTTCGAGCTCGCGCAGGATGATCCGCTGCGCCCCGGCGATGTCGCCGGTTTGCACCATCGCTGCGATTGCGGCTTTCTGATCGGCGGAGAACTGGATGCCTGCTTTCGACAGGGCCGTCATTCCCTTGATGGGATCATTCAGCGCCTTCCCGATCAGGATGGTGGCCGATTGCAGATCGGTGTCCATGCGGGTGGCGAGGTCCACCGCCGCTTGCTGCGCGCGGTCGAACTGTTCCCCGGCGACGTTGCCGAAGGTCAGCAGGTTGGCCGTCACCTTCTTCAGGATTTCGTCGCCGTCGAACAGGCTGTTCAGTTCGAGCGCATCGGAGGCCTTGAGCAGCTGTTCCGCCGTCCGCCCGGCCACCGGCCCCATGCTTTCGAGCGCGGCGTTGACCTGCGCCATCGCCTGCGCCTGCGCCTGCGCGCCCTTCACCGCCGCCGCGCCCGCCGCCAGCAGCGGCGCGGTGACCGCCACGGACAGCTTGCTGCCAAGATCGGCCATGCTGTCGCCGACCTTCTGCAGGCTCTTGCTCGCTGCCGCCAGCCGCTTCTGGGCGATGCCGAGGCCTTCCTCGAACGCGGCCGTATCGATGCCGAGGGTGACGCGCAGCGCGCCGACAACAGATCCGCTCATGATCTACTCCGTGTCTTGTTGGGGCTCGGCGCCGTCCGTCCCCTCGGCCGATGCCGGTCCGTTCGTCATCGCCATGAGCTGGCGCATGATCGACAGGACTTCGACGCCGGATTGCGGGCGCTCGGGGCTGGCCGTGGGCGCGGGTTTGCGAATGTTCGGCGCCCGCGATGGCAGCTTGCCGCCGCGCAGGAACGCCGCCGTGCGCCAGGCGGTGAACATCGCCAGCTCGTATTGCTGCATCCGAGCTTCGGCGAGGCCGGACAGCACCGCGTCGAGCGTGCGCGGGGTCTGGGTCCAGAATGCGTCGGGGGCGAGGCCCCCGGCGCACCACTGTTCCAGCAGCTCCAGCCAGTTCCAGCCTAGTGGCTCTGGCCCTTCGCCTTCGCCGCCCCCGCGTTTCCCGCCTTTCCCTCCCCGCTGGGGAAGGACGCCTGGATGCACTGGGTCAGCATTTCGCTGGCGCGATCGATCCCCAGTTCCGACATGATCGTGCCCGCCTCTTCATCGGTGGCGGCCGGGGACAGCCCGCACGCGAACAGCTTGCGCAGCTTGGTGAAGGACAGCTTTTCCTTGAGCACCGCCTGGAACTCGGCGACGCTCTCGATCCCCAGTTCGGCTTCGATCCGGCAGAAAGCGTTGATGTCGAAGCGCAGCGCGTAGGCCGCGCCACCGGCTTCGAAGCGGACTGTTCCGTTTTCGGCCATGATCAGCTGCCCGCCGCTTCGGTGACCGCGCCAGCGACCTTGACGGTCATCACAGCGGTAAGCTTGTCATCAAGCGGGATCGCGCGCTCGTAGCTCTTGACGTAGACCGGGAAGGTGAACTTCCACTTCTTCGACACGCCCACGCTGGTCGGGATCACGATTTCCATGTTCCGGACCGTGCCTGCCGCGCGCGCCGCCGAAATCAGCAGATCGGTGGCGCTGCCCGCCACGTAGTTCATCTCGATCTGCAGTTCGCCGTTGTCGATCAGGCCCGCGATGTACTCGCGCTGACGGTTGGCGCTCTTGTAGTGGGTGACATCCACGTCATCCACCTGCGGGTTGGGCAGGGTCATGTTGAAGACGTTCGCCAGCTCGGTGAGAACCGGGGTGGCGACATCGTTGAACATGGACACTTGCGCGCCCCAGCCAATGCTTTCTCCGGCCATAGTCCATTCTCCTTTGAAAACCGGCGCGCGGGCGGATCACGCGGCGGGTGAAAACCAGATGAAGAAATCCAGGCTGACCGCGAACACGCGGGCCCCGCCGCCCAAGTCCTGGACTTCGGGGCCGCGCTCGGCGGCAAGGAAGGCTGCGCTGAAGGCGATGTCGCCAACCGTCAGCGGTGTTTCGAGCGTGGTTACCAGCGCCCGCCCGATGGCCTTGGCGGTCAGGAAATCGAGCGCGTAGCCATCGAACTGGACGCGCGGCCCGGAAAGGCCAGCCGGTCCCCGGTAGGTGTAGCTGCGCCCGGGAGACACGTTCATCATCGTGAGGCCGGGCAGCGGCTCGCCCTGCACCCGGCGCCCCCAGTTGATCCGGGTGGACACGATCGCTGTCAGCGGCGCGCTGGCCAGCAGCCGGGCGGTCAGGGCTTCTTCCATGGCCTCGGCTCCGACTACTTGCCCTTCGCCGCCAGCCGCGCCGTCTTGCGCGCCACCCGCGCGGCGGCCTTGGCGATTTCATTTCCCAGATCATCGGCGATCGTGCGCAGCGCCTGATCCTTGTTGGCGTCCCACGCCGGGCGCAGGAACGGCTGCGCTTGCTGTTGAACGTTCCCGAATTCGTTCTGGACCCCCGCCGGATCGGTGACCCCGACGTGGATTTCTGCCGATGACTTGCCTTCCTTGCGGGCGATCCCGGCCTGACGCTTGGTCAGCCGGGACGACGCAGCCACGTTGCGCGACAGCAAGCCCACGAAGGTTGGCGCATTGGCCTGCGCGTCACTGGCGACCGGCGCGGCAGCCTTCTTCAGCACCCGGCGCAAGACGTTTTTGCCGGTCGCCTTGGGCAGATCGGCGAGCGCGGCTTCCAGCTCGCGCAGGCCTTCAATCCTGACGCTGCGGCGCGCCACGACGCGGCTTTTCGGCCGTGGCCGCCTCGGCGTCAGTCGCGGGGTCCGCGTCCATTTCGACCGGAGCGACGATGCCGCTGGCGATCAGGCCGGCCGCTTCGACTTCGCCGAGCTCATAGACTTCGCCCGGCTCTTTCCAGAAGACGGGACCAGCCGGGTTGCCATGGCCGAGGATGGTTTTGACCTGCATTGTGGTTCCTTTCGTTTCAGAGGGGCACCGGCCCGGTGGCGGTGATCCTGATGCCAGCGCGGCGGCCCACTTCGGTGACCGCCTCGATCTCGTATTCGACGCCCTCGCACACCGCCCGGTCCTTCAGACCGATCTGCGCGGTGCGCTCCGTCCAGCGCAGGTCCCACACGCGGGTGAGCTGCGCGCGGGTCTGCCCGGCCTGGGTGCTCTCGGTGGCTCTTGACTGGCGTTCGTCTTGCTGCGCCCAGAAGGTGCCGAGCGTGGCCCACCCGGTCACCGGTTCGTTCATCGCGTTGCGCGTCGGCGCGGTAGGCTGGCGGATTGTCACCCGCCTGTTCATCGTGCCCAGCCGCATCGTGTCCTCTCACGCGATGAAGGGCAGGCGGAACGGGGACAACAGATCGTCCAGCGCCAGGCGCAGATCGCTGTTGATCGAGCCCACTACCACCGCTTCGCGGTTCTGATCCCAGTGGCCCACCAGCAGCTTCATGGCATGAAGCAGATCGTCCGGCACATCGGCGGGCGTGGACCAGCCTGCCTGCCATTCCACCACCACCGCGCCGGGCACTGCCGCTGTGGCAGGCCATGGCTTCGCGGGCGCGGGATAGACCTTCGCGATCTGCGACACGGCGTCCACGGCATAGGCATTGTTGGCAAGCACCTTCGCCGTGCCCGCCGCATCGGTGTAGCGCAGCTCCAGCACGGTCAGGCTGTCTCCCCCGCCCAGCCAGATCGGCCCGCCGGGGAAGGAGGAAAGGTGCGTCTCGCGCGTCTGGCGCAGGATCGGATAGCCCAGATCGCGTTCGATGTGCCGGTGTGCAGCGGCGCACAGGCTGGTGATGTGATCGTCCTGATCGGTGTCTTCTGCCTCGATGCGAAGCTGGCGCTTAGCGTCAGCCAGAGACAGCGGGTGCCCCTCGGGGCGGACCGTGACGATGGTTCCCTGTCTCATGGTGAACCTCTCATGGCGAAGGTCGCCGCTGGCATTCATGAGAAAAGGTGCGCCCGCCGGTCAGGGACGGTTTGACCGGCGGGCGCTGGCGGGAGCTGATCGCGCGGGACTTAGCTCGCGGCGCCGCCGTTTGCGTCCTTGGCGGCGCCCTTGGCGGGCTTGTGTTCCTCGGCGATCCCGCGTTCGATCAGGTCTGCGGCAATCGCTTCATCGAACCCGGCGATCTCGCCTTCGTTGTAGAGTGCGCCCAGAGTGTAGGACATCAGGAACTTCACGGTCTTCATGGGACTTCCCCTTGGTGGAATGGAGGGTCACCAGCGGGACGGACCGTCAGGCCCGCCCCGCCAGCAGGCGGGTTACATCGCCCAGGTGACGCCGGTCAGCACCGCGAAGGCGGTGTCGTAGCGGACCTGTGTGTCGTGCTCGGCAATGACGCGCACCACGGTTTCGTCGTTGCTGAACGCCGCCCGGATCGTGCCGCCATCGTCGTATGCCGCCACATCCGAAGCCGCGATCGCCACCTGCTCGGTGTCGCCGATCATGAACTGGGCGAAATCGCCGAAGTAGATTTCGGACTGGTTGGTGCCCGCGCCAAGGTTGTCCGGAACCGAGGTGGTGACGCCGATCGGGTAAATGCCCAGACGCCCTTCGGCGACCTCCGGGAAGGCCTTGTTGCCGTTGGCGTCGCGCAGGTTTTCGAGGAACAGCAGCGAACGCGGGCTCATGATGTAGCCGCACTGCGTCATCGGGATGTTGGCATTCAGCACCGCGAGCCGCAGCTTGCCGAGGTCGTTGGTGACGTTGACCAGGTTGACCGTGGCGTTGGCCGCGATCACGTTGCCCGCCGCGATCAGGTTGCGAAGACCGGTGGGCGCGGTGCTCGAACCTACGCCGCGCAAGAACTGCTGGTCCTCGCGCACCGAAACGCCCTCGATCAGATCGTCACGGATCATCATCTGCACATTCAGCGACGCGCGGCGAATGAGCTGATTGGTGATCGGAACCAGCGCGGTCAGGCGCTTGGCCGACATGGTGATCTGCCCGACCGTCGCTTCGGTCTTCGGCGCCGGGACCCGCTCGCCGACGTAGCTGGCGGTGGAACCGGCGGTCTTCCGGCGGGTGGTCAGGTTGCCTTCGGGCATCGGCACTGCGCGGGCACCCATCCGGCGGATCACCACGCGCGGGCGTAGGATGTCGATGAAGTCAGCCGAATAGTCCACATTGACCAGGAAGCCGCCCTTGGTGTTGGTGGCCTGTTCCATGTTGGCGACGATCTGCCCCATCTCCGAACCGTAAAGGCCCTCGGCAGCGTGGGCCACGGCGCGCTGATCGCTGCCGCCGATCGCGACGGCCTGCGCGATCCGCGCCACCATCAGACCGGGAGCGAGCTTTTCCTTGGGCTGAGCGGGCACCGTGCCCGGCGCGCCCGTGCCGGGAATGATGACCGGCGAGGCAGCTGATGCCTTGAGCGCCAGCACCTGTTCTTCGCGGGCGATCTGCGCCTGCAGGCCGGTGGCCTTGGTCTTCAGCGCGTCGAACTGCGCCTGTTCCTCGGCGGTCAGATCGCGGGGCTGGGTGCTCTCGCTGCCATCATCGGCGGTGACCGTCTCGACGGCACCTTCGATGATGCCTTCCATGCTGGCCACGGTTGCCGCCAGCGACTGCTTCAGCGCGGAAATGCGCATAGTCTTCACTCCTTTACTTGAGGGATTGAGCGCGAATATGCGCCAGTTCGTGTGCCGCAGCCGCTCGCTTTGGCGTCGCTCCACGGCGCGGCCCGGCAAGCTGGCGCAGCACCGCGTCAAGGCCACCGGCCTCCACGCGGTCGATCATCCCGGCTTGCTTGGCCTGCCGTGCAGACATCGTTCCGCCGCGCCCGAAGTCCTGCTTCACGGTGGAAACAGGCACCTTCCGGCCCCGCGCAACATCCGACAGGAACACTTCCTCGATCCCGTCGATCATTTCCCTGACCTTGGCCTGCCCCTCCTCGGTGGCGAGGTCCATGCGCTTGTCCGGCGCGTTCGAGCTGGTGATTGCCACCGTCCGGTTCCCGTTCTGGTCCGGCGCTTCCTGCACCGCTCCAGCCATCATCACGCCGATCGATCCGATCAGCGCGAAGGGATCGGCGATGATCTGCCGCGCCTGGCTGCAGATGTGATAGGCCGCGCTGCAGCACAGGCCCGACGCGAACACGGTGACCGGCGTCTGCGCCCCGGCCACCAGCGCTGCGAAAGCGCGCACATCGGTGATTACCCCGCCGGGGCTGTCCGCCACGATCAGGATGTTCCGAACGTCCGGGCTCGCGTCCAATTTGCGGAAGTCCGCCGCCAGCGTGGCCAGCGACGTGGCCCCGGACATTTCGGTCATCATGTTGGCGCGCGGGAACACCGGGCCGAACAGCGGCAGGCTGCCCACCCCGTCGCGGATCGCGGCGGACCGGGCACCGGGGAACGGCGCGCCCATCTCGGCAATGGCTTCGGCCATGCGTTCGCGGTGCCCATCGACCTCCACGCCGATCACCGAAGGGTGATCGACCGCGCGGCTCGCGATCGCCTCGATCGCATCCATGTACTCGGGCAGGATCGCCCAGGGCTGCGAACGGATCGCCGCGAGGACGCGGTGCCCTGACCCGTTGGGTTTGGTCATTGTGCTAGCTCCCCTGTCCGGCCCCGGCGGGGCTGGGGTTGTCCTGGCCCGAAACCGCCATGTTGGCCGGGCGCCAGTAGTCTTCGCCCGCAGACCCGCCGATCGGCTGCAGGTTTTCGCGGCGGCGGATTTCGTCGGCGTTCATTGCCCCGGTTTCACGTGCGGCCTTGTAGGCTTCCCAGCGTGTCTTCACGTCGCCCTTCAGCAGCGCATCGGGCAGGAATTCGAAGAAGTGACCCGGCTCGGCGAAGTAATGTGTGGCGGCGCTGGCAACCCGCTCGTAATGCGGCATCATCGAATACATGATGAATTCCAGCGACTGCTGTTCGATGTTCGAGAACGTCGCGCGCGAAAGCTCGTAAAGCAGATGCGGCGGCACGCCGAAGGCACGGGCCACCTCCACCACGTTGAACGCGCGGACCTCGACGAACTGGCTGTCCCGATTGGTGGCGCCCAGCGTGGTGGCGTCCATTTCCTGATCGAGCACAGCCACTTCACCCGCCTTCCGCGCGCCGCCGAACATACGCTTCCAGTCGAACTTGATCTTCGCCTTGTCTTCCGGATTGACCTTGCCCTTGGTCTTCAGCAGCGTCGCGGGCTGTGCGTTGTTCTCCCAGAAGTGCCGCGCGTATTCGCCGGCCGCCACCGCGCTGCCCAGCATGTCGTCCAGCAGCCGGACACGGTTGACCCCCAGCAAGCCGTCGCGGCTGAAGCCCGGAACGTGCCAGATGTCGGTGCGCGTGAACCGGCCCGACGAACCATCGGGAAGCTGCGCGTCATAGAACAGTTCGAGCCCGTCTTGCCGGTCCCAGAACTTCGCCGGGTGCACCATGCGCGGATCGAGCCGCGACAGCGCTTTCGGCCGGAACATCCCGTCGCGGTGGACGAAGTTGGCGAAGGCCCCCGCCATCAGCATGTCGCCGAGGATCACTTCCTTGAACAGGAAGATCGACTGCGCGTCATTTGGCCGGTCATGGAACAGGGCGAACAGCGGCGATGTCTCGGCGCGGACCTTCCCGTCCGCCGCGCGCCGATAGTAGATCATCGGCGTCATGGCGAAGACGCCGGTCAGGATTTCCAGCGCGTGGAGCACGGCGGGCAGCGACATGGCGGTACGTTCGGTCACCGCCACCCGGCTTCCGCCCGACGTGCCGGACAACGCCCAGAACGTCGCGCTGTCCGGATCGGTGAGCTCGCTCGATGCCGCAGGGCTACCCTGCCCCACCCCGGACTGCGCCCTATCTGCCCCCACCAGCCAGCGGGCAAGGCTCGCGCGCAGATCCATCAAAGCCCCGTGTATTCCAGCTCGACGGGCGCGCTGGCCTCGTCTGGAATGATCATTGGAGCGCGTGCGTTGATCATGGCGTCCACCCCGTCGATCTTCTGGCGGCTCATGGCCTTGGGTTTCTTCGGCAACAGCGAACCATTGACCCGGCGATCCACCACCGCATTGCCGATCATCCAGTTCATCACCGGGTTATCGTCGTGGGTGATCATCACCTTCTTCGTCGCGTGAACGCGGGCCTCGATATCCTTGGCGGCCGGGGTCACATTGGCGGCGGTCTTCACCATAATCTGCGCCACCGGTTCGTCCTGTCCGGGCAGCTCCATGTTCACCTGCGATGCGAAGGTGAGCGAGTTCCACTGGTCCCCGGTCATGCGCTTGACACCGAGCGCGCGGGCGATGCGGACCGCGTGGCGGCGCACCTGTTCCACGTCGATCATGTCGTCCTTGCAGGTGTAGAGCTTACGCGCCGCGCGCCACTTCTTGTACAGTTCGACGTTATCGCGATCCGCCTGACTGGTCCGTTCGAGCGCCGCCTCAGGAACAAAGAACCACGTCTTCACCAGCAGCCGGTCATCCGGAGCGAGGGCCACAAGGCACATCGCCGTGATGTCGCTGACCGCCGAAAGGTCCAGCCCCAGATAGCAGTCCAGACCCCGGAAATGTTTCAGCCGTAATCCGGGGTCGGCCCTCTCAGCCCACTTCTTCGCGTTCAACCAGGCTTGGGCCGCGCCCATCCACTGGTTCATGTTCTTGGTCAGGAAGTCGCCTTCGCTGCCTGCCTGCGCTTCGGTGGCGCGATTGCGCAAGTAAATCCACAAGGCCTGACTGTCATTCGAACCCAGCAGCGGGTTGGCCTTGATCCAGTTGGCTTCGTCGTAAGGATCGTCATCGTGCTTGCGCGGCGGCGAATAGTCGATGCCGCGATCCAGCGTGAAGATGATCCCGAAATAGTGATCGGCGATGACCTCGCCCTGCAACACCTTCACCGCGAAGGCGCGCTGCTCGTAGCAGATGCCTTCGACATTGAAGCCCGCCGTTGTGATCTGCCAGAACAGCGGATTGATCTGCTGGCCCTGGCTCGACCGCATCACGTCGTAGAGCCCGCGATCCTCATGCGCGTGCAGCTCATCCATGGTGACCAGCTTGGGGTTGTGGCCGTCCTGTGTCTTTGACTTCGCGTGGATCGGCTGCATGTAGCCGCCGTTGTCCGCGCAGGTGATCGACTTTGCCCAGGGCGTGATCCCGAACGCTTCCTGAAGGTCCGGTGTCTTCTCCACCATCCGCTTGGCAGGGTGGAACACCTTTTTCGCCTGGTCGAAGGTGGTAGCAGCGGTCAGCACCTGCGGACCCACATCCCCTTCGCAGCACAGACAGTAGAGCGAGACGCCGGCCGTCTTGGTGGACTTCGCGTTCTTGCGGGCCACCTCCTCATAGACGACGGTGAACCGCCGATAGCCATTGTCCTTGCGCCGCCACCCGAAGACACAGGCAAGGATAAAAATCTGGAAGGGTTCCAGAACGATGTTCGGGTTCTTCCAGACGCCCTCGATGTGCGGGAGCTTCTCGATGAAGTCGCACACGTCGTTCGCGTGCCACTCCGAAAACCGGTAACCGAAGCCCTTGCGTCGCTGCTTCTTCAGATCGTCCAGATGGCGCTGCGCCGCCAGCCGGACCCATTTCCCGTGCGTGCGCTGATACCGATCTGCGACCGCTGCCCTGGCATACTCCAGCGCGATCCCGGCATAGTCGCGCGCATGGCTAAGCCCGGGGCTTGTTGCCGTTGGCTGCGAAGGCATTGACCTTCTTTCCCGGGCCGCCAGGTCCGGGGCGTCCGACGCGGGACTTGGCCCCCGCCATGCCCAGCCCCTCGAACCGCGTCCGTAGCTCGACAGCCTGCGTGATCGGCGGCGGATCGATGCCTTCGGCGCCCTGCTGATAGAGGCGATACCGCAGCTCGTAGTCCGCCATCATCATACAGGTGTGATTGATGTAGGCGCTATCGACGAAGCCCGCGCCGCCAGCGATGAAGTGTTCGATTTCCCTGTCCCAGACCTCGCGCGCAGGTTCTGGCAAGCTCTCGAACTGGACGGGCACGTCGTCACTGGGCCGCTTGATCTGTGCGAGCACATCGGGCGTGGGCTTCAGTGTGCCCCGCGCCACTTTTGCGGCGGCTGTGTCAGGCTTTCGCCCCGGCTTGGCCATGACCACACCCCCAAAATCCCATTTCCACGCAACAATCTTGTTGCAACTCGAAATCCTAATTCAAACACGCGTTTTTTTGACGCCGACGCCGGTCCGGAAGCGGCGCGCTGCCAGAGATTTGACCCCCCTATGGGGGCTGGTCCCTGACAGCGCGCCCATCGGCGGTGTCTATCCGTCGAACATTGCCGGGCGCGGGTATCGATCACCGCCGCGCCGTCCGTCCTTCTCTTGCTGTCTTTGCCGCGTGACACGGCTTGCAGAGGGGTTGCAGGTTCCCTTCGTCATCGGTCCCGCCCTGATGCTTGGGCTTGATGTGATCCACGGTGACCGCAACCACCGCCACACCATCAGCGCGGCATATCCGGCAGAGCGGCTCCCGCTTCAGGACCGCAGCGCGCAGCTGCTCCCATGCCCAGCCATAGCCTCTCTGGGTACGCGAGCCCCGCTGCGTCTCTGCCCAGCCCTTGCGCCGGGTCCGACCGATCCGTGTCTTGAGGTGGGGCGGACGCTTGGCCATCAGCGCCTGCGCCCGATATGCCAACGCCCGAAGGGTGTCTCCTCCGGGCGCAGCTTTGAACAATGACAGGAACCTACCAAGTCCATGTAAGTTGTCAAGCCGCCAATCCTGCGCCGAGCACGCGCGGCCCGGCACCTTTCAACAGGTGATTGGCAGCGATGGCAAACGCCTTGCTGGCCTTGCGCGCAGCCCAGTCCGCGCACAGGCCCGGCCAGACCACCGACCCGATCGTGCGGAAGTCGGCATCCCCCACCAGATCGACGCTGCCCATCACGCCGTCGAAGACCTCGCGCAGACCACCGCCAGCCGGGATGAACCCGCGCGCCCAGTCAACATCGGCGCGCGCCTCCATGGCGGCCTGCGTGGTTGGAATGTGGTGGAAGGGCGACCCGCCGCCCGATCCCGACACATCGAGCCCGCAGCGGATCAGTCCTCCCTGCGCAACCGCGAGCCGTCCTGCGTACCATGCAAGGCAGGCGAACACCGTGTCATCGATCACCTTGGACCGGTAGAGCGTTTCGAAACGCGGAACCCGCCGCACCGCCTTGTGCCGCCGGACCTCGCCACGGACCACAACTTCGCCGAACGGATTGGGCACCGGGGCCACCTCGTAGTCAGCGCGGGTGAGCTGCGCACCGTTGCTGATCGCCCTCACCATAACCGGGTGCAAGTTGGCGATGGGCCGCACCAGCGAGCCCCCCTGCCCCTCCCTGCGCGCCGCCGCCTGTGCGGCCTTCTTCCGAGCCTTCAACCGCTTCCGTCCCATTATGCCGCCCTTTCCCTGATATCCTGAACCTGAAATCTCACCTGTCGCACCCCGCCGCCCAGCACCGCGCGGGCGGCGTCCAGTATCTTCGGGCTGAAGCGATCCTCGATCCACGCGCGCTGGAACTCGCTCGGCGCGATCACCACCAGTCCGCGCACATCGCCGATCAGCGCCACGGCGCTGAACCACTGGTCATAGATCACCCCGCCCAGCGTGCGGCGCAGCTCCCGCCGGACAGCCTGCGATCGGTCATCCTCGCGCGCCTGCGCCGCCACGGGCTCCGCCGGAACCGCCGCCCCGCCGCCGCGCAGCCCAGAAGAAACCTGCGCGGCGAGCTGCACGAAGCTGACCCCGGCCTTCGCGTCCCGCATGATCTTCGCGTGATCCCGGATCGCCCAGGCTTCCAGCGCCGCCTTGCTGGCGAGGCGCTTGCGGCCCTTGGACCCGCCTTCGGCCTGCCAGTGCAGCCGGAACGTCTCGCACACCGCTTCCCACGCGCCGGGTGGCCACTGGCGAACCAGCGCCGCCGTCTTCGGCCCCAGCCGGTCGATCGACGGCGCGGTCCATTCCTCCCGATCGTCATTTTCAGCCAGCGGGGGGACATCTCCCCCGTCAGGGGGAGATAGGGGTAAAGGTTCCAAGAAAGGTTCCGTGTCCCGCTTTTGGGACTGTTTCCGGGAAGAACCGGAACTGTTCCGCTTTTGGGACTGTTCCGCTTTTGGGACTGTTTCCGAAACGGGATCGATCCGCGCCCCTTCGGCCCCGGCTGCCAGCCGATAGACCTTGACCTGCAGCGTGCGCCCTCGCCGCTGACCCGTGTCTTCGATCAGCGGGAACATCCCGTCTTCCAGCCGCTGCAGCGCCGCAATCACGGTCTTCCGGTTCAGATCGCTGAAGTCGCACAGCCACTGGATCGAAGGGTGCGCGCAGTGGTTCGCGTCCGCGCAGGATGCGAGCCCCAGCAACACCAGCTTGGCGGACGCCGATCCGGGGCGCTGCTTCGCCGCCCAGCTTTGCGTTTCCCAGCTCATCGCCGCATCCACATGAAGGCGGGCGCGTGCGGCACGATCCAGATGTGGCGCAGGTTGGCGACATTGACCACGTGGCGGTCCGGGGGGAACAGCTCGATCGCGCACCTGTCCCCATAGCCCGCCAGCGTCTTCAGGTGCTGCAGATCGTCCCACGTGATCCCGTCGATCCACCGCCCGGACGCCCGATCGAAGGCGCACCGCTGGATAGAGAGGCGCAGCAGTCCGTTGTAGGACAGGCCCACGGCGCTTTCGTCGAACACCTGCACAAGGAAATCGCGGTTCCGCAGCACCCGGATCAGGTTGTCCCGGCTGTGAGGCCAATCGGCGCGCGGAATTTCCACCAGCCGGTCCACCGGGAACCGCTTGTTTTCCTCGCGTAGCTGGGCGAGCTGCTGGCGGGTGATGTCCAGCCGCTCCGTCGAACGCGGGCGGGGCAGGCAATCGCGCCATCTCATGCCCCTCGCCCCTTCACCTTGGCCGCGTGCTGCAGCTTGGCGACCGCCATGATCGCCGGGCGCACTTCCGGTGCGGCGTCATCATAGGCCAGCTTGCGATGATGCCGGTTGCCACCTGCAAGCCTGGGCAGGATCGCGCGCGGCACCGCTTCCCAGTTCGCCGGATCGCAATTCAGCTTGTCACCGTCCAGACACTTCAGCGCGTGGCCTTTGGGCACCGGCCCATTGCGGGCTTCCCACTCGATCAGGTGCACCAATCGCCACCGGCGGTGGAACGGCAGGTCGTCATTGACCTTGCGTTCGCGGTAGCCGTCATCGGTGATCCGCTCATAACCGATCGGCTTGTAGAGCTTCTTGGCAACGCCGCTGCGATGGCCCTTGCTGAACTGGGTCCGGCGCGCGTTCGGATGATTGCCGCCGCGCCCGGGTGCGCAGGGGACGCCCTTGTTCATCGCGGGCTGACCCTTGACGAACTGCCCGGTGCGGCCCGTCCTCCACCCCTTGCGCTTGCGCAGCGAATGGAGATTGGCTTCGGTCACATCATAACGGCCGAAGCGGAGCACAAAGGCGGCATGATACCAGCCGATCTGCATGGTGCGGTGTTCTTCCAGCCACGCCAGCTCGGCGTCACTGTAGCGGATCGGGCGGCCCTTCATCAGTCGGCCTTGCTTTCGAGCATCGTCAGCATCGGCTTGAAGCGATCGCCGTGATTGGCGAGTAGCTGCACCGCCTTCAGCTGCACATCCACGTTGCGGATGATCTGTTCGGCCACCTCGGTGATCGCGCCTGCGCGCTCGACCTCGGCCGCGATCGCCTCGGCCGAAAGGCCTTCTTCCCCGAGCCGTTCGAGTTGCGCGAACAGGTGATTATTCAGGTCGGCAAGCTTGTTCTTCATCGGATCGTCCCTCCAATTGATTTGCAGTGCGGCGTTGATTTTCCCGGCTTAGCGCACGCAGTTGCCACTGGCGCAGGCCCGTGCGCGGGTCCCGGCGGAAGACATCGCCCTTCCTCGAT